>LWDU01040388.1_pt1 | contig 30507 bp, 21 predicted proteins | sample 727161 | NCBI WGS metagenome assembly LWDU01 (sample SAMN04566230, study PRJNA314399) | hydrothermal vent metagenome | isolation source: deep sea hydrothermal plume seawater | place: Mexico: Gulf of California, Guaymas Basin | collected 2004-07-11
GTCTTGGAAATACAACAGAAAGCAGCCAGTATTCGCTACATACGAGCATTGAAACGTCTCAAGTCGAAACTGCATGGGAATCCGGACTTTGGCAACGCCGAATGACCTGTGGTGTGTCAGTGCTTGATTTTGGAGCGGTGATTCAGTGACGGTAGTTTGCAGTTTCCAGTTTGCGATTTTGGGCGAGAATGCCAATGCCAGCAGGATGCCTAAGAACTCCTTGGCTTTGACAACCACTAAATTGGATAACGAAATATTATGGCGAGCTCCGAAGATCATCAACGCGAACAGGATCAACAGTCGCTGAACGACGATTCGAAGCGTGCTGTCGACGGCGTCACAAATGACGCATCGGAGCCGGATCTTGTAGAGCAAGTGGCCGAAGAGTTCTTGCAGAGGTACCGAAAAGGTGAACGCCCCGCCATCGAGGAATTCACTCAACGGTACCCCGACCTGCAAGAGGATTTGCGTGAGTTGCTGCCGACGATCGCAGCAATGGAACGGATCAAGGTTGCCAAGGCGGATCGTGCGCCAGCGAAATCACTGACACGACTGGGCGACTTTCGTATCGTTGGTGAAATTGGTCGTGGCGGCATGGGCATCGTCTACGAGGCGATTCAAGAGTCACTCGACAGAGAAGTTGCCGTCAAAGTTCTGCCTCAGTCCTCGCTGATCGATGAACGGAGACTCAAACGATTCGAACGCGAGGCGCGAACAGCAGCAAAACTGCACCATACCAACATCGTCCCAGTTCTTGGTGTTGGCGACCATGAAGGCGTTCACTACTACGTGATGCAGTACATTCGCGGCGTTGGCCTCGACGAAGTGATATCGGCGATTGGAGTCAAGAACCACGATTCAAGCTCGTCGTCGACGACACCAAGTGGCCGAAATTCGTTTGCTAGTGACGTTGCCCAAGCGCTGCTCAAAGGCCAATTCCTTCTTGCGGATTCTAGCCATGATGTCACGACCAATTCACAACAGCCCACGCGACTAGATATGGATGAAACGGTCGACATATTTGCCGCAGACTCTCTTGCTTTGAATGATGAAGCGGAAATGGCAATGGGCGTTACGGACAGCATGTCGACCCAGCGATTTTCCACCAAGTATTGGCGGAGTATCGCGAACACCGGACGCCAAGTTGCCGATGCACTCCACTATGCTCACACCATGGGTGTGCTGCACCGCGATGTAAAACCGGCAAACTTGCTATTGGATCGGACGGGCGTCGTCTGGGTCGCCGATTTTGGACTAGCCAAAGCCATCGAGCACGACAACGTCTCTCGCACTGGCGATATCGTGGGCACGCTAAGATACATGGCTCCCGAACAACTTCGCGAAAAAGCCGACTCGCGAAGCGATATCTTCAGCCTCGGTGTCACGCTGTACGAGTTGGTCACGCTTCGTCAGGCATTTCGGGATTCCGAGCGGAAACAGGCCTTCCTTAGTCAATCCCATGAACTCGTCCCGACATCGCCACGCAAGTTCAATCCTCGTATTCCTAGAGACCTCGAGACGATCATTCTCAAGGCGATGGCCATGGACCCAGAGGAAAGATACCAGGACGCCGGACAGTTGGCCGAAGATCTGCAACGGTTCATCGACGATCGACCCATTACCGCTCGTCGCATCCCATTGGCTGAACGAGCCTGGCGTTGGTGTCGCCGAAACCCGGCGATCGCCGGATTATCGACCACCGCGTGCCTGTTATTGTTCGTGGCCGCAGGGTCGTTGAGTGTCGCATATTTTCAAGCATCCGATGCGGCGGAAAGAGAAGCCGAATTACGCGCTCAAACCGAGGAAACGCTCAACGTCACCCTGAACGGATTGGAACAGGTTTATCGCCATTTTGCTCCAGACCGGGTTGTCGACCCACCCAGCTTGACTTATTCGAGCGAAGACCGCGAATCACTGGAAGTACAAGTCGAACCGGCGTTGGACGAGCAGTCGGTCGCTGTCCTGATGAAGGTCCTCAGTGTGTACGACGGGCTCGGCGAGAAAAACAGCGGCAACGAGCGATTGTCAGAGAGTGAGGCGGACGCCACGCGGCGGGTTGGTGATATCCAGCGACGATTGGGAAACCGCGAGGAGGCCGCCGCCAGTTACGAGAAAGCAACGAAACAATATCGCCAATTGAGTGAAGCCGCAAAATCAAGGAATGACGATCAAAGCAGCCAGCGTTATCAGTTGGAGTTCGCCCGCATCTGTTACAAGTTGGCCGTATTGCATTCGGGAGACCCAGACTTATCGGACGAGCACGTTCATCGAGCGATCGGCTTACTTACGAATTTAGCTCGCGACCCTAAATTCACGGCGGCAAAATTTGAACTTGCCAGAACGTACTATTTATCTCACCTGCTGGGCCAAGAACCGGACATTCGCTTGCAATCGTTCCAGTGGTCCGATTGGATGCAACTGGAGCTCGACAAACGGGTCGAGCGACTTATCGGGCCAGAACCGACCTCCGGTCGCCGTTCTCCTCGTCTTGGTCGTCGCGGTTTCTGGGCAAGAATGGATGACGCGGGCCAGGGACGCAACGCGTCTAACAAGTACCTGAACGACGCCATCCAACTACTGGATGACATGCATGCAACTGGTAATGCCAGCGACGATTCGCAATTTCTGCGAGCGTTGTGCTTGGGCGGTCTTGCCGGTGAGCATCACGAGGAAGTAGTCAAAATTCTGCGGAACTTGGTCGGCAAACACCCCGAAAATACTGAATTCGTTTCGGCCTTCGCGAAACACCAGTTACGGCAAGCTCGAGCTCTCGAATATCATTTTTTTTCCTCCGACGATCGGAGCGAGGCGAGAGCAAGCGAAGTCGAACGGGCGTACCGTGGCGCTGTGGCGGCACAACGGCAAGTAATCCTTCTCTTTCCACAGGTCATTGCAAATCAGCTGTGGTCTCTCGAAATGGAGATCAGCCTCGCGCGGTGGTTCGTCGAACTTGATCAACCGGAGCAGGCGATCGTCGTGTTCAACGATGCAATAAGTGGAGTGATCAGGACCGAGGAGTTTACTCGTGAGAACCGACCTCTGGTGGATTACTTAGCGCAGATATTTCTGGAGTTGTCTTGGACGTATGCGATGACGGACAATCATATTGCCGAGCAATTTACCTGGAATATCGCAACGCAACTCGCGATGCCAGGCTTCCCGGGAAGAGCACCGGCTGGGCTCATCCCCAATCGGCGGGGACCTCCTTTGGACGGCCGTGGACCGGGAGGTGGTCGCGGATTCGAGGGCCCGGGCTCACGCAATAGACCGCCAGCCGGGCGGCGTCCCCGTTAAAGTAGGTCACGTTCGGCGAATGTGACCTACTACGTGCAGACGCCCGAAAAATGACGGTTTTGGCGGTGCGCGGTATACTGTCGGAAGCTGAAAAACAGATCTTGACGCGATTTCCCAAGAAAACCTATACTTCTTCGCCGTTCGCCCCCTGTGAACGACGCGAACGCTCAATGAAATGGAGAAGCGAATCATGAGCAAGGAAGCTCGACAATCGAATCCACGTCGCTTGCTGACACACGTATCATGGGTATTGGGAACGCTTGCGGTCATCGCGATCATCGTTATATTTCGGAACCTTGACAGCGAATCGGCACACGGTCAAACGACGCCTCGACGAACAACGAACGTCAAAACTGCCGCACCATCGAAATCCGTCGCACCCAATGGCGTGGTCGCCGTGGTAAATGGGCAACAGATCACTCGTGATCAGTTGGCATTCGAGTGCATGCGAAGATTCGGACCGGATGTCCTCAGTGGAATGATCACCACCTATCTGGTGCGTCAAGAGTGTACACGCAAGGGAATTCGCATCGGCGAAGACAAAGTGAATGCCGAGGTCGCGCGGGTGGCAGAGAGCTTCGGTCTAACGGCCACACACTGGATCACACTGCTGGAGACGGAACGAAACGTACCTGAGGCAAAGTACCGCAACGAGATAATCTGGCCTCAACTGGCCCTCCAGGCGTTGGCCTTGAAAGAGGTCGAAGTGACCGACAAGGAACTCAAAGAACTATTTGATGCCCGATACGGTCCGAAGATCAAGACTCGCGTGATCATGACGTCCGATGCGACCAAAGCACGGCAACTCCTAGAACTCGTGAACCAGAACCCCGAAATCTTCGGCCAGGTTGCCAAAGACCACTCGGAGGATAGCAACAGTGCCGCCGCGCGAGGATTAATCCCGCCCATCGGTCGAAACATGGGAAGCCCAGAGATTGAAAACGCAGCGTTCGCACTGAATCCGGGACAAATCTCCGGCATCGTCCAAGTCGCAGATCAGTTCTTTATTTTGAAATGCGAGTCGATTATTCCCCAGGAATTTATTGCCGCGAAGGAATTGCCGCAAATCCAACAACAGCTTCGGGAACAAGTGCGAAGTCGAAAGATCAACTCGATAGCGATTTCGATTTCCACCGACCTTGAGAACCGGTCGAAAGTTGTTCGTGTTTTCGGCGAAAAAGACCTGCAAAAGAAGCATCCGCAGACCGCGGCGCTGATCAATGGACGAACGATAACTCTCACCCAACTAGCCAATGAGTGTTTCGATCGCCACGCCGAACAGGTGCTAGAAGGTGAGATTAACCGCACGGTACTGCGTCAGGAAGTAACTAAGCGGAATCTGACGGTCACTCAGCGTCAGCTGGACGAAGAGATTCGGCGAGCGGCAGAGACGTATGGTTACTTCAAGAAAGACCAGGTCGACGTCAATGCATGGCTGGAACAAGTAAAAACAGAATATGCGTCGATCGACGTCTATATTCGTGACGCCGTCTGGCCCTCCGTCGCACTGAAGAATTTGGTCGAGGGACAGGTCGTGATCGCCGAAAAGGAGATGGCAGAAGCATTCGAATCGAATTACGGGCCTCGGATTGAAGTGTTGGCAATTGTGATGAAAAACGAACGGAAAGCTCTGGAAGTGTGGGAAATGGCCAATGGAAATCGCACAGAGCAATTCTTTGGCGAGCTGGCAGCCGATTATTCCATCGAGCCAACGTCAAGAGCCAACGACGGACGGGTCGCGCCGATTCGACGCCATGGCGGCAGCAAAGCCATCGAAGATGAAGCGTTCAAGCTCCGGCCGGGCGAGATATCTGGCCTCATCGGTACGGGTGACACGTACATCATTCTATTCTGTCTGGGTGAAACCGAGCCGATTGTGACCGATATCAACGACGTCCGCGACGAGTTGACCAAGGAACTACACGAACGCGCGCTGCGGATCAAGATGGGCCAATATATTGCAAAGCTAGCAAAGACTCAGTCCTACCTACCAAAACGCACAGTCGTGAAGAAGACGACACGGCAGGTGACCCGCTAAGTTCGCTGGCGAGTGCCGTCCGGCTTCATTCTCACCGACCTCACTAAAAAACTGCGGCTGGACCCCACTTTGCCACAATGGGGACACGCCGTTAGGAAGATTGGGAAAGCCTCAAGACTTGGTCGGAACGGCTCTTTTCCTGGCGTCGCCAGCGGCCGCATTCATCACAGGCCACACGATTTACGTGGATGGCGGCTTTTCAGCTGGCCGGAATTGGCCGATCCCAGAGGGCACGAAATGACCTATTTCGCCTTTCGATGCTCGACAATTCGCTCTATGAACTCGTCGAACAAGTAGTGGCTGTCGTGCGGACCAGCAGAAGCTTCCGGATGGTATTGAACGCTAAACGCGTTGTGCACTTTGTGCCTGATTCCCGCCACCGTATCGTCATTCAAGTTGACGTGGGTGACTTCCAAGTCATCGGGGAGCGTATCACGGTCGACGGCAAACCCATGATTCTGAGACGTGATCTCGACCGTCCCGTCGTCCAGTTTTAGTACTGGTTGATTAGCTCCACGATGGCCGAACTTAAGCTTAAACGTCTTGGCGTTGCATGCGAGCGAAAGGAGTTGGTGTCCCAAGCAGATGCCGAATATGGGCACTTTCCCCAGTAACGCTCGAATCGTCTCGATGCCGTATTCCACCGGTTCAGGATCACCAGGTCCGTTCGACAGAAAAATGCCGTCCGGCTTTAATGCCAACAGATCTTCGGGGGGCGTGTTGCCGGGCAAGATGGTCACTTTACAGCCACGGTCGGCCAAGTGACGTGGGATATTCCACTTCATCCCAAAATCGAGTGCGACAATATGCGGCGCATCATCGACCAATGTACGTCTCTTATGGAGTAAACTCCAATCGCTGAGTTTTTCCGTCCACTCTTGAGTCGATTGCGGAAGAACTTCTTTTACCAAATCGCGGCCGACCAAGCCTTGACTTGCACGAGCCTTCGCCACCAGAGATTCGTCATCCAAATCCGTCGTCGAAAGCACACCGGACATGGCGCCTTTCGATCGAATTCGACGCACCAGAGACCGGGTGTCAATTCCTGAAATTGCGACAATCCCGTGCTGCTTCAGGTAATCGTCCAGTCGTCCTTCCGAACGGAAGTTGCTGGCGATTCGGCTCACCGTTCGCACAACGAATCCGGCAAGGTGTGGTTTTGCACTCTCCACATCTTCGGAATTGACGCCGCAATTGCCAATCTCAGGGTAGGTCATCGTGACGATTTGTCCCCGATAACTGGGATCGGTCAAGATCTCCTGGTAACCCGTCATCGACGTGTTAAAAACAACCTCGCCCTCTACCTCACCGGCAGCACCGAACGAAATTCCCGGGTAAACAGTTCCATCTTCCAAGGCAAGTTTTGCCGGCTGCATGGATTGCATCATTGATTCCGAATAATCTGACTCGCTCTGGCCTGATATGGACGGAAATGAGACAGATCTAAAGTCCGACCTAACTCCATCCCGATACCCACCATACGGCTGTGGGTCTCCGGGTTACCGTAACAGGCTGCCCGGACAGCCAACGACAGAGGGTCCCTGTTGCGGCGAGCAGGGGCCCTCGTTTTTTGCATTCTTCAAATTATAGGTTGAGTGCGACCAACCGGGTAGCGGCCCAACGCGCGTCGAGTCGGATCATTGAAGCGAGAATTCCGACTCCATCTGCTCTAGACCCCGGGTTATCTGCCGGACAGCCTGCCTGAGGCGATTTTCGTTTTCGACCAATGCGAGTCGAAGATACCCCTCCCCGGACGGCCCAAAACCGCTTCCAGGACTAACGGCCACATCGCCGTGCTTGAGCAATTCCATGGCAAACGTCAGAGTATCCATGCGGCTCATCCATTTCTCGGGAATCTTAGCCCAGACGAACATTCCGGCCCGCGGTGTCTCGACCTGCCAATCGATTCGGCGAAGTCCCGAAATAAATACGTCTCTTCGGTTCTGGTAGATTTTTGCTTGAGATTCGACATCGGCGTCGGTATGACGCAAAGCGACGATGGCGGCGATCTGAATCGCTTGAAACATCCCGTAGTCGTAGTAGCCCTTGATCACACTCAAGGCGTTGATCATCTCGGCGTTGCCGGCACAAAAGCCGACTCGCCAACCAGCCATGTTGTAGCCCTTGCTCATTGTTGTGAACTCAACGCCCACCTCACTGGCACCCGCTGCAGCCAAAAAACTGGGTGGTTGATAGCCGTCAAATGCCACGTCCGCATAAGCAAAGTCGCTGATGACCATCAAATCAAACCGCTTGGCCAGTCGGACAACCTCAACATAGAACTCTGGGTCGATCGTGACCGTCGACGGATTGTGAGGGTAATTGAGGATCAGCAATTTGGGCTTAGGGTAGAGATGCTGGCATGTATAGGCGATGTTCGCAAGGAACTTTTCACTGTCAGACACCTCCAAGGCGATGACATTGCCGGCGGCCAACGCGACGGCGTACATGTGAACGGGAAAAAATGGAGCGGGAGTGATCGCCGTATCGCCAGGCCCCATCATTGCCAGGCACATGTGGCTAAAGCCCTCTTTCGATCCCAGACAGACAATCACCTCGGAATCCGGGTCTAGCCGCACGCCGTACCGTTTCAAATACTTGCTCGCCACCTCGCGCCGCAGATTGAGGATGCCGTTCGATTTACTGTACCCATGATTCTTTGGGTCGGCAGCCGCCTCTGATAGTTTGTCGATGACCAACTTTGGCGGCGGTTCCGAAGGATTCCCCATTCCCAAGTCAATAACATCATGCCCCTCGCGCCGCTTTTCGTACAACAACTGGTTGATGCGGCCGAACATGTAGGGCGGTAGTCGCAGCACGCGAGCGGCTGGTTGCACCTGAAACGGATTGCCCGATTCGCTAGGCTCAGGCCACGACGTAATTTCAGTATTCATGATGCGGGTGTGATAGTTGAAAGCAACGCAATCCAAGCGGTCATCGTACGCGCCGCCGCAAATTCCTACAATGGGAAGATGGGTTGGTCACAGCAAACTCGCCGTGAGCCAGTCGAACGGTGCCAAGACACCGCTGGGTTCGACACGAAGTGGTACGGTTTGGGCATCCTCACCGGCGAACCGCTGGCCGACTGCTCCCACGATGCTGGTGGTAAAGACCTCCACCTGTCGCAGTCGCTCGCTGCACAAGTCCCAAAACAAAGGGGCCAGATCGCTAAGGAATTGTTGGGGATGATCGATCCGCCCCAACTCGTCGACCTTCGTCAACACGATCGCCACCGGTCGTCCCGGCCATCCAAGGCGGCGATGTCCGTTCAACTCGCACAGATAGCTGACCGTTTTGATCGCCGAGAATTCCTCACTGCGATCGCCCGCGACCAAACGTGTGGAATCGAGCAGCAACAACAACCCGCTACTTCGAGTTAAAGAGCCACGAACAACGCTATGACGGCCTGGGTAATCCCACTCCTCCAGAATTGTTTGCGCCGAGAGATCCGGCAGTACAAGATCAACAGGATTCTTCTTTCCCTTTCGCAACTCACAATGAACCCAATTCCAATGCTCCGGTTCCATCTGCGTTGCCGCTGGAAACGTACCCTGGCTCAACGAGATGAGGGTCGACTCTTGCAGTGAAAGTGACAGCGAATTGCAAACCCGAAGTTGAACCTCATGCCCCGGCCGTGTCAGCAATTCCATCATCGCACCTAAGAGTGACGTCTTGCCACATCCGGGCGAACCGACCGCCGTTAACAAGCGAATTTCTCGACGTTTTTTGGCGGACTGTGCCAATGAGAGAGGAGCGTGACAATAGTGGCAGCGGACCCAATCGAAACCGTTGTCCTCGCCGCATAGGTAGCATGACAGGGATTCGGCATACTGGGCCAAGCGGTACGATTCCATGACAACCGTGCTGATTCGCTTCATTCGAACTCCCTTTTTGACAGCTACTTTGGTCCGACCAAGTCGGTAGGATTTAGCGCGCAGCGAAAGCCAACGTTGTGCCGCCGGCCCAGAATCGGCTCGCCACTCTGAAAGTGAATCGTCACCTGGTTCGTCAGCAGAGTATCGAAAGCCCCTCCCTTGATCGCGCGAAACTCACGACAGTCGCCCCATTCATCATCTACACTCCAGCTACCGAAGGGAGTTTGTGTCCATTCCCAGACGTTCCCTATAAACTGGCAAGTCTTGTTCGAACCGTTATGTGGTGCGAATTCACTGACAGGCACCGTACATCCATAGCCAGCATGCCAGGTGTTGGCGTAATCGTTGCGCCACTCGGCACCCCACGTATATCGAGCCCCGGCTGTTTGACTGGCCATGGCAGCCCACATCCACTCCGCCTCGGACGGCAGTCGCTTACCAACCCATTTAGCGTATGCCTCCGCCTCGTACCAACAAATCCCAACCACTGGATGTTGCAGTTTGTCGATGGGAGGACTTCCATGACACCAGTCCTGAGGTGCCCGCGCGCCGCTTCGATCGACCCACTTCGACCGCAATGGCAATGCCGCCTCACTCCACCAAGTGTCGGTGTCATAGCCACAATCATCGACGAACTTTTGGTAGCGCTCATTGCTCACGGCGCATCGATCGATAAGTAAGGGGGCAACATCGACCGACCACTGGACGTCCTCGCCAATATCTATGTTTCCATACGCTTGGCTAGTCGAGGTGGAAAGTGAACCACCTGAAATCATCGCCATCTCTTTGCTCAACATCGCAAAGAGTCGATGCAGATCGACCGATTCTACGGCGTTGGCGATCTGAGGTCGTAGCAAAATGGCGCATCGCTGTGCGAGATCACAGTCGCCTGACGAAGATGGCGACGGTGTCGTGAGACCGAGAGGCTGTGACAGCCACCGGCGGATTTCACTCCAGCCCATGATGGTCCCTCATTTGACGAGGCTAAAAAAGTTGCCATCTCAAAAGTACGTCACAATCCGAGGATGCGTCAGCCAAAATAGAGACAATCGCCAGGCAGATCTTCGGACGGTCGCCTTTAATGCCACTTTGACGCAATGATCGTCAGATACGGCGCAATCGCGGCAATCGCTATACCAACAATCACGCTCAACGGTAGTCGCACCTTCCGAGTTCGCGAGACGATAGGCGTGAGGACCAAACAGACGGCGCCCGTGATGGCTGCAACGATCAACATCAACGACGCACTGGCTTGGAGCGATTCAGACGATTGCCATTCGGGAACGACTAGCATCCCAACTCGGATGCCGACCACGAGAACTTCAGTAAACAAAGTAGCCAAGGCCGCCAAAACTAGGCCAACCGTCAACGCCTCGGCAGCCTTCTTCTCGGAAGACGAACGGACTGGCCCGCCGCTGTTGTGTTGTCCTCGCTTGCCTTCACTTCTGCGGCCGTGTTTGCCGCGAGCCTTGCCGCGATTTTTCTTGTTCGCCATCAGGGGATGCCCGCATCAGAAGTCGGCGTTGCCCGGTGTCCGGGGAAACGGGATCACATCGCGAATGTTCGCCATACCCGTGACAAATTGTACGACCCTCTCTAGACCGAGTCCGAAACCCGCGTGCGGCACTGTTCCAAAACGGCGCAGATCCAGATACCACCAATAATCGTCACTTTGTAGTCCCTGTTCCGCCATCCGCGATTCCAAGACATCCAGTCGCTCTTCTCGCTGGCTGCCACCAACAATCTCACCGACCCTCGGCACCAAGACATCCATTGCGCGAACCGTTTTTTCGTCATCGTTGACCCGCATATAAAACGGCTTGATGGTTCGCGGATAGTCGTACAAGATCACAGGACCTTTGAAGTGTTGCTCCGTCAGGAAACGTTCGTGTTCCGATTGCAAGTCCGCACCCCAACTCACCGAAAAATCGAACGTGACGCCGGACTTTTCAAGAATGTCGACCGCCTCGGTGTACGTGACTCTTTGAAATTGGCTGTCGACAACGCCCTGTAAAGTGGTCAAGACGGTATCGTCGACCCGGTCATTAAAAAACTGCATGTCCTCACTGCATTGACTCAACGCATCGCCACAGAGACGTTTTAGGAAACTCTCGGCCAAGTCCATGTTGTCATTCAAGTCGTAAAACGCCATCTCCGGCTCAATCATCCAGAATTCGGCCAAGTGACGGGACGTATTCGAGTTCTCCGCACGGAACGTCGGGCCAAATGTATAGACTTTTCCAAGAGCTGTCGCATAGATTTCCGCTTCCAGCTGTCCGCTAACGGTCAAATAGGATGGACGATCGAAGAAATCCTGCGAAAAATCAACTTCGCCAGCGTCGGTTCTCGCGACATTCTTGAGATCGAAGGTCGTGACTTTGAACATCTCACCCGCCCCTTCGCAATCACTGGCAGTGATCACGGGAGTATGAACGTAAAGAAACCCTTCGTCTTGGAAAAAACCGTGAATCGAGCGGCAGATGCAATTTCGTACGCGAGCAACCGCGCCAAACGAGTTTGTACGAGGGCGGAGGTGTGCCCACTCTCGGAGTTTCTCAAAACTGTGTCGTTTCTTTTGAAGCGGGTAGGTTGCCGGATCGGCCCAGCCGTGCACGGTCAACGACGCGGCATGCATTTCGGTTGTCTGCCCTTTGCCACCGGACGGTTTAATCTCGCCCCGAATCGACACGCTACACCCGGCAGTGAGTTGCTTAACCTCGGACTCATAGTTTTCGATGTTCGCGTCGACAATCACTTGCAAGTTGGCCAAACAACTTCCGTCGTTAACTTCAAGAAAACTGAAACCGCCTTTGGAGTCTCGTCGAGTCCGAATCCAACCGTCAATCGAGGCTTGTTGACCAATGGCCGATTCCTGCCGCGCTGCAGCGATCGTCAGCTTCTCCATACTCGTGTCCTTTCAAATACGTGTCATCCAAAGCCACGAAAGTCGTCCACCTTCATCGGGCAGTTCGATCTGCAGCACATGGGTCAAGTCGAAACGAATTTGGCGATCACGGTACCCAACTTGCTCCATATCACGTAGAGGCTTGCGCACGTTGCGGCTGCCGCTGCGACGCCCATCGAGACATTCCAGCCAATCGCGGCAACGCCCTTGGGACGGTCCTTACCCAGAATCGAAGTGCGATTCATCATCAGGTAGAAGGTGATATATGCAATTGGTAGCAAAGTGATCCCAAACACCGACGTTACGATGGCCAACCAGAATTTTGCATCTCCGGTCCAAACCAAGGGCCACAAGGCGCCCGTGGCCGCTAGCAGACAACCGAGTCGAAGCGTCCATCCTGTCTGCGGCACGTCTCGAATTTCACAGACCACAAATCCTGAGATTAACATCAGCAGCGAAATAGTCGATAACGCCATTCCAGCAACACCAATGCCAAAGACCAAGTTAGAGACGGTCGATCCGGTCAGCGGCTGCAGTGAGGTTGCCAAGGCGTTGGCATTTCGTTTGATCAACATCATCGCCAGACCCTGCTCGGCAGCAGTGACTGGGGCTTCCACCGATTCGTTCCTAGCGGCTATCGCTTTGTCCAGGTTCTTTTGTATCGGCTCAGTCACTCCGTGAAAATGGTTGCCGTGCGCCTCGACTCCGGTGGGAAGTACAGCGTGAAACTGGGTTGCCGAAGCGATGATCACGGCGCTGGTGGCCAACACGAATGGAATGAACATTCCAGTGCACAAGTCGAAAGTCGCCAATCCTCGAAAGCTCTTGTCCCACCCTCGGGAGAGAAGTGAGTACGGCAGCAAAAACGTCATGTTGATGCCGACGGCCGTTGCCGCCGCGCTGATCATCACGTCCCGCTGTTGGCTGACAATGAACCCTGTCCAGTACTCCCTAGCTTGTGCACTTTGGAGTTTCTCGATGATGATTTGGAATGCCGGAGCCGGTTCGTAAAGTTGCCGTAGATCAGGAATGAAGCCGCCGATCACCTTGCCCCATTGCAGCCCATTCTCGCTAAAAGCCATGCGAACCACGACGCCAACAAAGCAAAGGACGATCATCGCAACCACGCCCTTTAGTACCCATTCGTAGATCTTCACACCCCAGCCGCCGCTCCCATAGCCCCAGACAATGGCGGTAGAGATGGCCAGTACGACGCCGGAAACAACCCACTTCCCGGTCTCGCCCTCTAAGGCGCCTCCGCTGCCCAAGAGCCCCGGAAGCAAATTGTGCTCCATCACGCCGTAGAAAAGAGAGTACTGGGGAAGTGCCCACACCATGTTGGCCAACAGCGACGCCAGCAGCCAACTCCAGCCAGCAATCGGGCTGATGTGTTGATTGATGGCTCGGAAAGGACGTTCACCCGTCGAGAGCGTGACGTAGCTTATCGCACTCAACATGATGATCCCAAAGATCATCGCGAGTGGCTGCAACCACAACATCGAGACCCCAGCTAGGACACCCAGATAGAGGCTGCTCGCCAGAGATCCACCGCCCAGCGTTATCGCGCTTTGCAACCAACCGGGACCGGATAGCTTCATGTATGCCATGCCCGTCGCCAGGGCGCCTTTCCCCTCGGCCTCAACAATCAATGCACGCTCTTCGGCTACTCGTTCTTTACTCATAAGGAGTCTCGTTGGGTCGTGGGAATCGAATCACTCGCGACTCAAGTCCCGATCAAAAAGAGCACTAGTGAAGTCCGGATGCGGCAAGCCAACGCTCCGCGTCAAGAGCTGCCATGCAACCCGTACCGGCCGAGGTAATGGCTTGTCGATAATAATCATCGGCCACATCGCCCGCGGCGAAAACGCCTTCAACGCTGGTGTTCGTTCGGAAGGACTCTGTCCATTTAATGTAACCAGCCTCGTTCATCTCCAATTGTCCGTCGAGGAACAAGGTGTTGGGAGTATGCCCAATCGCCACGAACATGCCACTCGCTTCAACGTCCCGCACAGCATCATCGACAGTGCTGCCAAGGCGAACGCCGGTCACACCGTGCTCGTCGTCGCCCAGCACTTCTTCGACGACGTGGTTCCAGACGATCTCAATCTTGGGATCGTTCACGGCTCGGTCGATCATGATCTTTGACGCTCGAAGTTGGTCGCGACGATGGACAAGGTAAACGACCGAGGCAAACTTTGACAAATAGGTCGCTTCCTCCACGGCTGAATCGCCACCCCCGACCACCACCAACGGCACGTCGCGAAACCGCGGAAGTGCCCCGTCGCAAACGGCGCAAGCACTCACCCCTCGATTCTTGAATTGGTCTTCCGACTCCAGGCCGAGATAGTTAGCTCGCGCGCCGGTCGCAATCACCACCGCATGAGCCTCAACTTCCTCACCGCTTGCCGACCGGATTTGAAACGGTCGCTCAGAAAAATTAACGTCTTGTATATCGTCGGTGATGATCCGTGTACCAAAGTTGACGGCCTGTTGCCGCATCAGGTTCATCAATTCGGGTCCAGTCACAGCGTGCTTTTCATCGAGAATCTGAAAGCCGTTGATGTATTTTTCGTCGACTGAGCTGCGGATATAACCGGCCAGCTCGCCATTGGGAAAACCAGGGTAATTTTCTACCTCTGTGGTCAAATTCAATTGCCCTAGCGGCAAGGTGCCGTTCTGGTAGTTCTCTTGGCTGATTGCGCCCTCGAACACCAAAGGGTTCAGGTTGGCGCGCGACGCATAGATGGCGCAGGCCCAACCAGCAGGTCCACTTCCGATGATGACAACGTTTTCAGCCACTTTCGATCCTTCCGTCGAGTCAGTGCAACAGTCGATCTTCGCACGTCTGTGTGATTCTGAGGATCCGCCATTATAGGGTGCTGCCACCGAGCGTCTAGAAGAGCCATCGAGGCCTCTTGAGGTGTGGGAATAAAATCTGAATAGGCATCTCGAACTCGCTGGACGACTCGAGACACTCTTGGCACCGCGTTCGACAGATACGGTGGTTCCACGTCAGGGGGATGTTATCATGGGGCCCTTCCGTATCGGTCGAGGAAAAGGGATTGAAAATGAGCACGCTGGTCGTTGCTATCGCTTCGTTTGTTGGCTTTATTGTCGCCTATCACACATACGGCCATTGGTTGGCCTCGCGAATCTTCCAGTTGGACCCAAAGGCGAAAACACCCAGTCACGAGCTACAAGATGGCGTCGATTTTGTACCCACAAAGAAAGAGGTCATTTTCGGGCATCACTTCACGAGTATCGCCGGAACTGGTCCGATCGTCGGTCCAGCGATTGCCGTGTATTGGGGTTGGCTACCCGCATTGTTGTGGGTCGTACTCGGTTCCATCTTCATCGGCGCAGTCCACGATTTTGGAGCGTTAATCGTCTCGTTGCGCAATCGAGGACAAACCGTGGGTGAAGTGGCGGGGCGTCTCATTTCACCTCGAGCGAGGGTTCTTTTCCTGGCCGTACTCGCGGTCGCTTTGACGATTGTGCTGGCGATCTTCGGCCTGGTCATTGCGAATATCTTCGCCTTCTACCCCGAGTCGGTACTTTCCGTTTGGATCGAGATTCCAATTGCTGTGGCGATCGGCTTTTGGGTCTATAAATGTGGTGGCGGTTTGTTGGCTCCATCTCTCATCGCATTGGGATTGCTGTACGCTGCCGTCTTGGTTGGTGTCTATTGGCTACCGATTGACGCGTCTCAAGTTTTTTCTTTTTCGGATGCGCCCAACTCTTTTTGGAACCCGATCGTCTTTTGGACTCTGTTGTTGTTGAGTTACTGTTTCGTCGCTTCCGTATTGCCGGTGTGGGTGCTCTTGCAACCCCGCGATTACATCAACAGCCACCAACTGGTCGTCGCTTTAGGATTACTGGTGCTTGGACTACTACTCGCCGGTGCACTGGGCCGCGCTGATTTGGTCGATAGTGCGCCGGCATTGGCGGAGAAGATACCGGCCGACGCACCGCCCATTTGGCCGTTCCTGTTTATTACCATTGCCTGCGGCGCAGTGAGCGGTTTTCACTGCATGGTCAGCTCGGGCACGTCCAGCAAACAAGTCGAAAACGAAGCCGATGCAAAGTATGTCGGTTACGGCGCCATGTTACTTGAAGGGGCGCTTGCTGTCGTCGTTATCTTGTCCTGTTGCGCAGGTGTCGGAATGGGGGTGATGGAAAGGCAGCCAGATCGCTCCTATCAACCGATAGTTACCAGCGACGGTGCCGTCGTTACGGGTGAGGAGGCCTGGAGAACCTACTATCCACTCGGTGACACAGCTTGGAAAGATCACGGTCTTCGGGAAAAGCTCCGCGCGTTTATTGAAGGAGGGGCAAATTTCATCGCCACTCTTGGCGTTCCCTTTCGTGTTGCGATCGGCATCGTGGCTGTTCTGGTTGCCAGCTTTGCCGCTACCACACTCGACACGGCCACTCGGCTTCAGCGGTACGTGATTCAGGAACTGGCAGGTACGCTGCACGTCAAGCCGTTTACCAACAAGTACGTCGCGACGGCTCTCGCCGTTGGACTCGGTGGAGCCGTTGCTCTATTCGCTGGGTTCGCCGCAGACCTTGGCCCAGGCAAAGGCGGGCTTGTCCTCTGGCCGCTCTTCGGCGCCACCAATCAATTGTTGGCTGGTTTGGCGTTCATGGTCACGGTCTTCTATCTCTGGCGGCGAAACAAGCCGATCATTTTCGCGGCTCTGCCGATGATTGTCATGCTGATCATGCCCGCCTGGGCAATGTGCCACAAGATGCAGCAATGGTGGGCGGCCGAGAACATGCTGCTGTTCGCTTTCGGTTTCGCTATCATGGGCCTGCAAGTTTGGATGATCGTTGAAGGACTGCTTGTTCTTCCTCGCGTCCGCGGAGTCTTGGAAGAGGCCATGCCTCCGCTGCCAAAAGACCGGGTCCCAGAGGGTGGCCGATCTTGTTGAGTGTCTTCAGATCTTCCGATTCGTCATTGCTTTAAACATTTTGACGAGCCAGCATACAAGCCCGAATCACTCAATTTCGCGGATACTAAAAACTCGCTAGGCTGCCGCATCTCCTTGGATCCGCTCCGCTCCATCCCTCAATGCGACGACGGTTAGTCCGTTTCTCGCCGCGTAATCGCAAACCTCGTCCTGCTGGATCACGATCGTCTTGTCGGCTTCAATCGCCAGCACTTTACCTCCGGCCTGTTTGAGCACCTCCAATGTGCCAAGACCGATCGTGGGAACATCGAATCGCATGTCCTGTTGTGGTTTGGCAACTTTGACAACGGTAAACCCACCTGCCGGACACAATTCTCCGGCGCGACGAATACACTGGTCCGTTCCTTCCACGGCTTCCAATGCCAGGACGGCTTGTCCCTTGACCGCGACGGTCTGGCCACAATCCAAGCGACCTAGTTCTTTCGCGATTTGCCATCCGAACTGAATGTCCTTTTGTTGACCAGAAGTCAAACGGCGACCGGCAAGAGTTCCGAATTTCACGAGTAGCTCCGGTGCAAAGTTCGTTGCGGGAGCGAATTCAATTCCCGCCTGTGCATACGTGTCCACGACCACATTCAAGAGTGTGTCGTCCTTACTGTCTTTTGTATTGGCAATCAGATGTGGATAGAAAGTCAACAAGCACTTCAAATCCGGAAGATGCCTGAGAATGAGGAACCGACGAAACAAGACCGTCTTGTGGATCTTGCCCGCCATCGTCGCACGTCGCACGCCGTGCCGTTTAAGGAAGCGAATGGCACCGCCCAGTTTTGCAATGCCTATTTCACGGTATACGTCGCAATGTCTGCTCAAATCACGGGATGCATGACCGTGAAACCCAAGTCCCACGACCCGATATCCCTGACGCCTCAGCGTTTCGGCCACGTAGACAGGAAAGTCACCCCAACCAGCCAACAAACCGATGGAGTCCTTTGCAGGCACGTTGTCGTGATTGCTTTCCAACGCTGAACGGTCTCTGCTCACGAAGTTGGCCTTCTGTGTGTTGGGTCAGGCCGCGTCTCGGGACGGTCGTTCGCGGCTCAACACTGCCAGCAACTTAGACATGCGTTTCATTTCTTTTCGCATTTCCGGCAGCTTCGAATAGACGGCAAATGCCATCAAGTGTCGTCGTTCTGGTAGCGCTGGCCGTCCGGCATATGTTTGGCCACTCGGAATATCGGCTGACACACCCGATTGGGCACCGATCTGCGCGCCCTCGCCAATGTGCACATGGTCTCGCGCGCCAGACTGGCCGCCCATGACGACATAGTCGCCCGTCGTGGTACTGCCGGCAATTCCGACGTGCGCGCAGAGGATGTTGTGTTTTCCGATGAGACAATTGTGAGCGATCATCACCTGGTCGTCGAGCTTGGTTCCCTCGCCGAGCAATGTGGGTCCATAGGTACCTCGATCGATCGTGCAACCCGCGCCAATCTCGACATCATCCTGAATGACGACGTTTCCCAATTGGGCGGAGAGTCGGTGCCGTCCATCGACCATTTCGTAGCCAAATCCATAAGCGCCGACAACCGTGGTCGCATGAATGAGGACTCGGCTGCCAATTTGCGAATGCTCGTACAATACGACATTGGCGTAAATGACCGAATCCTCACCAATCGTGCAGCCATCCATGACGCAAACACCAGGGTGAATAACTGTTCTCGCTCCAATCGTTACGTTTTCTCCAATGGATGCGCCGTGGAGTATGGTGGCATCGACACCGATCTGAGCCGTGGACGCGACATGTGCGGTCGGACGGACCCCCGGTTCATATTTGGTGGCCGGAGGGCGGTAATGTGCCACAATCTTGGCAAACGCGGCGCGGACATCGGTGGCAATAATCAGTGGTTTGTCGCCCTCTGGAAACCCTTCACATACGACGGCGGCCGAGGCCTTTGAGGCCGCTAACTGCGGCGCCAGTCGTGGATTATCGGCAAACGTTATATCTCCAGAAACTGCATCACGAAGCGTGGCAGCATCGTCAATCGGCGTGTCGTCTGCGCCCACTAACTGCCCACCGACCAACTCGGCCAGTTCATCAAGCTGCGTCTTCATTCTAGGAATCCTTTCCTCCGTGACAGCGGCATGCGGCTATCGTAGCTAGGGCCGTTTCGAGGAACAAGATCAGTCAGTTGAATCGGAGTCCCGATCGTGCCCAGTCTCTCCATCGTCCCCATCCGTACGAGGAGACATGCCGATTTGACCGGCCAAGTCGGCCAGTGTCGACAGAGCGCCGGGCGGTAAATCCGATGCCGATTCGCGGCGGAGCCAGATAGCGTCGATTCCTGCATCTTGAGCTGCGATGACGTCGTTCTGCCTGTCATCACCAACCATCCAGACTCGGGCAGAATTTAATTCGCTGAGGATGGATTCGTAAAACCGCCCATCAGGTTTCGACCAACCAAGCTCCGTGGAGATAAAGATGCGGTCGGCACGGTCCAGCGGTGTCAGGGCGTTGGCTATCTCGAGCAGTCGAGAGTCAAAATTCGATGCGATAGCAATCCGATACCCGTGGTTGGCAAGTGTTTTCCAACACGGATCCACATCCGAAAAAACGCTCCACGAGGTGGTCGCCGCAAAGTGTGACCACAATTCCTGGAAAACGGCAGAGGCATCCGCGTCGGAAAGTTCGCGAAATACCGCGCGGACAGTTTTCTTCCATCGATTCCGTTCAGTCGCTTCGCTGCTCGGTTCAGCAACTGCAAAACACTGCTTCATGGCGAGACGAAAGCGGTTTCCGAGCACTTCCGCTCCGCCCGACCATCCCCACCTGGCGCCGGCCTCAAGGTAGACCTCGACGACACTAGGACGGGGCTCCATCAGAGTTGCCACAGCATCGAACAACACCCAACGTTCACGAAGAGAGCAGTCTCGATATGTCGTTGAAAAAGACATAAGCCATTAGCAGTAGTAATCCGACAAGACCGAACATGCTGAGGCCAACCTGCAACCGTTCGGGCACGGGCCGTCGGACAATCCCCTCCCAGAGTAGAAAAGTAAAGTGCCCACCATCGAGCACCGGAAACGGCAACGCATTGAGAATCGCCAAATTCGCCGAGAGCATCGTCAAGAAGATGAGTAGACTTGGAATACCCTTTTTGGTCTCATCGCTCGCCACCTTCGCGATCAAGATGGGCCCACCCAGGTTCTTTGTGGAAATGTTCCCTCGAATCAGGTGCGTAAAGATGGTCCAGACTTCAGACAGTCGCTCTTTCGTTTCCCGAACCCCTAGGGACATCGCTGCGGCAACCGAGTCTGCTGTTCGAACACGAGTGAATTCCGCAAACACGAACCCTCGAGAAGATAAGAAGTGATTCGGTTGCTCGACCGGCAACAATTGCACGACAGTTTCCTTATCGCCGCGCTTTAGTTTCAACCGAAACTGAATCTCTGGCGGAACTTGCTGAACCCAACCATCAACCTTGACCCAACTGAAGTTCTCGTCCAATTCTTGCATTTTTCCGTAAGACTTACCGAGACGTTCCGTCGCCCATTGATGAGGCGTCTTGTCGGTTCCTTTGACGCTAGTCTGATTCCGAGGTTCCAGGTCGAAGCTGACTACCTCATCACCGATTTGCACGTCCAGTTTTTCCTCTTCGTTCGACAGAGCGACATGGGAAACAATGGGATCGACGGCATAGGCAATACCGAGCCGGTCCAAACGTAACAAGTTGTCGTAAGGGTTCGACGGCTGCTGGTTTTCTGTTGCGATCAATGTGACATCTAACGGATCGGCGACACCTTTGCGCCGCAACGTCAATTGAACCTCCTTGGCGTTGCGCAGACGAAACGCCAATGTAACTGGATCGCCCACCGGCTCGCCTTGCGCGGTAAGCATGACATCTCCCGCGCGAAGGCCGGCGGCATCTGCGGGTGAACCATTTTGGATCGCCACAATGGCTCCCATCGTCATGACGATCCCCAACCACTTCCGAGGCTGTGGCGGAACAGTGATATTGACTTTTTCTAATTTCCCGTCGTTATTGGTTCGAGAGACTGTAACGTCGATTGGCTTGTCGACGTGCTGCACGAGAAGCGCTCGCAGCTCCATCAGGGGTAGGTCACCAGCCTTGTTCGCTAAAGAATCGTCAAGCGGTGAACCATTGAACGCCACAATCCTGTCCCCCGTTGCGAATGAGGGCGTGGCTTTGCTGGTTGCCCGAAACGGGAAGTCCTTTGGATCCATGGCAAGCGTTGTGGAATGAACCGATAGGACTCCAATCGAGGCCATACCTCGCGGATCGTCTCCGCGGCGATTAGGAGCTACTTTGAGCTTTATCGATTGGCCGTTTCGCTTCACGGTAAGATCGATGGGATCAGGCGACTCCTTCCCAAACCCTGCTTTCATTACCTGGGTGGCAAGGTCGTATTTAAAGCGAAGTTGTTCAGACTCCTCTCGGTCGTTACCTATCTTGGTCAACAGGTCCCCCGGCTGGATACCGGCAACCCAGGCTGGATGAGCGGCCAAGGTACCAGAAACCAAACAAGGCGAATAACTGACACCCATCTTGTAAGCAGCGGCTGCCATCAACATCGCGAAAAACACATTCATGATGACGCCGGCCGAGATAATCATCATCCGTTGCGGCACCGACTTGGCCGCATAGCTTCGCGGGTCAAGTTCCACTCGTATCTCGCCGTCTTCACCTTCGGTTTCAACGCGAATCCGCTCGGCTTCCTCGGCCTGATTGCCCGGATGATCCTCCTGTCCAAGCATTTTGACGTAACCACCTAGCGGGATAATTCCGACGCCGTATTCGGTTTCACCGTACTTGAAGTGGCAGAGTTTGCTCGGCAATTGGATGGGGCCGATCTTAATCGGCACATCAAACCCGATGTAGAATTTCTCACACTTGACGCCACACATTTTTGCGGCCAAGAAGTGCCCCATTTCATGCACAAAAATCACGAACCCGATGCCCATCGCAATTTTCACGATGTGCAACAGCGTGTCGGCCGATCCACCAATCCATCCAGCACCTATAACGATGAAATCCACCGCAATACCTCCTCTCGGGCCCAGCGGTCGATGTCAATCAACTCGTCAAGCGTCGGTTGTGGGTCAAAATTATGTTGGTCAAGCACCCCTCGACAGGAGGGCACGATTTGGTGGAAGGCTAGCCGACCGGCCAAGAACTCTGCCACCGCGGTTTCGTTCGCCGCGTTCAAGACTGCCCCGGTAGTTCCGCCTCGCTCTGCCGCCTCATATCCTAGTTTTAAGGCTGGAAACCGCTCCATATCAGGTGGGGAAAACTCAAGCTGCCACCGTTCCTCAATTTTTAGTTTAGCCGCTGTTGACGGCCACCGTTCCGGATAACTTAAAGCATATTGTATTGGTAGCTTCATGTCGGGGGGGCTCAATTGAGCCAACACCGATCCGTCGCAGTACTCAACCATCGAGTGGACGATGGACTGCGGATGGACGACGACGACGATTTTGTCAGGCGAGATGTTAAACAGCCACCGCGCTTCGATAATCTCTAACGCCTTGTTCATCATGGTCGCAGAATCCACAGTAATCTTAGGACCCATTTCCCATGTCGGGTGTGCCAAGGCCTGTTCCACTGTAACGTCGCGGAGCTGATCTCGCGTGTATTCTCGGAATGGTCCACCGCTGGCCGTCAAGATGATGCGAGAGACCTCTTCGGACCCGCCAACGCGACCCTGGAGTGCCTGGAAAATTGCGCTATGCTCGCTGTCCACGGGAAGAATCGGAGCATTCTGTTCTCTGGCCAGTTGTGTCACCAAGGGCCCCGCCATAACCAACGTCTCTTTGTTGGCCAGGGCGATGGTTTTCCCCGCTTCCAATGCCGCTAGAACGCTTTGCAGTCCAGCGCTACCAACAATTGCGGCGACCACAATGTCCACGCTGTCCTCTTGCACCAAACGAGCGATGTGTTCGCCACCCGTGTATTGTCGAGTCGATGCGGGAATCGACCAATGGTGATTGGCCGCGGCATCCGCATCGGCGGCCACCACCCAATCCGGCTTGAATTGTTGCGCCTGTTGGTCGAGTTTCTCGACACTTGAATGGGCCGCCAAACCGACCACCTGAAGACGTCCACTCGACGCAGCCACCACCTCTAGGGTGCTGCGCCCGATACTACCTGTTGAGCCGAGGACCGCGATCCGACGAACGCCGTTCGAAATTCGCAGTGAGCTGGTCATGATCGACGACGACACCTCGAATATGTCGCTAAACCTCGGTTAACAAACGACTTCTTGCTGCACAACCCTACATTTTGCCAGCGAAGCATTCTAGGAAGCGAACAGACCTTCAACAAGGCGAATCTAAGCAGTCACCCTGACGGTCGCGGCGCCTGAATGGGTTATTCGATGCAAAATGGCACAACTTTGAAAATCACCGGCAGTGGAGGGGCGGGCACTGGCAATTGCGTTGATATAATCCAGTTTAGACGGCTGAAGATCACCCACCCCTCCGCTTTGACCACTGAGGAAATCGCTGAAATGACGCAGGAGCCAGGACAAGGCCCCCAGAAAGATGGACGTTCTCAAGCCCAATCACTTCTTTGGTACCTCATGCTTGTCGCCGCCGCGATCCTGGCGGCGTTACTATGGTTGGTCAGCAACCAACATGATGAGATTGCCTACGATGAATTGTTGGACCTGATCGAAGCCAACCGTCGAGTGAAAAAACATGGTGCCCTGGTCGAGGGAGCCAGCGGGAAAATCGTGGTGGTATCGATCAATCCGACCCGCGAAACGACCTACACCAACCTCCATAGTGTCTTTGTCGGCCAGCAAGCGATTCGCGGCCTAGTCGATCGAAAGGTAAAAAACGGAACTGGCAAGAAAGAGGGGGTTGCATTCCGGACATACTTGGGCAGTTCTGAATCACAGCAAGACGAAGTCCGAGGTAAATTGACGGCGGCCAAGCTGGTATGGCGTAATGAAGGCCCACCAAGTGTTTGGAAACTATACGGGCCGACCTTCCTGGTCATCGGCGCCCTGGTGTTGATGTTCGTCTTCATGATCCGCCGAATTGGCGGAGCGGGCTCACCAATGCAGTTTGGTCGCAGCCGTGGCAAACTGTATGCCATGGAGGAGCTTGCCATCAGCTTCAACGAAGTCGCTGGCATCGATGAAGCCGTCGAGGAAGTCCGTGAGGTGGTTGATTTCCTCCGCACTCCAGAGAAATACCAGAAACTCGGTGGTCGAATCCCCAAGGGCGTTCTGCTCGTTGGACCTCCAGGAACCGGCAAGACGCTGCTAGCTCGAGCCATCGCCGGCGAGGCAGGTGTGCCATTCTTTGGATTATCGGGCAGTGACTTTGTCGAGATGTTCGTCGGTGTAGGCGCTGCACGAGTTCGGGATATGTTCCAACAGGCGGAAGCGAAAGCCCCTTGCATCATATTCATCGACGAACTCGATGCACTCGGCAAGAGCCGTGGCGGCGGCATGCCCGGCGGGCATGACGAACGCGAGCAGACTCTGAATGCGTTACTCGTCGAAATGGATGGCTTTGATTCGAATCGGGGCGTCATCGTTCTGGCGGCCACCAACCGCCCTGAAACGCTCGATCAAGCCCTGTTGCGTCCCGGCCGATTTGATCGCAACGTCTTGGTCGACCGCCCGGATGTCCTCGGGCGTGAGGAGATCCTCAAGGTCCACGTCAAGAACGTCAAACTGGATCCAACCGTTGACCTGAAGAAAGTGGCAAAAATCAGTCCCGGTCTTGCTGGCGCTGACCTGGCCAATCTAGTCAATGAAGCGGCCTTGCTGGCGGCCCGAGCAGACAAATCGGCCGTCGGCATGGATGACTTCGACGAAAGCGTCGAACGAGTCACCGCCGGACTTGAAAAGAAACAACGTGTCATGCGGCCAGAAGAAAAGAAACGAGTCGCGTACCACGAGAGTGGACACGCCCTGGTTGCGCTATCTCTTCCCAATACCGATCCCGTTCACAAGATCTCCATTATTCCACGTGGCTACGCTGCGTTAGGATACGTGATGCAGCGTCCCGATGGAGATCGCTACCTGATGACAAAGAGCGAGCTGGAGAGTGAAATTCAGACATTACTCGCCGGGACGCTTGCCGAGGAAATGATCTATTCCGACATTTCATCCGGTGCACAAAATGATCTCGAACGCGCTACGGATATCGCCCGCAGGATGGTGATGGAGTACGGAATGAGCGGCTTGGGGCGTGTCAATTATCGCGATTCGAAGGGGCCCGTGTTTCTCTCCACGTCACCACGCGACACCGCCTACAATTTCAGCGAGACGACCTCGCGCGAAATCGATCTAGAAGTGAAGAAGATTATTGACGAGTCGATCGAGAAAGTACGCGAGATCCTGAGAGTACGGCAAAAGGCACTCGTCGCGGTCACCGAACGGCTGATCGAGATCGAATCGATCAGCGGTGACGAATTGCGGCAAATTGTCGAGGAGAATTCACCTGGTCCAGTCCTCGTTCCCGGTACCGACGCCGCGAATCGGACACGAGATGATGACGCCAAACCGACTCAGTTCCCGAAATCCGACGAAGGATAAATGTCGGTGCGTCTCACCCCACTGTTTGGCTTCGCCAAGACACTAGCCGAAGAACTTTGTTATTGCGCGGACCGTGGTAGCTCGGCCGGCACGGGCGATGGATGTCGTTAAGGGAATTTCCTTAGGGCAGACCGCGACACAGTTTTGGGCATTACCGCAGACTTGGATTCCTCCAGGTGCCATCAGTGAATCCAGCCGTTCGTTTGCATCGTTCTTGGCAATCGGATGTCCATTGAAAAGCATCACTTGGCTGATGGCGTGCGCACCGACGAACTCGCCGTCGAATGTGCTGTCTTGTCGTTCGGCAAATGCATCGTCCGACTCGGAATCACCCTGCACTAATTCAACCTTTGTGTATTGTGGGCACGCCTCCAGGCAACAACCGCAACTCATGCACTGACTGAGTGGATAGTTATTTTCCTGCTCAGTCTGGGAAATCCTTGGCCCGGCGCCCATCGGCCCGTACGTATCGACTGTGACCCACGCCTTGCTTTTTTCCAAACCGCGAAACATCCGCCGGCGTTCGACGACCAAATCTCTTTGTACCGGAAACTTCGACATCGGCTGCAACTCGATATCGGACTCTTGTTCGGCCATCAAGCGGTCGACCAACGCAGTGCAAGCTTGACGAACTCGACCGTTCACGACCATCGTGCACGCTCCACATACTTCTTCCAGGCAGTTGCATTCCCAGGCAACGGGCGAGACCTCTTTACCATCGACTGTTTGTGATTGAGACGCGATCCGTTGCAGCACACTGATCACGTTCATGTCGGGCTCGTAACGCACACGGTGGCGTTCCCAATAGCTTGACGCCTGCGGGCCATCCTGCCGTAGAACACGGACTTCGAAATGGTCGGGTTTGCTCGATGTATCAGCCATTCTTATCTATCCAATCCTACCTGGATCGCAAATTAACCAACTCGCTAGGCCGTGGTCGCTTCAACGTCTGTCCGCTTCGCTACACGTTCCTTCCACACTTCTTCGATGACATCCGCGCCGACCAGACCATAGAGCCTCGGTCTGGGCACAATCAGTGACGTATCGACCTCCTCGTAGGACAGTTCGACATCATCACCCTGCCAAGTTGCTATGGTCGACTTGAGCCACTTGTCGACATTGCCTTCGAATCGATCGCACCACGCCTCCGCTTCTCGAATACGTTCACCGGGTTCTTCGCACTTGAGACTCGGCATGGCAAAGTCCGGCTTAAAATGTGCGCCGCGACACTCGTCTCGGGCAAGGGCGCCCCGCAAAACGGTCAGAGCTAGCGGGAACATGTCCTGGAGGGCTTTCGTAAAAACCACGTTTTGATTGGTCCAATTGCCCGTGTCCGAAAGCGAGCACGCCGCTGCCCGATCCTTTAACTCAAGGACTTTATCAATCCCCTCCTCTAGCTGCGGATTACGTCGAACGACCGTTGCCGATTTAGTCAACACGTCGCCAAGCTCTTCATGAATGAGATACGGATTCTCACCTCCGCTGGGACGATTCAGTAGTTTGTCGTGTCGAACCTGGCGTTCTTGTCGAGCAGCCTCGTACAGACTGCTCGGTTGGTCGGCGGCCGCCTTTGGAACGATCTTTAACCACTCCACCAAGCTCGGTGCCACCAGCAGGCCGCTAAAGATACAACTCAAAAGAGAATTGGCCCCCAAGCGGTTCGCGCCGTGATACTGGTAATCGCATTCGCCGATGGCGTACAGCCCAGGTATTTTGGTGGTTTGATTCTGTGGTGATCCCCACTGCAAGCCACCGGACCCACTCTTTTGATAATCGACCCACAACCCGCCCATCGAGTAATGCACGGCTGGAAAGATCTTCATCGGATGGTCCCGTGGATCCACTCCTTGGAACTTCTCGTAGATTTCGAGGATACCACCCAGTTTCCGATCCAACTCGCTGCGTTCGATATGCGTTAGGTCCAAAAAAACGCACTGCCGGCCCTGCTCAACACTGAGCCCTTCGTTGACACAGATGTTGAAGATCTCCCGCGTCGCGATGTCGCGGGGAACCAGATTTCCGTATTCCGGATAGCGGTCTTCCAAGAAGTAGTAGCGCTCAGCTTCCGGAATGGAGCGAGGCGTGCGACTGTCTTGGGGTGTTGAAGGAACCCAAACTCGCCCGCCTTCACCGCGAGCTGATTCACTCATCAAGCGGAGTTTGTCGGCACCAGGAATAGCGGTCGGATGCACTTGAATAAACTCACCGTTGCCATAATCGGCACCCATCTGAAAGGAACGACTGACAGCACTCCCCGTGCAGACCATCGACATCGTGCTGCGGCCGAAAATCAGCCCACACCCACCAGATGCTACCACTACCGCGTCGGCTGAAAATGAACGGATTTCCATCGTCGCCAAATCCTGTGCCACGCAACCACAGCAAGTGCCATCGTCGGCTAGAATCGGGCCCAAGTAATCCCAGAATTCGTAGACCGCCACTCGTCCCTGACTCTGCCAGCGTCGCACTTGTTCGTCGAGGACATAGAGCAGCTGTTGCCCAGTCGTTGCCCCGGCAAACGCTGTGCGTTTGTACAAAGTCCCGCCGAAGCGGCGATGATCCAAGAACCCTTCCGTTGTCCGATTGAACGTGACACCGAGACGGTCCATGAGGTCAATGATCCGCGGCGCCCATTCGGTCATTTCCTTGACGGGAGGCTGGTGGTTGAGGAAGTCACCACCGTAAACGGTGTCGTCAAAGTGCTTCCATTCATTGTCGCCGGCCAGTCGAGTCTGCTTATTTACGCTGTTGATTCCACCTTGGGCGCATACGCTGTGTGACCGTTTTACGGGCGTCAGACTCATGAGGTCGACGTCGACACCCAGCTCGGCCAACTTCATAGCCGCGGCCAGGCCAGCCAAACCGCCGCCGATAATCATCACTTTTTGATTGGGCATTCGCTATGTTCCTCTGACAGCACGGTGCAGTGTGCCACTCTCGCTTTGTGCAAAACGACGGCGTCCGGCACTTTGTCCCGACGACAGCGTATCCCGGCGCACCGGAATGTTTGAACTACGTCTCACCAAGAACGGTCTCTCCAACGTCGGCGGACGATCGCTTTTTTTCAGTCGGGACCCGCTTGTGTTTCGCTTCCCCTTCAGTGATCTGACCGGCTTCGATTCGTGCGTCTATGATCTTATTTTCCAACGCCCTTTCGGCATCGGAGTCTGACGAACGTAACGCGAACCCAGCCCAGGCCAACAGACCGATCCCTAAAAGCACGGCACCGATCGAACCCGCAACACAGTTGGCTTTGCGCTGTGCTTCCGGGGTGGTCCAGAGGCCCCACGTGATACCCATCGTCCAAATCCCGTTCGCCAGATGGAAGACGCAGGCGACGACGCCAACAAAGTACGCTGCCCGTATCAGGAACGACGCCTGTATCGCATCTGTCGCCGTGGTCGCGGCGTTAAAGGGAAAGAACTTACCTCCGATCCCCTCGATAAATTCTCGCCACTGCGAGTTGTGGATCCATCCGTGCATGTGAAACACGTGCCACATGATGAACAAAAATGCAATCAGTCCCGAGGCGCGCTGTAAGGTGTATCGAATGTTGGTGAAGTAGCTGTAGCTTCCGTTGTTTGGCAACCCGCTGCGGATGATCACGATCCCGTAGAGTCCGTGAAATAAAATCGGCAGGAAGATGAAGGCCCATTCCACCAACGGCAAGACGGGCCCTAAACTGTGGATCTGGTTCACCGCCCGTTGAAAAGTTCCCGCGCCACTCCAAATGGTCGCGTTGGTGATCAAATGCACCACCATGTAGGCACCGACGGGGACCAAACCGGAAAGTGAGTGCAATCGACGAAGGAGAAACTCGTGACGAACGAGAAAGGGGGCGGACAGTTTCGTGGCCACTTGGCGTCATCCTCGATTACCAAGAAAACGGACGTGAAGACCCGAAATCACCCTCCGAGCTCCCCTGAGGGTCGTAGTATAGCGCCCCCAAGCGGGGTGACAACCCGTGGTAGAATGACTGTCCGACAACGAATAGGCCGCGCATTTGCCACCATGTGACTTTGGGTAAAAGATTGCGCTTGACGGAACTTTGCGGTCGAGCTTTGATAGAGAGTGGCGATTGTTAGAAATGCCTCGAAACCACCTTGCACACGGATCGAAACGGCCCGTTCACCATGCCCACCTGGGCGCTGCAACCGACGGACGTAGCTTCCTCGCATGAACCCGACACTTTTGATTACCGACGACGACGCTGGAATTCGCAATACGCTGTGCGAGGTGTTTGCCGCGAGCGGGATTCGAACGCTCCTCGCCAAGGATGGTCAAGAGGCCATCGATCTGCTCAATGTCGAACCTGTTCATGTCGGCCTGTTCGACTTACAAATGCCGCGAATCTCCGGCATCGAGACGATCGCCCACATCCGCAGTCGTGGTCTTGACGTCAGTTGCATACTGATGTCGGCCGCACTCGATGATGAGGTGATCGCCCAGGCGCGACGACAAGAAGTCTACTCCGTGTTGGCCAAACCGTTTCGCTGCTCGGCGGTGGCCCGAGTGGTGCGCGAAGCACTGGCTCAGTTCCATGGCTGGCGAGAGTAATTACGGCGAGGTTGCCGTGATCGGTACGCCCCCGACCCCCATGTCGGCCGTTTGCAAATCCAGATTCTGCTTTCTTTCGATCACTTCACTTCGTCGCATGTACGGCGGGTAACCGTTTTCGTAGTGTTCGTATGGCGGCGGCCCGCCAGCAACGCTAGGAAGAACAGCTTTGGGATCGATCGCCTCAACAGGGAACGCGTTGAGGTTCGTCTCGAAATCCTCCGTGGACAAGTAAAAGACCCGGCGACAATAGCCATTCGTCGCGCGATGCTTGGGTGCGTCCTCCTGCAAGATCGCATAGCCGACGACCATGGCATCATAGGTCCCGAGTCGCAAACGGCCTCGTCGACTCTG
>LWDU01035497.1_pt2 | contig 30502 bp, 25 predicted proteins | sample 727161 | NCBI WGS metagenome assembly LWDU01 (sample SAMN04566230, study PRJNA314399) | hydrothermal vent metagenome | isolation source: deep sea hydrothermal plume seawater | place: Mexico: Gulf of California, Guaymas Basin | collected 2004-07-11
TAAGGAAAACTTTGAATATGCCGAGAACCCAATACCGGAGCCGGGCGAAGGTGAGGTCCTTGTCAGAAACCTGTTTCTGTCCTTTGACCCGACCCAGCGTGGCTGGATGGAAGACCGTGAGAGTTATCTTCCGCCGGTCCAGTTAGGTGAGCCGATGCGAGCAGGTTCCGTCGGCCAGGTGCTGGAAACCAATCACCCGGATTTCGCCAGGGGTGATCTGGTACAGACGACTGGAGGTTGGCAGGATTTTGTAGTTGCTGCACCCGGACAGGGTCCGATGGGCTTGTCGAAGGTGCCTGATGGCATTTCTCCTGAAATGATGATGTCCGTTCTGGGTATTACCGGGTTGACTGCATACTGGGGATTACTCGACCTGGGTGAGCCTAAAGCAGGCGAGACCGTGCTTGTTTCCGGTGCCGCTGGAGCAACGGGTTCCGTTGCTGGCCAGATCGCCAAGATCAAAGGCTGTCGGGTCGTCGGCATCGCGGGGGGGCCTGAAAAATGCCAGTGGCTGAAAGATGAGCTAGGGTTCGATGACGTCATCGATTACAAAAATGAAAATGTTGATGAGAGGATTGGTGAAACCTGTCCAAACAAGGTCGATGTCTTCTTCGACAATGTTGGCGGTGACATTCTTGAGGCAGCACTCAATCACATCAACATGAAAGCGCGGGTTGTGCTTTGCGGCGGTATCTCAGCCTACAATGCAACGGAGCCGGTTCCTGGGCCCGTTAACCTGATGAACCTCGTCATTATGCGCGCCCGTATGGAAGGGTTCATTGTTATTGATTATATGGATCGGGCGGGTATCGCAGTTGAGGAGCTCCTCGGTTGGGTAGGGACCGGTGAACTCAAGTTCCAGATTGATTTACAGGAAGGGTTTGAAAACATCCCCGACACGTTGAATCGTTTGTTTACCGGCAAGAACCTCGGCAAGCAATTGCTCAAAATTGCCGATCCTGTCTGACCACTTCAGTGGCGCGGCGTGGTGACAATCTATGCGCCACGCCTATGCGCCACGCCTATGCGCCACGCCTATGCGCCACGCCTATGCGCCACGCCTATGCGCCACGCCGTTCACTAACGATTAGATTTGTGTAATCAGGGGTGTAAATACAGACTGGACTCTGAAGCTACTCCAACGTTTATAGTGCTGGTATGAATAAACCAGATACTCGGGAAACCATCCTTCTGTCGGTGAACGGCATGTCATGCGCGGGCTGTGTCCGGACGGTTGAGGCTGCGCTTAAAGATGTGCCCGGCGTGCAAATAGCCTCAGTTAACTTTGCCGGTCAAACAGCTGCAGTCACAGGGGAGACCCTTGCATCGTCGTTGATCCGTGCAGTGAACGATGCCGGATATGACGCCAGGTTATTAGGCCAAAATTCGATTGAGTCGCAGGAAAATGAAGCCGTTGACCTGCTGAGAAGGTCGCTATTTAGATCCTCTTTGGCGCTGGCGGGTGGTTCGCTGTTAATGGCCGATATGTGGTTCGGTTTGCTGCCATCGTTCAATATGACAATCGTCTGGGTGGCTATTGGTATCGCGACCCTGGCCTGCATGTTGATTGCCGGAGGGCATTTCTTCCGCGGCGCCCTGAGTGCCGCCAGGCATCTTTCCACCAACATGGACACTTTGATTGTGCTTGGTACGGGTTCTGCCTGGATTTATTCGATGGTGGTTATTCTTTACCCTGAACTACTACCAATAGGCAGCCGGCATCAGTTCTTTGAGGCAGCCTTGTTCGTTATTGGCTTCGTCAATCTGGGTAAAGCGCTGGAGATGAATGCTCGCTCCAGGGCGTCCCTCGCCATACAGAAGCTATTCGACCTGACACCCCGGTTCGTCACGCTAATTGATGGTGATGAAGAGCGCCTGGTGCCTGTCGCCGATGTGGAACCGGGACAGCAGCTTAGAATTCGACCAGGAGAAAACTTTCCGGTTGATGGCTTTGTCGTTGACGGGAAGAGCTCTGCAGATGAATCCCTGCTCACCGGTGAATCACTGGCGATTCCTCTGGTAAAGGGGAGCGGGGTATCAGCGGGTACACTGAATATCGATGGTTCACTGCTGGTTGAAGCGGCGAGTGTGGGTGAGGAGACTCGGCTTGCGGCCATCAGGCGGCTGGTCAATGAGGCGCAAAACTCCAAGCCACCGGTTGCCCGACTGGTCGACCAGATCACTGCTGTTTTTGTGCCTGTGATTATTCTGATTGCTGGTTTGACGTTCATGACCTGGTGGTTAGTAGGACCAGAACCTCAGTTGTCCTTTGCGTTTGTGACGGCGATGAGTGTGCTGATTATTGCGTGCCCCTGTGCGCTCGGCCTGGCTGTTCCAATGTCGATCATGGTCGGGATCGGGAGGGCGGCGACCAACGGTCTTCTGATTAGAAACAGTGAAGTTCTGCAGGTAGCATCGACATTGGATATTGTCGTGCTGGACAAGACAGGCACGCTGACCATGGGCCAGGGTCTCTCTATCGTATTGGGCCTGGAGCAGCAGTCAGCCCACCCCGTTGCCAAATCGATAGTGAGTGTCTGTCTCGGTCGTCATATCACCGCCGCAGAAGTGTCGTCAATCACTGAATACCCGGGTGGTGGTGTTGTAGCAGAATTTCTTGGAGACGAGCTGGTGCTGGGGAGTTTGAATTTCCTGAAACAGCGACGGATTTCCGGCGTGCCAGAGGTCGAGCGGATCGGAACCGTAGTCGCGTTGGCGGTGGGCTCAGCTTACGTCGGCCATTTTGTACTTAGCGATAAAGTCAGGGAGGGCGCCAGGGAAACAATCCAATCTCTGCTTGCCCTGGGGGTCACTCCGGTAATGCTCACGGGAGATCGTAGCGCGATTGCAGAAGTGGTGGCAGAGCAGGTCGGCATTACTGAGATCCACGCGGAAGTGTCACCTGAGAAGAAACTGGCGTTGATTCAGGCATTTCAGGCAGCTGGGCATAAAGTGGCAATGGTCGGTGACGGCATTAACGACGCCGCTGCATTGTCAGCGGCGGATGTCGGTTTTGCCATGGGGTTGGGTTCCGATGTCGCTCTGGAAAGTGCCGATGTGACGCTAAGGAACGGTTCTCTACAGGGCATCGAGCAGATGATCCGGCTTTCACGCAAAGTGCTCTCCAACGTCCGCCAGAACCTGGTCGCGGCCTTTGGATACAATATCCTTCTGATTCCTGTCGCGGCGGGTGTGCTATATCCCTTTTTTGGGCTGCTTATCAATCCAGCGTTCGCAGGCCTGGCGATGGCGCTGTCCTCTGTCACGGTGGTATTCAATGCGGGTAGGTTGCGGTTTTCCTAGAATGTTTCTGATAATGTGACTCGACTGTTAGCAGCATAAATGTACAGCAAGAATACAATTTATCGAGAATACAACGCATCGAGAATACAACGCATCGAGAATACAATGCATGACATGATTATTACCGGTGGCCAGGTTTTTGATGGTTCCGGCGCCGAGCCGGTCCAGGCTGACATCGCCATAAAAAACGGAAGGATTGTTGAAGTTGGTGAAGTCGGTGCTGCAGCGCAGACCATCGATGCGCAGGGTGCGATCGTTACGCCCGCCTGGGTCGATATCCATACTCACTATGATGGCCAGGTTACCTGGGATGACGAGATGAATCCTTCTGCCAGCCATGGTGTTGGTACCATTGTGATGGGAAATTGTGGTGTTGGATTCGCGCCAGTTGCACCCGGTGCTGAAAAAGACCTGATCGACCTGATGGAGGGTGTAGAGGATATTCCGGGAACTGCGCTTTATGAAGGAATGCCCTGGGGTTCATGGGAAACTTACCCTGAGTATCTGGACTTTCTGTCTGGTCGTGAATACGCCATTAACATCAGCTCACTGGTACCACACGGTGCTGTCCGTAACTATGTCATGGGCGACCGGGGTCGAACCAACCAGGCGGCGACCGAAGGTGATCTGGCAGAGATGGGCCGGATCGTAGAGGAGGCGCTGAAAGCGGGCGCCGTCGGTTTTTCAACGTCCAGAATCCTTGGGCACCGTTCGATTCAAGGTGAACCGGTACCGGGCACTTTTGCTAATGATACCGAAGTGATGGTGATTGCCCAGGCGCTTAAACGAGCGGGCAAGGGTGTGTTCCAGATTATTCCTTCAAGTACGCTCGGTCCCGGCCGTGAAGGTTTTAGGGAACATGCGTCGCTTGAGCAAGAGATAGACCTGATTGCAAATGTCAGCCGCGAAAGTGGCAGGCCGGCGACTTTTACGCTGTTCCAGATCGATGACTGGGCAGATAAATGGCGTGAAGCGATCGCCCAGGTCAAGCAAGCCAACCGGAATGGGGCAAATGTCTATCCGCAGGTTGGCAGCAGACCCACCGGACTGGTGTTCGGTATGCAAACTTACCACCTGTGGATGCTGAAACCGACTTTTCGAAAGTTACGTGACCTGCCGCTTGGCGAACTTCTCGCTGAACTCAGGAAGCCTGAAGTTAAGCAGGCGATTTTGATGGAAACTAACGAAATAGATGGGGTGCCGGTGGGCTCAATGGAGTTCGGTGTATCCCACATCGAACCGACCTTCGATAACCTGTTCCCATTGCGCAGTGACAGTACCTACGAACCGCCGCAGGACGAAAGCATTGCCTCACTGGCGGCTGAGTCTAACCTGTCGCCAGAGTCAGTTTTGTATGATTACCTTGTGGCTGAACCTGGCAGAATGGCAATTCTGTTTTTTACGAACTATTCAGAATTCAATCTGGATGCGGTAAGGGAGATGCAACTGGATAGTGCCACGGTCACTGGCTTATCAGATGCAGGGGCACATGTTTCGCTGATCTTCGACGCAGTAAACCCGACCTACCAATTGAGTTACTGGACTCGGGATCGGACCCGGGGGCAGACGCTACCGCTCGCGCACGTTATTCACCGCGCAACTCGCCGAAATGCGCAATTGTTTGGTTTTCACGACCGCGGTTTGATTGCGCCTGGAATGCGAGCGGATATCAATGTTATCGACTATGAAAACCTTGGGCTTGGTGAACTGGCAATCCAGAATGACCTGCCTGCTGGTGGCGGACGGCTGATGCAGGGCGCCAGGGGGTATATTGCCACCTTGATTGATGGCGTCATCACTCGTCGTCACGACGAAGATACCGGCGCAAGACCAGGAAGGCTTGTTCGTTCCTGATATAAGCTGCCATGGCCCAGCTACGCGCCATAATTTCGTTCAAGCTGGATGGTGAATTCAACTACAGGCTACCAGCCAATGCCGCATCTGCATAAAACACGAGTCTTACTTAGTTCAGTTTCATCGGTTGCGTTGATTGCCGCTAACTTGGCTCCTGTGGGTGGTGTTGTGTTTCTTGCCTGGACTATCGAGGATGTGTTGCTGCTCTACTGGGCGGAAAGTGCAGTGATAGGAATCTACAATCTGGCTCGAATGTGGGTGATTGGGCGTTGGAAAATTTTGTTTTTGGGGCCTTTTTTCCTGGTTCATTACAGCGGTTTTATGGCGGGCCACCTGTTCTTTATTTATGCACTGGTGATATCCGATAGTGACGTTTCTATGTCAGTGAGCAGCATGCTTGATCACCTACTGTTGCTATCCCCGGCTTTGGTTGCACTATTTATCAGTCACGGGGTTTCCTTCTTGTTTAACTTTCTGGGTGAAAAGGAATACGAGACAACGACTTTGTCTGAACAGATAAATGCGCCTTATAACAGAATTATTATCATGCACCTCACGATCATCTTCGGAAGTTTACTTGTCATGTCGATGGATAATAGGCTGCTTTTTTTAGTCTTAATGATGGCGCTGAAAGTTGGTTTGGATCTTCGAGCACATCTAAGAGAGCATCACCCGGAAGGGCAGAAAGAGCCCGTATAACCAGTTAAATTGCCTGCGAATGCAGCTCGTTTAAGGAAATAAAAATGAAACTAGAAGGTATTAGGATCCTGGACCTGTCGTTGTTCCTGCCAGGACCACTTCTTACGCAGATGATGGCGGATCATGGCGCCGATGTGATCAAGCTGGAGCCGAGGGGTGCCGGCGAACCTAACCGTTCGATCGGGCAGACACGAAACGGCGTGTCCGTCTATTTTTCAAACACCCATAGGGGCAAGCGAAGCGTTCAGCTCGACCTGAAGAATGCAGAGGGTAAGGCGCTGGCGCTAAAGCTCGCAGCTTCAGCGGATGTTGTGATCGAGGCATTTCGCCCAGGTGTAGTGGAGAGGTTGGGGATGAGTTATGAACAGATCAAGGCCGTTAACCCGGGAGTTGTTTACGCTTCACTTTCAGCCTTTGGGCAGACGGGTCCCTATGTAAAGAAACCAGCACATGACCTGGCAACAGAGGCTTATGCTGGGGTGCTAAGCACGAACCTGGGTTTTGATGGTAAACCGACAATTCCGGCGCTGCCGGCAGCCGACATGCTGGCAGCGACTATTGGCCTGTCTGCGGTCCTGATGGCGCTGCTTCGTAAGAAAGATACCGGCCAGGGAGACTACATTGACCTTGCCATGATGGATTCGCTGATTGCCTGTCTGCCCAATTCAATGGGCAGTGTTTTCGCGGATAAAAAGAATTTGGGGTGGTTATGCCATGTACAACATTTATGAAACGAAGGATAAGAAGTTTGTTGTTCTGGGCGCTTCAGAAATCCATTTTGCGGAATCTGTCCTGAAAAAATTTGGAAGGGAAGACCTGATCCCATTGTGTGAACCCCCTCCCGGTAAGAATCAGCAACCGGTTCGTGAATTTTTCCGCGAACAGTTTGTTGGTCAGAACCAGTCGTACTGGGTGAAGTGGTTCGATGATGTAGACGCGGCCTTTGCGCCGGTCAACGATTTACGGCAGGGGATGGATGATCCGCAGACCCGGTTTCGGGAAATGATTATCGAAGATGGTGAGGGTAACGAGCACATTGGTATTCCGATCAAGTTTCAGAATGAACCTGGTGGCGTTAATTTTGCTGCCCCTGGACTCGGTGAACACAATAGGGAAGTAGCATTATCACTGGGTTACAGTGACTCGGAAGTGGACGACCTGAAGCGTTCGGGTGCTTTTGGCTAAGGCGGGTTTGACCCAGGAGGGTATAGGTGTTTTATTTCTAACGTAGAGGAGTCAATGTTATGTCACAGCTAGAAGTCACCGAAGAGCAGGGTCGCTATAACGAGATTGCGATCGAATACGCTGCGAAAATTCATCGTGCAAGATCAACTTCAAAGGCAACCGGCCAGCCAGTAGTGGATGATTTATTCCCATCTTACAACAGGGCAGGTCTTGGCGTTTACGGGGAATATGAACGCATGGGGAACCAGCCGGTGACCGACGGTTTACAGGCGCAGGCAGACCTGCAGGGAGTAAAGTTCGAACATCTTGGCCTCACCATAGGAACAGTGCTGCATAACATTGACCTGAAACAAACATTGTCTTCGGCCGCTATAAAATTGATACGCGAGACATTACTGGAACGAAAAGTCGTTTTCTTCCGTGATCAGAATCTGACGGAAGATGAGCAGGTTAGTTTTGGCAGGTGTTTTGGTGAGCTTGATGCCTTTCCTTTTGGTAAATCTGCTGGCAATCCCTACATTCTTGAAATCAACCACGATGAAAAACGGCCGGGCGCTGAAAATAGCTGGCACACAGATGTCACCTGGATGGAGAAACCATCGCTCGGCTCAATCGCGCAGTGCGTTGTGGTACCACCCTTTGGGGGAGACACCCTGTTCGCAGATAGTTGTGCAGCATACCTGGGATTACCGGCAGAAATGCAGGAACGGCTGCAACATATCAGTGGTATCAACGATTATCGAATTTTCCTGATGGACAGGGGTGGTGGTGCTTTGCCAGAAGACCTTGCAGAAGGAATAAAAAAAGAGATTTCCTTTGGTGTCAGTCACCCAATTCTGCGAACTCACCCGGAGACTGGCAAGACAGCACTTTACCTTAATGGTGGTTTTCTTCGGCATGAATCACTGTATGACAACCGAACGGGGGAAAACCTTGATGTAGAAGAAGCTAAAGAGATCGTCAGCTTTCTGCAACAACAACATGGGCGTCCTGAGTATGTCTGCCGGTTCAAATGGCAGACAGGCTCTATTGCTTTTTGGGACAACCGAGCCGCGCAGCACTATGCGGCAAGCGATTACTATCCGCACCAGAGGTCATTGCGGCGGGTGACGGTGAGCGGTGACCGACCTTATTACACTCCAGTGAACGAATAATGCGGGTAGAGATATTCTCAGGCAGGTAAATAGCCATGGTGGAACTTGATCACATTATTCTTAAGGTGAATGAACTCGATAAAAGTGTCGCTTTCTACACAGAGGTGTTGGGCTTTGAGAATGCTGGCGTGGACGGGCCGTTCACTGTCATACGCACCGGTGAAAAATTTCAGATCCAGCTCGCGCCCTGGGGCACGAAGGGGTTTGAGCATTATGCGTTCGCGGTCTCCAAAAAGGAGTTCGACGAGATTTTTTCCAGGGTGAAGCAAGCTGGTATCGACTATGGGCCCACATTCGACAGTGTTGGGACTAATTCGGGGCCTGGCAATGAATCTGGTGCGAGGGGAGAGGCGCCTACGGTTTACTTTAACGACCCGAACAGTCACTTGATTGAAATACGAACCTACGACTGATTCTCGCCAGTAGTTGGGATAGTGACGCTCTGCCGGCTTGACTGGAATGCTAACCGGTTAATCAGCTCAAGGTTGCCGCTGACATACCAGAGGCGGGCCCCTAACAGGATAGCGGCCGTTCCAACCCCGCCAGCTAGTCCCAGCCAGAAACCATAGACCCCCATAGGTTCGCCAATGTACCCGAAGCCAAACAGGATTTGTGTCGGCAAACCTATTCCCCAGTAGCTAAATATCGCCAGCCACATAGGCACTTTCGTATCTTTATAACCCCGGAGTGCGCCGATACAGACAGACTGGGTGGCGTCAAAAAACAGGAAGAACACGACAAACAGCAACAACGTTATCGACAGGTTCATGACCGCCTGTTCGGTTGTATAAAGGCTGACCAGTACTTCCTTGAACAGGTAAATAAGGATCGCGCCACTGATGGCGACAAACGCTGTGGCAAGAAAAGCGATTAGTGCGGTTGTTCTGGCGCCGGTTATTTCGTTCGCGCCAACCCTAAATCCTATTCTGATGGTTGCTGCCATGCCGAGTGCCATTGGTGGCATAAAGAATATTGCATTAAGGTTCATGGCGATATTATGCGAGGCGACAACGGCTGCGCCGAATTGACCCAGCAGCAGGGTTGTGAAGGAAAACAGACCCATCTCCGCAAACATGGTGGTACCGATGGGTATGCCGATAACAAGCAGTGACTTGATGATTTTCCAGTCCGGCCACGAGAACGTTGAACGCCAGCCTGTGTAGTCGAATCGTTTCCGGGTAATCACAATCAGTACCAGGATCAGCTGAAACCACATGACGATGGCCTGGGCCACGCCGCAACCAATGCCACCCATCTCAGGTAGACCAAATTTGCCATAGATAAGTACATAGTTGAGCGGAATCTTGAGTATGAGTGCTGTGATGGCGATATACATGGCCGGGCGTGTATAGCCTGTGCCATCGGCCAGAAACCTGAGGCAGAAAAAACACAGCAGTGCAGGCATACCGAAAGAGCACATCTGCAAATAGGGTACTGATATTGCGACCGCAATAGGGTCGACGTTCATCAGTGTATAAACAGGCTCGACATTGTTAAGGATGGCAATGACGATCAGGCTTGCTGCCAGAGCGAGCCATAGTCCTTGTCTGAGAATGGCGCCGATATCGGCATAGGCCCTGGCGCCATTTAGTTGCGAGATAGTGGGTGTTACGGCCTGTACAACGCCGAACACCAGCATCATGCTGGGCCAGAGAATACTCGTTCCAAGTGCGACACCCGCGAGGTCGGCAGATGAATACCGGCCCGCCATAATGGTGTCGGCCACTCCCATTCCCATCTGGGCCAATTGAGCGCCCATGAGCGGAAAGGCCAGATGAAAAAGTTGCCGGGATTCCTTAATAACTTTCCCGGGTTCGTGAGGCGGGTTCAAGCTATCCGCTGATCTCCTCAGCATTTAGCACAAGGTAGACACGCTTCTGAAAATACCACCGGCCATCAACTTTGAGGTAGTCATCTTCGTATTGACCTGTGACATTTCGTTTTACGCCATCTGTCTGGTGCAGGAATTCCTGCTGGTACCAGGTCGCGTGGGCCGTATCGCCATCAATGGTCATCGGTCCGGCTGAGGCAAAAAACCCCACGAATCCAAAAGCGCTCATGGCTTGCTGCCACATGGGGAAAAAGTTCTCCTTTCCTGTGATCGGGCCTGCGCCGGGCAGCTCCCAGGTGGCGTCGTCGCGCCAATTTTCTGCCCAGGCATCGCCGTCTTTTCGCATGACCGCATCGTTGTAGGAATCAACCAATTCCCGAATAGCTAGTCTGTCCTCTAGTGGGCCTGAACTGATCATGTTCTCTCCGACATTGAATTCAAGAACAGCACTAAACCACGTGCTATGGGGATTTGCCAGCCCTTGTAGGTTTCCCGCCGTCAGCGGTCGTCAGCTTTTTCTGACCTCGGCACATTCTTACAGGAATTGTTTTTGCGAGAAACTCCGATAACTGACGCTTCGCGTTGGCCAGGCTTTCCTGGATAGTGTGGTTAACTGATTACTTCGTGGCGGGAAGATGTTGGGCAATTAGCGCGTAAAGTGCGACTAATCCTTGCCACACTTGTGACAGATTCAGACGGGTGCAGCACCTTTGGGCTCATTAGCGATATCCGCGACCTGACTTGGTCGGGAAATTCGGTGGTCCCCAGGCAATGCTTAACGTTTAGTTATTGTTGTTTAGCTGGAGAAAAATTAACTGTGATAATGGTGCTGTCCATCGTGTTGGGCCGCTAGAAATACCAAAGCAAACCTACTTTGTAGAAAGTGTCTTTATAGGTTTCGCTGTTGTCGCCTTTCGATTTGTAGTGGCTGCCGGTCACATCAATATTGACCTTCTTATAAGGGAATCCAAACCCGAGGGTCACGAGATTGGTATTACCACGGGTACGGTAAGCGTTGAAAGAATGTCACCATGTCTGAAAACGTATTCTGCAAAAAAGGTAGCTTGCCTTCGAAACTGATAGTCAGCGCCTGGATAGATTTCCTGCGAACTCGTATCGAAGGCCGCATCGTTGGCTTCTTCGGCACCAGATTTACCGACAAAGACATAATCTGTAACTCGGTATCCGACTCTGCCGGTCGCGGCTAGGGTCAAACGTTTGTTGAAGGATAGATCAGCCTCTAATTGAACGCCTTCCCGGGGATCGCTGTCTTTGAACTTAAAGTGTGTTGCCTGAAGCTTAACTTTGTACCAGGAAACGTTGTAATCAGTGTTGAGCTGGAACGTGTAGTCGGCGCCCAGAGACAGCGCCATAGAATCCAGCGCATCATATTCGTCATGCTTAGATTGAGCGAGGTAAGCGGAGAGAATCAGTTGAGCACGACCGCCGTGCTTCCTGAAATATCCCCCGCCAATGCTAATATAGGCTACGTTATCGTTGACCTTGTCGCGTTTGTAAGTATGACTTATGTTATCATCTCGTTCGTAAACAGCCTGAATTTCACCGTACTAGCCCGAGCCGTATGGTTCTGCATAAGCAGGTGAAACTGGTGAAACTAATGCCGCTAGGGCCATAGCAACGGCGATGATTAGAACCGTAGGTTTCATCTGGCTTCTATAAAGTCTGAGAGAGTTAGACGATGGCAAACTTATCGGAAATCGATGAAAATCGCAGGCGATTTTTACTGCGCCTGCTTGCCTCCGCAGCCTTCACTACGACCGCCGGTTGCAGTATTAGTTCAAGTGGCCTGATCTCTGAGTTACCTGCTGGCCGATCTATCCAAGCGTTAACCGGTGACGTACACGTCAACGGCGTTCCCGCTTCTGTCCTAACACTGATTAATCCAGGCGACATCATAGAAACCTTTGATCGAAGTTTTGTTATTTTTGTGGTTCAAAAAGATGCATTCATCTTGAAAAGCAATTCAATAATGACCCTGCCTGGCAGAACTGCTACACCCGGTATTATTAGTACTGCATTTACGCTTGAACGGGGCAAAGCACTGTCGGTTCTTGCATCCAGAAGAACCGATATCTCCACGCCGAGTGCGGTCATTGGCGTTCGTGGTACCGGCGTCTACGTCGAGGTTGAACCTGACTTGTCTTACGTGTGTGTCTGTTACGGTACTTCTGATGTGACGACACGGGACAATCCAGATATCACCGAAACCATCGTCTCAGATCACCATACGGCACCACGTTATATTCTCGCCGATAAAAGTGCTTCGCAGCGAATTATTCCAGCACCGTTTAAGAATCATGATGATCAGGCGTTGTTGCTAATCGAAACATTGGTAGGACGAACACCGCCTTATATAGTGCCGCGCGGCGTAACTCGTACTCGAGGCAGCTATCTTTAGTACTCAAGGAAGTTGAGGAAAGGGCCAGCGTGATGCCGGCCCTTTACGTCGCTATCGGGTAGCGAGCTTTCTATCTATGTCCAGTTTAAGCTCAACGACCACGCGTCTGTCGAAGAAGTTGCTCTCTAGTGACTCTGCTGAATCTAGCGGCCTGGTTTCTCCAAAAGCTGTGCCAATGACCTGGGTTGAATTCACGCCACTGTTGACCAGGAATCGTTTGACTCTGCGGACTCGTTTCTCAGACAGTGCCTGGTTAAATTGGTCATCGCCGCGACGATCTGCGAATCCAGATAGCGTGACGGTGGCATCCTGATTCCTGCGAAGTACATTGGCAATCTGTTTAAGTTCAGCTTCGTATTGTGGCTCCAGTACATCAGAAGCCGTTCGAAACTGTACGGGCAGTTGCTGTGATTTGGCAGTTGATGACTGTATAGACAATACTTTGTCCAGATCCTGGTTAAGGGCGGTGATCACCTGGTCTTTTTGTGCATGGCTGGTTTGGGACGCATTCAGCTTACCGGTCAGATCCGCGACATGGACGGTTAGCTCATTGTTAACCCGTCGATATTCAAACAGTCTGCCGAATATTTCGCCGCCAAGTACCGCGCCGGTGAAAGCGCCAATCGGACCTCCGGCCACAGCGCCGATGACGAGTCCAGAAACCGCGGATCTTTTCTGCTCTATTGATGAATCAGCCAATGCTGGGGTGATGGATCCTGCGACAGTCAGTCCGGCAAATGCCATGGCCACTGCGAGTGATTTTGGTTTCATCTTGTTTCCTCAGGTTATTAAACAAAAACACAGTTCCGCCATTGGAGTGTGTGTAAGCTTTATTAAGCGCTGGAAATGCGGCATCTTAGAGAGCTGTTTGTGTTGTACTGCTGATCAATTGTGTCAGTAATAGGGCGGTTACAGACTTAATACAGCTGTTAAGGAAAATTGTTCATGAACTATCGACTGGCTATTATTGAAGACGACAACCTGCTGAGGGAAAACTATACAGATGTTTTCGGAAGGCAGGGTTATCGAGTGGATGCCTATGCAAACCGGTTACAGGCTCAGGAAGTCTTCCAGTCCAGACTACCCGATCTGGCGATCATTGATATCGGGCTTGGTGACGAGGTTGATGGTGGCTTTGCCCTGTGCCAGTGGTTAAGGGCAAAGTCGCGCACCTTGCCAATCATATTCCTGAGTGCCAGGGATGACGACATCGACATCGTTAGTGGTCTCAGAATGGGTGCAGACGATTACCTGACCAAGGATGTCAGCTTGCCGCACCTGGTTGCTCGAGTGGCTGCACTGTTTCGCCGCATCGAAGCACTTGCCTCTGATGAAGATTCAAGCACTACGACGATCTCAGAGGGTCTCCTCTATATGGATGTGCAGCGGCTCACCTGTCGCTGGAACGAAGTGGTGGTAGAGCTGACGTTGACAGAGTTCTGGATGATCTACGCGCTGGCCAAGCGGGTTGGGCACGTGAAGAATCGGGAGCAACTCATGCAGGAAGCCCAGATGGTCGTTGATGAAAGTACGATTACTTCGCATATCAAACGAATCCGGCGGAAATTCCAGGTACTCGACCAGAAGTTTGACTGTATCGAAACTGTTTATGGCATGGGTTATCGGTGGAACAGCCACCAATGAATCGAATACCGATAGGGTGTACCGATAGGGTTGCGCTTCGATGTGATCCAGTCCAACTCAGCCCGCTTTACTTTCATCCTTTGAGATTAGCCTGCGCGAGGGGATTAAGCCGAGCCTTATCTGCTTCATAGCGTCGACCCGCGAAGTAAAAGAGCGGAATTGCCGACAGTGATATGACGGTAAACCAAAGTAACGTCTGGGTGTAAGGCTCTGGGCTTTTGATGTCGATCAGGTAATCGATGTAGATCCCGGCGAGACTGACTCCAATTGCCACACCGGCCATATTCAAGAGCAGGATATAAAAGGCCACCACGGTTGCTCTAATCTCTTCTGGGACCAGTTCTTGAACGGTCGCGAAGGTGGGCCCATAGAAGCAGCCGAGTTGAAAAAAGCCTGCAGCCACACCTAACCAAAACACCCAGTGATCTGGCTCGACCAGACGGTAGGCGATATTAATGGGCGCTAAAGCAAGCATCACGAAAAATAAGAACATCGGGCGACCCACCCCGGTCTTTTTCAGGAAATAGTCGCCCCCCAGCCCGCCGAAGAGATTGCCAGCGATGCCGGCTATGATACCGACCCATCCGGTAATCTGAGCAATTTCGGCTTTATCAAAACCCCGTTCCTGGACATACCACAATTGGTCAAACGTGGCGGCACCCAGGATAAAATGAAAGGCAACCCCACCGCCGATGGTCATCATTAGCGCTGGTGACGCTCTCAGTGCGTGCATCAGCACTTTTAGTAGCTCCAGGAACCCTGGCCTGACTATGGCCGGTTCTGATTTGTCGGCCTCAATAGATCGCTTGGGATCCTTCAAAAAATACATCACAACGGCAAGGGCAAGACCAATGGCACCCAGTAAATAAAAACAGTTACGCCAACCAATGGCCGGCCCCAGATAGCCAACGATGAGCAGGCTAACCCCAACCCCAATGGGGACGCCCATATAATAAAAACCTGACGCAAAACCGAGACGATGGCTTGGGAATCGGTCCGCAAGCAGCGACATCGATGTTGGCGTTAGGATTGACTCACCCACACCAATCAACATCCGCGGCGCAGCCAGTGATAAAAAGCCTTTAGCCAAACCAGAAGCGGCGGTTAAAAGGCTCCAGAGTCCAAGCCCCACCGCAATAAAACGGGTTCGATGGATCCGGTCAGCCAGGGTACCCATAAAAAGCCCAGCGACAGAATAAAACGTGAGAAAAATCAGTCCCGTTAGAAGCCCGAACTGCGTATTGCTCAGACCAAGATCTGGAACGATAAAGTTTGAAAAACTGGCCAACAACTGCCGATCAACAAAGTTCATTACATTAAGTAATGTAAGAAAGCCTAAAAACCCATAACTTCTGAACGTTACCACTGGAGTGGTTTGACCCATATTGATTCACCTCAGGCGTAGAATGCGCACTTCATGAATAGAGCAGTGCTTCTGTTGAGAATGTAGCACTATTCGCGTGAAAGAAGGAAGGAGCCTCGTCGGTCGGGTATCGAGTCGATAAAACGGCTGGCAATAAAAGGTTTATAGGCCTGAAGCGAAGCGGATCAAAGACAGGCTTTGATCACGATCAATGGGATCAAAGGTTGGTAATATTGACATAGGCCATCGGCGCGCGTTGACGCTTTTGCGGGAGCACAGGGACAAACGCGCCGAAAGAGAAGCAAATTACGTCTTTGAGGCCGAGAGAACGAAACAGATGGCGTTGCACCGGTCGCGTTTAACTGGGATTAATTCAATTTTTCCTTAATTCGTGCAAGAGGATAGTATAAATAAACCGCATTTTTCGAAATATGGCCAGGTATGGTAACTGTAGATGTTCATCGAATTTTCTGGCGCTGTGACCTTATGATGCTTTGGATGGTCAATGACTGTAATGGGCTGGATTTGCTGGCTGACAGGTGGTGGGGTTAATCATTATGAGGCTTATAGGTTGGCTGCGACTATTCTGTCGCTGGAACGGCGTTGTGATAGATATGACGTTGACAGAGTTCTGTATTATTGACGCGCTCGCCAAGTGGGTTGGGCGCGTGAAGAATCGGGAGCAGCCCATGGGGGAATCCCAGATGGTCGTTGATGAAAGTACGATCACTTCACATATCAAACGAATCCGGCGGAAATTTCAGTCACTCGACCAGAAGTTTGACTGTATCGAAACTGGTTACGGCATGGGTTACCGGTGGAACAGCAGCCAATGAATCGAATACCGATAGGGTTGCTCTGGTGTTTTCCTTTATTTGGGCTGGGTATTTTTATTGGTCTGATGTACTGGACGGAGACCTGGCAGGACGAAGTCAGGCTAAATCAAGAGGCGGCTCTGGCGGTGAATGCGCAAGCACTTGCGGTGATGCTGGCAGATGACGAAAGGTTCCTGGCGTTTGCGCTGGACGGGGGTGATGCGGCGATTTATCGCAGTGAACCGATAGACAGTGAAGTTGTCCTGGATGGAAGATTGTCCGACTGGCCTGACCCAAAGGTGCTGAGCCTGGGGCTTGATCACATACTTGAGATCCACTTCCCCTACAGCAGTGATTCGCTGGGTTATGAACTGGCGGTCGGGAACGATGAAGCGTTTCTTTATCTACACTATGACGTTCGTGATGATCTCGTGGTTTATCGAAAACTCGGTGGCTTGAGTGTGCACCGTAACGACCACATACAGCTTTCATTTCTGGACTTGCAAAAACGGTTTCATCGCTATGCCATCTCGGTCTACCAGCCTGGGGATACCGGTAGATCATTACGCGAAGCACCTGAGATCCAGGGTCGCTGGATGGCTACTGATGACGGTTACCACGTTGAACTTCGTATTCCCCGTAGCCTTTTATCCAGGCGTATATCAACGTTGGTCGCTGATGTGGATGACGAAAGCTCGCGTGAACTGAAATTCATGATGGGTTTAAGTAATACCGCAACCGCGGAAACCCTGGGCAGGATATTTTACTCTCCATCGGATTTCGAGAAGGCGCTCGCGAGCATGCCTTTTGGTGTGCAGGTGGTCAGCGCCTCGGGCCGGACAGCGACCACGTCCAGCTACGATTCGACGGGTGGACAGTTGTGGGTCGAAGCAAAGATTGTTTCCGGTGAAGCTCAGCTGGGTACGATTTCTATCAGCCAAAATACGGGTCCATCCGAACACCTGACAGGCACCATCGGTGGTGAGTTTGATCGCTGGTCAATTCTGTCGCTGCTGTTGCTGGCTGCGCTTATCCTGATGGTTTTATGGGTGACGCAAAGCAGATTGGGCAGGATGAAAACGTTGGTCGCAGAACGGGTAGACAGCCGGGGCAGGGCGCAGAGTGAGGCTAGTGAGCTGGATTTTGGAAACGACGCGGTGGGTAAGTTGTTCCAGGAACTTAAATTAACGACTGAGCGGATAGGGCAGTACAACGACTACCTTGAGCGTATGGCTTCCCGACTTAATCATGAGCTGCGCACGCCGATATCCGTCGTTAAGTCGTCGCTGGAAAACCTCCAGGGTCGGGATGTTGATCCCGCGGCGCTTGTGTATGTCGATCGAGCCAGTCAGGGCGTGCAAAGATTAACTAACATTCTAAACAAAATGGCTGAAGCGCGAAGACTGGAAGAATCTCTTGATGAAACTGAGGTCGTCAGGTTTAACCTGACAGAGGTTGTCTCAGGTTGTGTCAGGGGCTATGAAACAGCTTATAGCAGTACCACGTTTACGCTTGAGGTCGAATGGGAAGACGTGCCTATTACAGGAATCCCCGAGTTGATAGCGCAATTGCTGGATAAGCTGGTTGATAACGCAGTGTCTTTTTCAAAGAACGGCGAGGTGCGCGTTCGTTTGCATATCGAAAATGACATGGCGATGTTGCGGGTGATGAACGAGGGACTAAACCTGCCCAAGGATATCGGTTTATTTGAATCTATGGTCAGTGTCAGGAAGGACAAAGGTGACAGCCATCTTGGTCTTGGGCTGTATATTGCCAAAGTGATTTCGGAGTTCCACGGCGGTACCATTGATCTCGATAATAGAAGTGATACCCAGGGAGTAATCGCCACCCTCCGGCTTCCTTTACTTCGCCTGACCTCGCGGCTTCGCTGAGCGCTGGTTTTTCTACGACAACGATGCGAAAGGAATTGGGCCAATATTCAGGTTTCGCTCCGGATCGTACAATACCCCGATCTTAAGGGAATCGAGCTGATCGCGGTATTCAAGCGTCGTTTGATCAAGCTTGAAAACGAAGTTGCTCTCATTAGAAATGATCATTATCCGGTGATACACGATAGTTTTGCCGCCGATCCAGGGAATCCGTATGATCAGGGCATTCAAAAACGGATAACAGCTATGTACGACTACCTTATAAAGAACGCAACGATTGTTGATGGGCTGGGTGACAAACCCTACAGCGGAGATGTGGCCATTGAAGGTGGCAAGATTGCGGCAGTGGGTAAAGTAGACAGCAGTGCTAAAGAAACAATCAATGCTGACGGAGCCTATGCGACGCCTGGCTGGGTTGATGTCCACACTCACTTTGATGGCCAGGTCAGTTGGGACGATAAGATTGACCCATCCTTTAGCCATGGCGTGACGAGTGTAGTGATGGGTAACTGTGGCGTTGGATTTGCCCCATGCCCTCCTGGCGGTGAGCGGGGAATGATTGAGCTGATGGAAGGGGTCGAGGATATTCCCGGCACCGCGCTGTTCGAGGGTATCGAATGGGGTGAATGGGAAACTTTTCCTGAGTACATTGATTATCTTGGAACGAAACAATACACACTCGATGTTGGTACACAGATTCCGCACAGTGCCGTACGCAACTATGTGATGGGTGAGCGCGCGCTGCGTCATGAAGATGCGACCAGTGATGACCTTGAGGCGATGAGCAAAATCGTTAGGGAAGGGCTTAATGCGGGAGCGCTGGGGTTCTCGACTTCCCGCACGATCGGACATCGATCAATACTTGGGGAGCCGATTCCCGGCACCTTTGCAGAGAAAGCAGAATTGCTGGCCATCGGTCGGGCGATGAAGGAAGTTAACAAGGGTGTATTCCAGGCAGTCCCTGCAGGTGTGGTGGGTGATATTGCCGGACCTGAAAAGTGGACGACGGAGCAGGAAGTTGAGTTGTTTGCGGAAATTGCCAGAGAAAGCGGACGAAGCTGTACGTTCACGCTTGCCCAGAATGGCAATCGACCTGACCAGTGGCGCAAGTGCCTCGACATTGTTGAAAAGGCGAATGCTGAGGGCATTTCCATTACCCCGCAGATTGCAACGCGTCCGATCGGGTTTGTAACCAGCATCAAAACGTACCACATGTTCCAGCGTCGTGAGACTTTCCTTAAACTTTCTGGCCTGCCATTCACGCAGTTACTGGCAGAACTGAGGAAACCGGACGTCAAGGCTGCCATCCTTGCGGACAAAGATATCCCGCCAACTGAACCGGGTGCCATGGCAAATATTTTTGGATTGATGGCAATGACAGCGCCGATGATGTTCCCGATTGAAATGCCAATTAACTATGAGCCGGAAGCGTCGGGCAATATGGGCGCGCTCGCGGCAGTTGCCGGAAAGGACATTAATGAATTTATGTACGACTACCTGACTGCCGGCGAGGGTGGTCAGTTCGCCATTCTGCTGGGAGCAAATTTTGTGGATGGTAGTTTCAGTGTGATGGAAGACATGATCAGGCATCCCAACACCACGATTGGTCTTTCTGATGCGGGCGCCCATGTAAACCTGATATTTGATGCTGTCGGTCCTACCTATCAGTTAACACACTGGGTAAGAGATAGAACACGTGGGGATCGGATGCCGATCGAGCTCATGGTCCGAAAACAAACCCATACCAATGCGCAACTATTTGGCATGACTGACCGCGGTAGCCTGCAGGTGGGCAAGCGCGCAGATTTGAATTTGTTTGATCTTGATCGTTTAGGCCTTGGCAGGCTAGAGGTGCATCACGATCTGCCAGCCGGTGGAAGCAGAATTCTGCAGTCAGCAGAAGGCTACCTGAATACCTTTGTTGCCGGTGTTAAGACTCGTGAAAATGACCAGGATACCGGCGCGCGCCCCGGACGTGTTATTCGGGTTTAAGCGATACAATCTGGGGAATCGAATCTAATGTCGGATATTGAAGCAAAAATAAGAAGTGCCTGGATAGGTCGTATTTCCGGTTGCCAATTGGGGAAACCCATTGAACGGATGTCCATGCGCGATGGATACTCCGCGTTACACGATTATCTGTCCGATGTCGGCCCGTTGCCGCTTCGAGATTATGTTGGCTACAAGGAAGGCTATGACATCCAGAAAGAGTGTTGTCACGGTTTCCTCACCCGGAGCGAGCCTGACGATGACATTAACTACAGTTTTCTGGCCTTGCTCATGCTTGAAGAACACGGCAGGGAGCTGTCAACCAATGATGTTGCACGCGCCTGGTTGAAGCGCTTACCCGCGGCCCAGACTTTTACCGCCGAGCGGGCAGCCTACAAAGTTCTGTTGGAGAGGGGGAAAGAATGGTTCCCTGAGACCGGCAATGCAGGGTTCGATCTTTCGGCGTGTTCCGATAACCCTTACAACGACTGGATTGGGGCGCAAATCAGGGCAGATGTTTACGGTTGGGTTTGCCCGGGAAATCCTGAGCTCGCTGCGAGTCTCGTTACCGAGGATGCTTCCCTGTCACATCGAGGTGATGGGGTTTACGGCGCGGTATTTGTCGCTGTGCTCGGTGCGCTGCTGATGGCGCACACCCCGGCGGAGGCCCTGCGTACAGCAAAAACCTATTTGCCTGAGAATTCGGGAGCCATTATTGCGGTGGAGTTAGCGGAAAGCCTGTTGGCTGACCCTGAAGGTGGTGCCAGAATACGTGCCCATTATCAGGGAATGTCTCCGGTCCACACCCTTAACAATCTGGCAATTGTAGTTTGGGCGCTCTTTTCGAATTTGGATGACTTTAGTGCGGCGATCGGAGATGCCGTGGCAGCGGGCCTTGATACAGACTGCAATGGTGCGACGGTTGGCGGGTTGTGGGGGCTCCAGTCGAGCGATATACCCGATCACTGGATAGTCCCCTGGCAGGGAAGAGTAGGGCTGTCCCTTGCAGGTTATGACGAACTCACACTGGATGAACTGGTAGGCCGGACCGTTGCGCTTGCAAAGTCACTCTGACTTTGCGCAGATTACCTGAATGCTCTCAGCGCGCAGGTGATGGTAAAACCCACCAGAGCGGCCAGGAACACATACCCCCCCCAGGAAAACTCAATCACATTCATGAACAGGTCGGCAGCGAACTCCTGCGTGATTCTGTTCGCCTGTCCTGTGGCTTGAGAAAAGAATCCTTCATCGCTTTTCAGTAACTGCTTGATCGCCGGGAATAGTAAGGTTGCCCACACACCCGTCAGAGGCAGGATGACCAGCCTCGACTTACCAAGCAAAAGAAGGATGGGGTTCACAAGACAAAAAGCGATAACAATGTTGGCTTCGCGTTCCGCAACTTGGTGGTAAGACACCTCTCCCAGGACAGGTAGTGAGGTGATCGGTAGCAAGACGGAAAATGCGACCAGGATGCCTGTCAGGTAGACCCAAACGTCCAGCTGTTTGTTATTCATAGTGAGTGTCCTTGTTTATTACTGCTGTAGAATTTTTCTCGATATCCCCGCAGATATCTTTTCCACACCTGCCTCATCGGTCGGTAGTACCAGAGGCTCTGGAACAGCAATCCCCTTCTGGCAAGCAGGCCGTGCTTCCATGGCCTCAAGCCATCGTTGCAGGTTGTCCAGACCGTCGAGCGAAACGCCTGACCAGAAATACAGCCTGACCCAGCACCAGTTGGCGATGTCAGCGATAGAGAAGTTCTTTGCCAGCCACTCAGAATGATCGAGCTGCCTGTCCAGTACTTCGAATAGCCGGCGCGATTCATTTTGGTACCGTGAAATAGCCGTGGGTATTTTTTCTTCCATGGTGCGAAAGAAAACATTTGCCTGCCCCATCATTGGGCCAATCCCGGACATCTGGAACATCAGCCACTGGATAACCTCAGACCGACCCTTAACGTCGGTCGGCATGAGGCGCCCCGTCTTTTCTGCCAGGTAAATCATGATTGCGCCTGACTCGAACACGGCGAAGCCGTCATCAACCAGGGTTGGGATTCGGCCGTTTGGATTGATGGCGACGTAACCTGCTTCTTTCTGTTGCTGATCCTGGAGGATGATTTTGTGGAGCTGGTATTCGAGCCCGAGTTCTTCCAGGGTGACTGATACTTTCCAGCCGTTTGGGGTTGAGGCGGTATACAGTTCAAGCATGTGCTGATTTCCGATAAGGTGCCGCTATCTTAATCCGAATCAAGCCATGGAGAAAATGTATGGGTCATCCGGTAATTCAGCCAGGGTGCACGGCGGTAATAACCGGTGGTACCTCGACGGTTGCCGGGTAGCCACGCACCTGCTTGTGCCGGGGTTTACCTATACGGGTCTCATTAAGCGTCACGTTCCGGAAAAACCCGCCGCAGCCTGGGAACCCGAACAGGTTGTTAATTACATGTTGCTTAAGAGTCGACGTTCTTAACGTTGTCATCCGGGTCTGCCTTAACGTCTTCAAGTTCTGCTTCTGCGATCTCATTGTCTCGCCACAGGTCACCACCAGGTTCTTCATCTGGCCAGGGTGAAAATGGAAAGGGACGAAGGTTCGAATTGAAGGTCAGGTACTGGAAGGTTTCTAATGCAAAAAAAGACAGGTTGTTACCCAATCGAAGTACGGTCTCATTGACCCGGCCTGTGAACAGGACTGCCACAAACTGAAACAGCGCAACCAGTAATATCAGAAATTCGACGATGTTGTAGGCGACTAGAAACAAAACCATGAACACGCCTCGCATCCAGATTCCTTCGTCTATCAGGTTCTCGCGCATTTCCTCTTTCATGATCTACTCCATTAAAAGTTGGCATTATACTCTCTCTACTCATAGCAATATTGATACCAACTATATTTTCTATAACTATCAATAACTTAGCGGGGTCTTCTGATCTTGAGGGTGGTCCAGATCACTAATTAGTGGCGAAAGGTCTTTGATCCCGCTTTCATGGCCTGCTGATAGGGCATCTAGCACATTTTGTAGACGCCGGTCTCATCATCTTTCTAGCGTGGTTACCCGGAGGGTGGAACAGTTGTAATAAGTGTTTGTTTTGGTGCTGCAAGGCGAGCAGGACCAGGTCAATATCCACTAATGTTGAAATGCGATGTAGGTTATGGTGTCAGGCAGGAACTGGCACTGGCAATTTGAGGGGGAATCGTTCTTGGGATCATCACTAGAAGCAGCAAACGCTGGCGGTTGGCCCGCTCGGTACACCATCATCGTATTGGCAGCACTAGCAGTGTTCATCTGCTATATGGACCGCGTCATTATTTCGATCGCTATTATACCAATGGCCTCTGACTTTAATTGGAGTCCGGAACAACAGGGACGTGTCTTATCCTCGTTTTTCGTTGGTTATCTACTCACCCAGGTCGCCGGGGGATGGCTGGCTGGACGATACGGCGGCAAGGTTGTTCTGGGGGTCGGCGTCATCTTCTGGTCTCTATTTACGATGCTGACCCCGGTCGCGGCCGCTGGCGGATTGACAGCGCTACTTGTCACTAGAGTATTCATGGGTATCGGCGAAGGCATCACCTTCCCCTCCATTTATGCCATGTTCGGCAGATGGATTCCGGAAACTGAGCGCTCCCGAGCGATAGGCATTCTGTTTTCCACCATTCCTCTCGGTAGCGTCTTCGCTCTTTTGGCAACCCCGTGGATCGTCATGCACTACGGCTGGGAAGTGAGCTTTTATGCATTCGGCGCCGTTGGATTTGTCTGGTTGATATTTTGGTACCGTTACGCAGCAGCTACGCCTGAGTCGCATCCAAAAGTTTCCGCACAGGAACTACTGCTGATCAATGGCGACGGGTTGCCGCTTTCGGATTCCCCTCAACCATCGATGAAGACGTTGCTAGGCACACCAGCGGTTTGGGCCATTATTGTCGGACATTTCTGCGCCAACTGGGGAGGATATGTGTTGCTTGCCTGGATGCCCACATACATTTTCAAAGGTCTTGGCGTTGACTTCGCTGCCGTGGGCCTGTTCACCATGATTCCTGCATTCTTCTCTTTCCTGGCGTTGAATGCGGGCGGATGGCTGGCCGATAACCTGATCCAACGTGGATTTAATAAAACGCGGGTACGTAAGATCATGCAGACGGTGGGATTTGGTGGCTCGGCCGCGGTTCTGGCCGTCGTAGGTTATGTCGACAGCGTACCGCTAGCGATCGCACTGATGTCGCTTGGCAATATTTTTGGTGGTGCAATGGCTGGAGGGTTTGGTGTGAATCATTTGGATATTGCACCCAAGGGTGCTGGCGTGATTATGGGGCTCTCGAACACCGCCGGAACGATACCCGGCATTATCGGCGTATACGTTAGTGGTTTGATTTTGGAAGTGACAGGATCCTGGGCGCTGGTGTTTCAGACCGCGGCTGGTGTGCTCACCTTCGGACTGATTTTCTACCTTATCTTTGCAAGCGCAGAGAAGCTGTTTGATTGAATTTCGATAAACTGAGCTGCCAGGTTAGCAGTCTCAGTGCGCTGGAATCGTACCCGTGAGCAGGAGTCCTTCAGTCACCGCGTCTCAGGAGAGCTGGAATGACCGCATCAATCCGATGGCTCAAGGCAACAAAATGGGCGCGGATCTTGAGCTTTTTATCGAGATGCTCAAAGCTTGCAACGGTTTGATAGGGCAGGGCCAGCATTGCCGGTGTGGCAACCAGGGTCAGGATCGAAGCGAAAGCCATGCCCGATACGATGGCCTGCGACAGGGGAACCCACATGCCAGACATCTGGCTGCCATGAACAATCGTCCGGTTGATCAGGTCCACACTAAAGTTTAATGCCAGCGGCAATAGACCAAAGATAGTCGTGAGTGTTGTCAGTAGTACAGGTCGCAGCCGTTGTGCACCCGTTCGAGTGATAAGCGTCACGTAGTCAAGGCCTGGGTTTCTTTTCCTGATGTTATTAAAGGTATCAATAAGAACGATGTTGTTGTTCACTACGATCCCCGCCAGTGCAACGATACCGATCCCGGTTAACAGTGAGCTGAAGGGGCGGTCAGTCACCAGTAGCCCAAGCAGAACACCTGCCGTCGACATGACAACAGCGAACAGAATTAGCAGCGCCTGATACAAACTATTGAATTGGGTAACAAGCAGTACAAACATTAGTAGCAACGATAGGCCGAAGGCGACGGTAGTGAATTGCTGGGATTCTTGCTGTTCTTCGTCTGCGCCCCTGAACTCGATTTTCAGGCGTGGATCAAATTGCTGCGTCTCAAGCCAGGCCCTTAGTTCCTTAACTTTATCGTCGGCCAGCACGCCAGGGCCGACACCTGCGCGAATATACTCGACCGGTTTTCCGTCAACACGCTGGATCGTATCGATGTTGTTTGCAGCTTCGCGCGTCACGAAATTAGAGATAGGCACCTGTCCCTGGCTTGTCCGGATCTTAAGCTGGTCAAGTGCACTGATACCGCGATCCTTCTCAGGATAGCGGACACGGATATCGACTGCATCATCAGACGTGTCCGGGCGATACTCACCTATTTTCACGCCGTTGGTGATCAACTGTACAGCAAAGCCCACCGACGTGACGTCGGCGCCGTAGAGTGCAGCTTGCGCTCTGTCTACGGTTAACCTCCACTCAAGCCCGGGCAACGACCGCGTATCCTCAATATCCCGAAGACCTTCGATGGTATCCATATGGGCGACGACTCTGGCGACGGCGGGCTCCATGAGATCCCTGTCGAAGGAGGAAAACTGTACTTCGATAGGCTTTCCCTGGTGCGGGCCATCCTGCATTTCTTCGATCTCGACCGAGAATCCTGAGAGATCACGCGTCTTTTCCCTGATGTTTTCGAAGATTTCACTGCCCTTAATCGTTCGCTGCGTTTCCGGCAAGAGTTCAAGGTACATTATGCCGATGCGGTCGGCCCCACCCCTTGATGGACCGCCTGGTACCATGGTGTGCAGGTTGATATCTTTGATGCCCTCAATTTCTACGACAATATCTTCGACTTCCGATACCAGCTCGTTGATTTCATAGGCCGACATGTTGCCTTGCGCTTTTACTCGCAGTAATGCGAACTGTGGTTCGGAGTCTGAAAAGAAGATCACACCTCGTCCAAAGTTGCTGTAAGCAATAAAACTTCCGACCAGCACGCTAATCGTTAGCACCATGGTGAGCCACGCATGGTGACTACACCACCCGAGCAGTCTTGCGTACGAACCCGTGATGCCACCCAAAGTCGTTGGGTCGCCATTTTCCATAATATCGAGGTCTCGCCGGAACTGGTCCTGGCCAGTTGCAGCCTTCCCGAACACTGCGCCGATGGCAGGTCCGAAAACAAGGGCGTACAGAAGGCTGCCCAGGAGTACTGTAAAAACAGTTACTGGCAGATAGCGCATGAATTTACCGACTATGCCAGGCCACAGCATCAGAGGCAGAAAAGCGGCCAACGTTGTCGCGACCGAAGCGACCACGGGCCAGAACATACGTTTCGCGGCATCGGCGTAGGCAACCCGCCGGTGCGCCCCTTCAATCATTCGTCGGTCAGCATATTCAGTGACAACGATAGCGCCATCAATCAACATCCCCAGAGAGAGCAACATCCCGAACATCACCATGAAGTTATAGGTATAGCCAATTTGGTGCAGAATCGTAATAGCGAAGACAAGCGATACCGGTATGCCCAGCCCGACGATGAGGCCAGACCTTAGTCCCATTGCAGCGACCACAATGATCATGACCAGCGCAAGAGCAGTGAGTATGTTGCCCTGCAGTTCTCTTACCTGTGTCTCTGCGAAAGGTGCGCTGTCCTGGGTATAGAACACCTGAACTTTGCCGGGCAGGTTGGTTCTGGCTTTTTCAACGATGGCTTTTGCCTTGGCGACGGTCTTGATGATGTTGGCATCGCCACGCTTGATCACATTGATAGAGATCGTGCGTTGGCCGTTAACCCGGGCGTAGCTGGACCGATCCTTGAATCCCCGTTTAATAGTGGCAATGTCTTTAACGGTGATCACTGCATCGGCGCTGGTTTTCAGGGGCAGGTCGAAAATATCTTCGGCTTCTTCTATAAGGCTGGGAACCTTGACAGAGAACCTTCCTTCACCGGTATCGATGCTCCCGGCAGGTACCAGACGATTGTTGCGCGCCAGGGTAGAGATTAATTCTTCGCCTGAGATCTCGTAGGATTCCAACGCGATGGGGTCGATGATGATTTCAAGGACTTCTTCCCGATGCCCTTGCAGTTCAGCATCCATGACCTCTGGGATACTTTCGATTTCGTTGCGAAGGTCCAGGGCAAGACTGTAAAGGGTCCGCTCTGGAACCTCATCGCCTACAAGGTTGATTTGCAGAATGGGGTAGTCTGACGTTGATTTCTCATGGATAATTGGTTCTTCCGTCGACCTCGGGAGTTCTGCTTTGGCCCTGTCCACAGCCTCTCTGAGATCGGTTGATGCCTCATTGACATCATAGTTGGCGTCGAACTCGACGAGCAGCATACCGAAGTTTTCGGTAGCGTAAGAGGTAATTTCTTCCACGCCTTCCACGCTACGGAGCTCGATTTCCATTGGCATGACCAGGAGCCGTTCAGCGTCTTCCGGTGAGATACCCTCGTTGAAAATTTGAACCTGAAAGAAAGGCACCTGGATATAGGGGTCTCCTTCGATCGAGATAGCCTTTAGCGAAAAAATGCCGGCGATGACTACCATCAGCATTAACAAAAGGGTGGTTCGCGTGCGGTTTACTGCTGCGTCGACCAGGGCATTCATAGCGCGGGATTCTCGCTTTTTCTCGCGCCACCTACCAGGTTAAGCAGCCCATGGGTCGTAGAGACTAACTCGCCGGCGACCACGAGTTGCTGGCCAACGACAATGACTTTCGTAATATCCGGAAGACCTGTTACCCAGATACCATCGACTTCATCTTTAAGAATGTCGACTTCATGAAATTCAACGATATTGTCACGGTTGACGGTTCGAACGCCCATTTGACCGGTGTCACTTAACACTAATAACGCAGGTGAAATTTTCTGTGCGTTTAAAGATTCAACCGGTATTGCGATCTGTGCCGTGACGCCACTGGGTATCTTAAAGTCGCGGTTATCAACATGAGCTTCAACGAGATAGGTTCGTGTGCCTTCCTCCGCTGTTTTTGCAATGAAGGTGACTTTGCCGGTGACATGGATGCCTTCAGGCAGCTTAGCGGTCGCTATTTGTCCGGGTTTGATAGACAGGAGTTCGTTTTCAGCCACCTGGCCGATAAGCAACATGGGGTTTAAGTCGACCAGCGTGATGCAGGGAGAGCCCGGAGTAACGTACTGTCCAACTTCCATGTGGGATTTTTCTACGACGCCGTCGAAAGGCGCAACGATATTGATCCTGGCTAACTCAAGCCTGCTTTCTTTTAGTCTGGCCTGGGAAGCCGCGAGCTTGGCTTTTGACTGGGCAATAGCGGTATCGGATTGGAGGCCCTGTTTCGAGAGTTTCAGGGCGCCTTCATATTCGATTCTCGTCTGCTCGGCACTGGCTTGTGACTCTATGAGCCTTGCGCGCCTGTTTTCAATAGATATGTGGCAAAGAAGGTCGCCTTCAGTCACTCGATCACCACGTTCTACCGGGCGACTAACCACAAGGCCGCTTATCTGCGATTGAACAACAACTGAGCGTTTGTTCTGGGTACGTCCGCGAATAGTGAGCACGCGGGATTGTTCAGAGGCGTGGATAGTCGCTACCCTGACTCTGGTCGGTGGTCGCTCTTCCTTTAAGGCGGCGACGCGTCGGTTTGATTCGGTAATGCTCGATGCTGGTGGTTCTGGTGGTTCGCCAAGTTGGCCTGTCGCCAGCCATATGACTACCAGTGCACCAATGACGCATGCCGTAAGATAGGTGGTTCGCATATCGGGTACTCTAATTCATTTGTTATAAAAACATTTCTTTTAAAAACATAGTGGTAAAGGGAGACGATTAAGTGATTGACACGAATAACTACGTGCTGCGCATTTTAGTCATAAAGAGGGATTCATCAAGAGCAGACATGAACACACCTCGCATCCAGGTTCCTTCGCCTGTTAGGTTCTCGCACATTTCCCCTTTCCTGGTCTAGTTAGCTTTCTTCGTCTAGTCCTCTAATTGTTGTCTGTACCGTTATCCGTATCGTTATCTATATCGTTATCTATATCGTTATCTATATCGTTACACGCAAGACTGATGCCAACTATACTTACCTTAAATATCAATAGGTTATCGTATATTCGGCTTCTTCGTGATGGTCAAGACCGCTAATTGTTGGCGAAAGGACCTTAATCCGCCAGGCAATAACACGATACCGCCAAGCGGCGAGGTCTATCCGATATACTTTAGCGAGAGGCGCAGTTGGCCAAGCAAAATGACACGTAGCAAGTTGGAGAATAAGATAGAACTATAAAGCGTATTTCACAGAACAAGCGTCGGTAGTTACCCCCACGAATCCACTTTTTTGCACCTTTAATGCTAATACAGAGGAAACAACCCAAGGCGTTACGACCTCTAAGTTACTGATTAATTGAATTATTTTCATAACTAGGATATCGTGCGCGGCGTCTCGTATCTGTAAATTTTTCTACAGTCATTTCGTTTGAAGGCTGGTATCCAGGGTTCACGTCACCTGGACCGGAGCCGAACGCGGATCGCAGAGATATCATGCTCGCGAGATTGCCAGAAAAGTGTGTCAAATGGAGAGGTGTCCGAGTGGCTTAAGGAGCACGCTTGGAAAGCGTGTGTGCGGTCAAACGTACCGAGGGTTCGAATCCCTCCCTCTCCGCCAAATAGTTTGGGTTTGATCAGTTAAATCAAGGTATTGCGTTGCAGTGCTTGCGAATACCCATTCTGGTACCCGCACTGGTACCCAAAATAGCTTTCGCTAATCGCTATTTTTCTTCAAAGATTTTCCAGAAAGCCTCTACCACCTATTTCCAAAATACCCAACACCCACCCCCGGGGTACCCCCCACTCGCCTTTGGGACTCCTACGACCCATGTATTAATAATATGGACGAGTGATTAGTAGATTTAAAAAAATATTTTTCAAAATTCGGATTGGGTTCTGTAAAGATGTAGCAGGTTGAATGGATAAGAATGGCGTCTGTAAGACAGTAGATCATTGGCTATTCAGACATTGACTATCCTCATTACCGTCAAATAGTAATTGGACCTGGCACTTGGTCCTGACCCCTACTGGCTCCGTCGCCTTCGGCAGTACGTGTTGCGCTGGTGGTGGTGGCACCTTGGCGGCCTCGATGGGCTGGTGAGCCGGAAAGGAGGCGTACAAAGGATCGAGAAGCGTGTGTTTCACTGGCTGGACATTCATCCGAGACGGGCAACGGCGG
>LWDU01039148.1_pt1 | contig 30473 bp, 23 predicted proteins | sample 727161 | NCBI WGS metagenome assembly LWDU01 (sample SAMN04566230, study PRJNA314399) | hydrothermal vent metagenome | isolation source: deep sea hydrothermal plume seawater | place: Mexico: Gulf of California, Guaymas Basin | collected 2004-07-11
GGGGACGGGTGGCCTTGGGGTTTTACCTGAAACTGGGCCTTGCATTCTATATTCGTCGTTTAGACGCTCAGAGATGAGGTCTGGAATACGGATTCCCTCGGAATTCCAGGTCGTTTCGTTCGGTGGTTCCTTTGAGTCGTGCTTTTGAGTCGTGCTTTTGAGTCGTGCTTTTGAGTTGTGCTTTTGAGTCGTACTTTTGAGTAGAAGAACTCGACGGAGCACTGCCGGCCGATCTCTAACGACCAACGCCGACCATGACCGTGGCCACTACCCCGACCGCGACTCCAAGCTAGGAAGGAAGAAGTTAGGACCGAAGAAGCTAGGAAGGAACTCAGCGCTTCGAGAGTGAATCGGGGCGACCGAAGGGGCAACACGCCTGCCAGAAGAAGGTCCCTTCTTCACCCCGGGAACCGCCGATCATAGCGGAGACGGATATACCGACACGTCCCCATAGCTCGCTCAGGGCGCCGGCTAGGCCGAGGCTGATGTCCAATGGCAAAAGCGAGAGTTTGTTCGGATCGTTGGGTCAGGGTAATACCCCAGTTCCTGGCCTCAGCCAGACTTCGCGAGCCCCTGTATTTCCGCCGCCCGTTCCCGGAGCAGTCCCGGTCCACCGAGCAGGCTCCTGCCGACCCCTATTCGCTTGAACCAGAAGTGAACGTTGTGTTCGTCCGTCCAGCCGATTCCGCCGTGGACTTGGGTGGCGACGCTCGCGATTTCGTGCCCAATTTCTGAGACGTGTGCGAGGGCATGGCATGCCATCAGGGGCGCCTCATCGGGAAGCGCGTCAAAGCTATGCGCCGCGTACCAGACCAGAGAACGCGCAGGTTCAAGCTCGCTGATCATTTCCGCGCACATGTGCTTGACGGCTTGGAAGGATCCGATGAGCCTGTCGAATTGTTTTCTTTGCTTCGAATAAGCGACAGCCTGTTCGATCATTGCTTCGCAGGCACCGAGGGAATCCGCAGCCAAAGCGATTCGCCCCGCGTCGAGCATCCGCGCGATGGTTTTCCCGACGTCCTCGAAAATGATTTCAGGGGCAACACTCTCGAGAATCAACTCCGAAGTGCATCGAGTCGCATCGGTGGTGATCAAGCGAGCCTTCTTGAGCCCTGGCGCATCGGCCCGAATAACAGCGAGATGCTCCGAGCCAATGGCAAGGAGGATCAGATCGGCTGAGCAGATGTCCAAAGCCATCATTGCCTTGCCGCTCAGTTCCCCCTGGTCGATAGCGATACCCGCCCCTTCCCGAATCGAAAATGTTTCGGTCACGGCGATTCCGAATGCAATGTCCCCCGAAGCGATTCCGGCCAGCCATCCTGAAATAAGAGGGTGCTCCAGTTCGCGAAGAGCGGTGGGAACCATCACCGCCGAGCTGACGAAGGGAGTCGGTGTGACCGAATAGCCGATGGACTGGGAGGCCAGGCAGGCATCCAGGAGGTTGAGGTCGCTTCCTCCGCACTCTTCTGGGATCAGGATGCCCGTCATTCCGAGTTCGGCAAGAGATCGCCAGATCTCGCGGTTGTTGGGGCAATCGTCATTGCGAAGGTCCCTGACTCGCCCGATGGGTACGCGATCTGCAAGAAAACTCCGCAGGGTTTCCTCAAGCATGAGTTGATCTTCCGAGAGTCCAAAGTCCATTCGATTTCCTTTGTCTTTCTTGAGCCAAGTGGATCGCGATGATTTCAGCGATCTGGAAGTTTCCGTGCTTAAGATTTTGCAGGCTTGGGCTCTCGGGGGAGCCCGAGGCCGCGCTCGGAAATGATGTTCTTCTGTATCTGGGCAGTTCCTCCACCGATGATCAGCCCCAGGGAGAAGAAGGAGTGAGACTGCCAGTAGCCCCTGTCGCGCTCGTACTCGGTGTGCTCATAGAGTGCGCCGAGTTCGCCCATGACGTCGATGGCAAGAGCGGAGATATCGAAATTGAGCTGGCAGTTCCGCAGTTTCGTGATCAGGCCCGCCACGCCGGAATTTTCATTCTTCAAACTGCAGGTAACCATCCGCATAGCGTGGAACTTCATGGCTAGAGACCTTGCCTGGAGCTTCATCAGTCGGTCCCGGAACACAGGGCTTGCCATGGCGGGCACACCGTTAGTCGTTTCTCGCTCCATCAGCCGCATGAGCTTGAGAATGGTGCCTTCGCTATTGGAGTTGAGACTATTGCGCTCGTGCTTGAGAGTCGTGTTGGCAATTCGCCAGCCCTCGCCCCGTTTCCCTACCACGTTGGCTTGGGGGACACGCACGTCTGTAAAGAACACCTGGTTGAACGAGTTGTCGCCCAGATCCCCCGACATGGTTCGCAGGGGCTGCACCTCGATTCCCTGGGTGTCCATGGGGAGCAGGATGTAGCTGATACCCCCGTGCTTGGGGGCATCGGGCTCGGTTCGGACCAGGATGAAGATCATCTCGGATTTGTCGGCGGTGCTCGTCCAAATTTTCTGGCCGTTGATGATGAAGTCGTCCCCGTCTTCTTTTGCCGAAGTTTGAAGGCTGGCGAGATCGCTGCCCGATCCGGGCTCCGAGTAGCCCTGACACCACATGACTTCGCCCCGCATCGTGGGGCCGATCCAGCGCTGGCGCTGCTCATCGGTTCCGTGCTCAAGAAGAGTGGGAACCAACATCGAGGCACCCTGGCTCGCCATGCCCCGGGGCACGCCAGCTCGATTGAATTCCTCGTCCATGATCACGGTCTCGAGCAGGTTGGGCTCTGCCCCGTATCCCCCGAACTCCTTGGGGATCGTGCGCGCCCAGTAACCCTCGTCGATCTGGAGGCTCAGCCATTCGACCAGCTTCTTGCGCCGGATTCCGGAAATCCCACCGGGACTGTCCTTGGGCTTGTGCTTGTCCAAGAAGGTGCGGACCTCTCGGCGAAAGTCTTCGTAGCGTTGGCCGTACTCAAGGTCCATCTTTTCCCTCTCCTCCACTCTGTTTCTGTAGCTGACGCACCGGGCCGGCCAGAGAATTAATTTCTTTCTCCAGGCTTGGGTGGGTCGACTGGCCCGCCGGCAAAGCATTGAGCAATGGCCATCCACTGGCTCGAAACTGCCCCGACTACTTCCAGGCCGGTATCCTGGATATTTCTTCCCTGGGTCACCACGTGGCAGAATTCAGCGGCGTCTCCCCGGATGTACTCTTCTTCACTCGGATCGTTCCATTCCCAAATGGCGCCCGAGGGCGCGTCCAAGCGGACGTAAGGAGGCGGACCGGGGACTTCAAGCTTGCGGTTGACGAATGTCCAGCCAAAGGTCCGGATGCCAATGGCGGCCACGTTCTTGATTCTGTCGTTGTACGTGCGTTTCGCCCCCTTCAGGTCATAGACCTCCTGACTGTGGGCCCAGGTTTCCATGTAGCGGGCAGTGGTGAACATTCGCACGCCCATGTCGGGACCGAACCAGGGCAGTCGTCGTTTGGGGTTGGACTCACCAAGCTCCGTGGCCATTGTGCGGCAGGTCGTGACCCAGCGGTCCAGTAGTTCCACCGGGGCGATCTCCCCAAATTCTTCGCGAGCAATTTGGGCGTTGGTCATACCCATTCCGATGGACCGGATCAGGGCATCACGCCGGACTTTGAAGGGTTCTTCGCCCTCGAGGGCTGTCTGGGAAACCAGGTCAAAATAGTGGAGGTGTGCGACGACATCCCAGGGTGTCCAGTTCATGAAGCCCGTGGTTTTTTGCCATTCGCTCTCGTCGAGGGTCAGCAGAAAGTCGTGAAATTCATTGACTTCGGCGAGTAGGTCCAGGCTTTCCTGAAGCATGCGGAAGTACCTCCTGAAGGTTTTTCTTGAGCGCCGGAGGCCCCCGGCTCCCGGGGATGTCCGGCCAGTTGCGCGATTAGAAGCCCAGTTGTTTCGCGAGATAATGCATCATGGTTTCATCCGATCCGCCGCCGATACTACCCAGACGAGAATCGACGAAGGAGCGCCCAGCCGGGCTTTCCTTCATGTATCCGTATCCGCCGCTGAGTTGAATGCACTCATCGGAAACCCGGCGGCTAACCCGGGCGCAAAATAGCTTGGCCATGCTGATGATTTCGGTGGCGTCTTCGCCCTCGACGACCTTGCGCACGCAGGCCCGGGTTAGCTCTCGCGCAGCCGTGATTTCAGTCAGCATCTCGACGAACTTGAACTGGGTGTTCTGCATTTTGGAGAGCGGCTTGCCGAAAAGAATGCGCTCTTCTGCCCACTTACGGGTCGCTTCCCAGACATCTTGCGAACTGGCAACGCTGGATACGCAGGCAACCAAGCGCTCATCTTGGAACTGCATCATCTGCTGCTGAAATCCGCGCCCGATGTCCCCGATGGTATTGGCCACAGGCACCCGGACATCATCAAAGAAGAGCTGGCCGGTATCCGATCCCAAGTTCCCGATTTTGTCGAGGAGTTCATATCGGAAACCGGGGCTATCCGTGGGGACAATGATCTGGGAGTGGCCCCCGTAACCGGCATCCGGATCAGTCACTGTCAAAAGGCAAAGCCAGTCGGCAGTTGCCGCGTTGGTGATGTAGATCTTGGATCCGTTGATCACCCACTCGTCGCCATCGCGAACAGCACGGGTCTTGATGCCCGCGACATCGGATCCCGCGTCGGGTTCGGTGACCGCGATCGCGCTGACCATTTCGCCCGCGATGGAAGGCACGAGATATTGCTGGCGAAGCTCGTCGCTTCCGAACTGATGCAGGGAAGGCGTAGCCATATCGGTATGGACGCTGATCCCCATGGTGACGCCGGCATTGTCCGCGCGTCCAAGCTCTTCGAAGAGCACCGCAGAATACGACCAGTCCAGCCCAGCGCCACCCCACTGCTCGTCGTAACGCAGGCCCAACATTCCGAGATCGCCCATCGTCTTGTAGAGGGCCTTGTCGAAGCGACCCTGGGCATCGAACTCCCGAGCTCGGGGCCTGAGTTCGTCATCCACAAATTTGCGCACAGTGGCGCGGAAAAGTTCATGCTCGGGCGTGTTGTAGAGGGTGTCGCTCATGGGGGGGGCTCCTCGGGTGTGGAACTCGCATCGCCTGGGGAGGCTCTATGCGTTCTACCAGCCCGAAGGGAAATTCTGAAATTCGTTCCCGATCCGGCGGATATCCTGGATGATGTCCCGGCGCTCAGAAATTTCCGTAGCGTTGTCGAACTCCAGGGTGACCGAGTCTACCAGACCTCCGAAGCGCTTCTCGACCGCTGCGAATAAATTTTCATGGGTGGCCACTGCGGCAAAGGTGTGGACCACGTCGTCGGGGACTTCGTTGGCCATTTCCTTCCAGCGCCCCTGCTTGGACATGGCGTGGAGTTTCATTCCCAGGTCCTCCCAGCCGTGAACTTCAAAAACCGTGTGGTAGCTACGGGTGGATCCGTAGAAGGCCAGGCGATACCGAACCCATTCGAGTTGCCGTGCCACAGCCTCGTCGTCGCGGCCCGTGGCGATGAAGCCCCCTCCCCAGATTTCGAATTCCGAGCGTTTGCGCCCGCTGGCCGCGAGGCCCTCGTCGAGCATGGGAAGCGCAATCTGCTCCAGATACTCCCGGGTCGCGAAGCCGTGAAGCCTCACGCCATCGCAGACCTTGCCGGCAAGCTTGATCATTGCAGGTCCCACCGCGGCGATGGTTACCGGGACTCGGGGCAGGCCAGTCGGCTCGGGTGAGAATTCCGGTGTCATCAGCGTGAAGGCATAGTGGTCGCCCTGGTAGTTGAGTTCCTCGCCCGTTTCCCAGGCTTTCCAGATGGCCCGAAGTGATTCGACGTACTCGCGGATCCGAGGAACCGGGGGGCTCCAAGGCACGCTGAACCGCCGCTCATTGTGGCCTTTGACCTGGGCACCGAGGCCCAGCACGAAGCGACCGCCCGAGTGGGTTTGGAGATCCCAGGCTGTGCCGGCTACGACCATGGGGCTACGGGGAAAGCAAACGGCGATGGCCGTGGCCAGCCGGATGCGCTCGGTGGCCAGGGCGGCGAAGCCGAGGGGCATGAAGGGGTCGTGAGCGATTTCGGCTGTCAGCAGACCGTCAAAACCGGCTTCTTCGGCCTCGCGCGCTCGAACGGAGACTTTGCTCCAGTCGTCCAGGGGGATTCCGGTTTCCACGCGCATGAGTGGACCCTTTCATTCAATGGGGAGAATTCGGGTTGCGTCCAGGTATTCGAGTTCAAGCAATTCGGCTTCGGGAGCGACTCGGGCCAATTCATCGCGAATCGGACTGATATCTGTTTCGATGGAGAAGCCCGGAAGCCAGTTGTCATGGTGGCCGAGGATCAGCCGTCGAGCGCCCAGGAGATCGGCTTGTCGCGCCACGAATTGTGCCAGGGAACCCTGAATCGGTTCACCATCGATGTTGCCCCGACCCGCTGCGGCCAGGATGGCGACATCCGGAGCCAAGCCGTCGATGATTCCCGACCAATGGCCGGAGGTGTCCTGGTAGAGAATTCGTCCATCCGGGGTATCAAAGACATAGATCAGTGCGCCTCCATCCCCGCGATCCCCCTGCTGGGATGCCACCAGGTGCTCGATGGAAGCAGGCGGGATCTGGCTGCCCAAATATTTAACCAGTTCCTCGAAGCGGGTGCGTTGCTCTTGCCAGGTGACTCCGAGGTCGCCGATGCAAACGGTCTCGGCGGACTCCATCTGGCCATGGCTCCACACGCAGGAGTGCTGACTCGGATACACGGAGACTTTGACATCGTTTCCCAGGTCGACTGTTTCACCGCCCGCGACGCAGATCATCTGATCCAGGGGCACGCCGGCCTCTTCCATCACTCGGACGGATTCGTAACTGCCGATGATCTTTGCCCCGGTTTGCATCGCAATACGCTCGGCTCCATAGAGATGGTCGAAATGCGAATGCCCGACAACGATCCAGTCGCAGGCATCGATCTCCTCGGTACGGACGCCGGGACCGTCGGCGTTGGAGGCGCGATCGACGTAGGCGTCGAGAAAGATATCGAGACCAGCGGTCCTGAGCCTGAAAGTCGCGCATCCGTACCAGTCAAGGGTTGTCGTCATGCCTACCTCGCTGCCCTTCGTCTAGCCCTCGGCCAGGTCATCCAAGCGCGACATCGTATCGGCGTACTCGCCCACGAGTTCTTCGATGACCGTTCGAACCGATTTGACGTGGTTCATGGAACCCACGACCTGGCCGACGAAGTAGTTGTCCAAGGCTCGGGCGCCCGGAGATTTGTGGGAGGAACGCGAGATGCGCGCCCGGGCCTCGCGTACCAGTCGGGGCTGCAGGGGCATGGGGAGGGGATCGGGATTCTTGGGGTCTTCCCAGGCGTCGGTCCAGGCGCTGCGCAGTTGCCGGGCGGGCTTGCCCGTAAGGGAGCGGCTCCGCACGGTATCGCTGGAGGTGGCGGCCAGGAACTTCTCCTTGACTACCGGATGGGTTTCGGCTTCCTCGGTGGTGAGCCAGAGGGATCCAGCCCACACGCCCTGGGCGCCCAATGCCAGGGCAGCGGTGACTTGGCGCCCATTGCCGATTCCCCCGGCTGCGAGCACGGGAATCGGGTCGACGGCGTCGACGACCTCGGGGACCAGGACCATGGTGGAGATATGGCCGGTATGGCCCCCGGCCTCGTATCCCTGGGCCACCACGATATCCACGCCCGCTTCGGCATGCCGCCGGGCGTGCTCCACCGTGCCCGCCAGGGCCGCGACCTTGACGCCTTTTTCCCGGCCCATCTCGATCATCCAGGCCGGGGGCGGCCCCAGGGCGCTGGCGATCAGGCTGATGTTGTGGTCGAAGACGAGTTCGATGACATCGCGTTGTTTTTCGTAGCCCACGGCGAATTCCGGAGCCAGTCGGGTGTTCGGAGGCAGGGCGGGTACATCGTGTTGTTCGAGTAAATCGTCGAGAAATTTTCGATGTTCCTCGGGAATGCGTTCGTCGAGTTGGGAACCGTCGAAGCCGCCGCGATCGCTGCCCGCGAATTTTGCGGGCAACAACAGATCGACCCCGTAGGGCTTGTCACCGACTTCGTTTTCGATCCACTCGAGTTCCATTTTTAAGTTCTTGAGCGAGTGCCCGGCAACCCCAAGCACCCCGAGTCCCCCAGCCTTGGAAACCGCCGCAGCCACATCGCGACAGTGGGTAAATGCAAATATCGGAAACTCGAGTCCCATATCCTCGGCAAGTTTGGATCGCATCGGTCAGTTCCTTTTCGACGAGCCCAGTCCGCCGGGTGCAGAGTGGAGTCGATGCTGGTTTGCATGGATGAATCGGTCGGAGATCGCTGGATGCGTCGCGGTATGGCGGCCTTGGGTATTGGCTTCAGCCCTCGTCTTTTTCATCGGCCCAGGAGGCTTTGCGCCGACCCAGGAATGCCGCCATACCCTCTTTGGCCTCTTCGCCCGCGAAGAGCTTGGCAGAGAGGCGAGAGGTGTATTTGAAGGCTTCTTTTTGCTCCATGGCCGGCACTTCGTAGACCAGGCGCTTGGCCAGTCCGACGGCAGTGGGGCCGCCCTTGCGGAGGTCGGCGAGCACTTCCTCCACCGCGGCGTCGAGTTCGGCGGCGGGCACGGCTCGATTGATCAAGCCCAATTCCGCTGCGCGGCGCGCGGGGAAGCGGTTGCCTCGGAGAAAGGCTTCCATGGCCTCGCCAGCGCGCATTTTGGGCAGACAGACCACCGAAATGATCGCGGGAATCACGCCCAGCCGGACCTCGGTGAAGCCGAATTTCACGTCTTCGTCGGCAATGGAAATGTCCAGAGCGGCCGCCAGGCCGTTTCCGCCGCCCACAACGTGGCCGGAGATCTTGCCAATAATCGGTGTCGGCGAGTTCTGGATGGCTTCGAGCAGATCGTCAAAGCCGACCTTCGAATCGCCCTGGGTTTTTACCGCCCCGGAGCGTTCCTTGAGGTTGGCGCCGGCGCAGAACGTCGAGCCCTCATTGGTGACAACCACCGCGCGAATCGCCGAGTCGGCATTGGCCGAGGCGATGGCGTCGAGCAGGCCCTTGAGAAGGGCCGAACCCAGGGCATTGCGATTTTCCACGTCCACCAGGGTGGCGGTCATGATGCCTCGGTCGGTGGTGACTCGTACAGCTTCCATCACGGCTCCAGTTCTCGAGCGCCCGTTGGTCTGTCAGCGCCCCTTGAATTGTGGTTTGTCAGCGCCCCTTGATAAGCGCCCGTTGATAAGCGCTCCTTGATAAGCGCTCGTTGATAAGCGCTCGTTGATAAGCGCTCCTTGATAAGCGCCCCTCGATCAGCGCCCCTTGAAATGAGGCGGCCTCTTTTCCATGAAAGCCTTGACGCCTTCGATGGTGTCCCGGCTCCCAAAATTAACCGTCTGGGCCCATCCCTCGGCATCCAGCGCCTGGGAAAAACTCGTGGCCAGGGAGTTCGAGAGCATTCGCTTGGTCATCTGCAGGGCGAGGGGAGGGCCGGTGGCCAAGCGCTGGGCCCAGCCGTCCACGAAGTCGTCCACCTCGTCGTCGGGCAAGACACGGTTCACGATCCCGAGTTCCAGGGCTTCGTGGGCGGAAAGGATATCCGCGAGCAGCGCTAGCTCCTTGGCCTTGTGCATGCCCACGAGGCGGGGAAGCAGCCATGTGCCGCCGAAATCAACCGAGAGCCCCCGGCGCGCGAAGATCTCGGAAAAGCGTGCGCTCTCTCCGGCCACGACCAGATCGCAACCCAGGGCCAGGTTCATCCCGGCGCCCACCGCGTCTCCGGTCACCTTGGCGAGGGTGGGCTTCGGGAGGGTGTGCAGGGCCAGGGCCGCTGCGTTCACTTCGTGCATGGCGTTCAGCGGATGCCCGCCGTCCACCATGTTGGCCCCCAACTCGGCGCCGGCGCAGAAAGCGCCTCCGGCGCCGGTAATCACCAGGACACGATCGCTCTCGGTCTCGCGGACCTCTCGAAAGATTTGTTCCAGGGGTTCCCACATGGGCCCGGCAATCGCGTTCTTCACGTGGGGTCGGTTGAGCGTGAGCGTGACAACTCCATTCGGCCCGCGTTCGACCTGGAGTGCGTCGTTGAGATTTTCTTCGGGACTCGCCTGAGGATTCGTTGGGCTCATGGGCGCTCCGGGGTCGCTCAAGTGGTGGTAATATCTAATGAATATTGTTACCATATGCGTTACCCCACTGTCAAACGGTCCAATCCGGCCCCTGGCCCCCAAACGAAGGTCGAAACCCAATGTGTCCCAGCCTGCTTGCTCCTCCCCTGCTGTCGAGTCTGAATACGCGCAGCGCCGAATTCGCCGAGAATCGCGAGGCGATGCTCGAGAAGCTGTCGATTATCGACGAACTCCTCGACGAGGCCGAGACCGGGGGTGGCCCGGCCCACCACGAGCGCCTGGCCAAGCGCGGAAAGTTGCCGGTTCGGGAGCGGGTCAATCGGGTGCTCGACCCCGATAGTCCCTTTCTGGAGATCAGTTCCCTGGCTGGGTACAACTCGGACTATGTGGTCGGGGGAGGCGCAGTGCTCGGCATCGGGGTGATCGCCGGCGTGGAGTGCGTGATCTTCGCCAACGATCCCACGGTGCTCGGGGGTGCGCTTACCCCGTATGTGGCCAAGAAGTGGATGCGCGCTCTGGAAATCGCCCGGGACAACGGGATTCCCTACGTGAGTTTTGTCGAGTCGGCCGGGGCGGATCTGAGACGAGGCGGCGGTGGTGGTGACGGGGACAAGAATAAGAAGAAGAGTCGGCCGGCCAAGGTGGATCATTTTGCCGAGAGTGGGCGTTTCTTTTACGAGATGACCGAGCTTTCCAAGCTCGAAATTCCCACGGTCTGCGTGGTCTTCGGTTCGTCTACGGCGGGGGGTGCCTACCAGCCCGGTATGTCGGACTACAATATTGTGATCAAGAAGCAGTCGAAGATTTTTCTGGCGGGGCCGCCCCTCGTCAAGATGGCCACGGGAGAGGTATCCGACGACGAGACCCTGGGTGGCGCCCAGATGCACGCGGAGATCTCCGGCCTGGGGGAATACCTAGCGGAGGACGAGCCCGACGCCCTGCGTCTGTGCCGTGAAGTCGTTTCGCATTTGAATTTTGAAAAAGCCGGCCCGCCTCCCTCCCTGAAAACCGACGAACCCGTGTCGGATCCGGAAGAATTGCTCGGCATCATGAGCCGGGATCTGCGCCGGCCGGTGGATGTGCGTGATGTAGTCGCCCGGGTGGTCGACGGTTCCCGTTTCGAGGAGTTCAAGTCGCGTTACGGAACGACCCTGGTATGCGGTTGGGCCTCAATCCAGGGTTATCCCATTGGGATCGTGGGAAACAACGGAGTCCTCAATCCAGAGGCGGCCGAAAAGGCTGCTCACTTTATCCAGCTCTGTAACCAGATCGATGTGCCGCTTCTTTTTCTCCAGAACGTCACGGGCTTTGTCGTGGGGCGAGAAGTCGAACATGCGGGAATCATCAAGAAGGGTTCCCAGATGATCAACGCGGTGACGAACTCGACGGTTCCCCATATCACGGTGATCCTCGGCAACTCCTACGGCGCAGCGACCTACGCCATGTCGGGGCGCGCCTACAACAATCGTTTCACCTTCATCTGGCCCAGCGCAAAAATTGCGGTGATGGGCGGAAAACAGATCGCCGGTGTGATGTCCATGGTCCGGCGAGGCCAGGCGCTGCGAAAGGGTGAGGAATTCGACGAGGAAGCCGACGCGAATATTCGCGCCGGAGTCGAAGCAGCCCAGGACGCAGGCTCAGTGGCCCTGGAGGCCAGCGGCGCCATCAGCGATGACGGAATCATCGACCCGCGTGATACCCGCACGGTACTCGGGATTTGCCTCTCCGTGGTTCGTAGCAAGCCCATCGAGGGCGCAGAGGGATATGGGGTATTCAGACTGTGAGCTTCTCAACTCTTCTGGTGGCCAACCGTGGCGAAATTGCTCGGCGTGTGATTCGGGGCGCCCGGGCCATGGGCATCCGCACTGTGGCTGTTTACGTCGAAGCCGATGCGGAGGCTCCTTTTGTTGCCGACGCCGATGAATCCGTTCGCCTCCCGGATTCGTATCTGAACGGCAAGGCAATCATTGAAGCCGCCCAAGCAACGGGGGCGGGCGCCATCCATCCCGGTTACGGATTTCTCTCGGAAAATGCGGGCTTCGCCGGGGATGTCACCGCGGCGGGGCTTGTCTGGGTGGGCCCCTCCCCGGAAATCATTGAGCAGATGGGGGACAAGATTACCGCCAAGGCATTGGCGGAGAGGGCCGATGTTCCCATCTTGCCGGGAAGCGAGGATCCCAAGGCGGGAGATTCCGTGGGCTATCCGCTGCTCGTCAAGGCGGCGGCGGGTGGCGGGGGCAAGGGGATGCGTATCGTCGAGTCCGCGAAGGATCTCGATGAGTCCGTTGCCGCGGCCCAGAGAGAGGCCGCCAGTGGGTTCGGTGATGATCGTGTTTTTCTGGAGCGATATGTGAAGCGAGCGCGGCATATCGAAATCCAGATCCTGGGAGACACCCACGGCTCGCTGGTTCATCTCGGCGAGCGCGAATGTTCGATCCAGCGCCGGCATCAGAAGATTCTCGAGGAATCGCCTTCGCCTGGGATCGATCCCGCCACCCGGGAGGCCATGGCAGAGGCCGCGCTTCGCCTGGCGCAGGTCCTCGGTTACCAATCCGCGGGCACGGTGGAATTTCTGCTCGATGATGACTCGGGGGAATTCTTTTTTCTCGAGGTCAATACCCGGCTGCAGGTGGAGCACCCGGTCACCGAGGCGGTGACGGGAGTCGATCTGGTGCGTGAACAACTGCGCATCGCGGCGGGTGAGCCCCTGGGCTACGGCCAGGCCGATATCGAATTCCATGGCGCGGCGATCGAGGCCCGGCTCTATGCCGAGGATCCGGAGAACGACTTTCTGCCCGTCACGGGAACTCTGTTCGCGTTTTCTCCCCCCGAGTCACCCGCGGTGCGTTGGGATTCCGGGGTTGTTCAGGGCTCGGTGATCGGCGTAGATTTCGATCCCATGCTTGCCAAGGTGATCGCCCATGGGCCGACTCGGGCCGATGCCGCCGGTCGTCTGGCCCTCGCACTCGAGCGCACCCATCTGGGTGGGCTGGTTACCAACCGGGACTTCCTGGCCGCGACCCTTCGGACTCCCGAGTTCCTGGCCGGCGAAACCACAACTGATTTCATTGACCGGGTGGGGCCGCCGCGCTCCCTGGCTCCCTCGGAGGAAGAACTCAATCGCGTGGCCCAGATGGCCGCGCTCTGGATCAGCCGAGCGAATCGGTCCGAGGCCCAGGTGCTGCAGGACACACCCTCGGGTTGGCGGAACGCTCGCATGCCCGATCAGGAGGCGGTGTTTGGCTTCGGGGAGCAGGACATCAAGGTTCGCTATCGGACCCTGCGCGGAGGCGGTTTTCAGTTCGCCGACGGTTCCAAAGCCCGGATCCACGGCTGGAGCGAAGAGGGGATCGACGCCGAAATTGCCGGGCGACGCCGGGATGCCAGGGTCACTCGGGCGGGGGATCGGATCATCGTTTCCGGTCTCCGGGGCGATCTGGAGTTCAAGATCCAGCCCCGCTTCGTGCTGCCTGGAGCCGACGAGGCCGCCGGCGGATTTGTTGCGCGCATGCCCGGGAAGGTGATCGACCTGCGGGTGCAGGCAGGCGACCGGGTGGAGGCTGGCCAGACCCTGGTCGTGCTGGAAGCGATGAAGATGGAACATCCCATGAGCGCCACGACGAATGGCGTGGTGACCGAAGTGCGCGTCGAATTGGGCGATCAAATTGAGAGCGGCACCCTGCTGTTGGTCTTTGAGCCCGAGGCTGAAGACAACTAGAACGACCGGTCTGGCAAGGTCGGCGGGGTTCTTGGAGTAAGGGACGGTCGACTTCGCTGGGGAACTCGAGGCGGGTTCGTCGCTGGGAAATTCGACAAGACCAATTGCCCGTTCAAATTGAAAGAGGAGAAAGTCCATGACGGATCCGGTTCGAATTGCAAATTGCTCGGGTTTCTTTGGGGATCGAATGTCCGCCGCCAAGGAAATGGTCGAAGGCGGTCCCATCGATTTCCTGACCGGTGACTGGTTGGCGGAACTCACCATGCTCATTCTGGCTCGAACCCAGGCCAAGAGGCCGGGTGCCGGTTACGCACGCACCTTTGTGACCCAGATGGAAGAGGTCATGGGGACGTGCCTCGACAAGGGCATCAAGGTGGTCACCAATGCCGGCGGACTGGACCCGGACAACTGCGCGGAGGCCGTCGCCCAGGTGGCGCAGAAGCTTGGCCTGAATCCGAAGATCGCGTACGTGCAGGGCGACAACCTGATGCCCCGAATGGCAGATTTGCTCGCCAGCGACCAGCTGCGCCATTTCGAAACCGCAGAGCCCATCAAGGACGCGTCGTTTCTTACCGCCAATGCCTATTTTGGGTGTTGGGGGATTGTCGATGCCCTGGAGCAGGGCGCGGATATCGTCATTACCGGCCGAACCACGGATGCCGCTGTGGTCTGCGGACCGGCCGCCTGGCATCACGGATGGGCGCGGGACGATTGGGACGCGCTGGCGGGCGCCGTGACCGCGGGTCACGTGATCGAATGCGGGACCCAGGCCACCGGTGGCAATTACTCCTTTTTCACCGAGGTGCCCGGGATGGTTCGAACGGGTTTCCCCTGGGCGGAGGTCGCTGCCGATGGGTCTTCGGTGATCGGCAAGCACGAGGGAACAGGAGGCGAGGTTTCCATCGGGACCGTGACCTCCCAGCTGCTCTACGAAATTGGTGGGCCAGAATATTTTGGTCCCGATGTCACCACCCGCTTTGACACCATCGAGCTTGAGCAGGTGGAAAAGGATCGGGTTCGCATGTACGGCATCCAGGGCGAGCCCCCGCCGTCGACCCTCAAAGTTTGCATCAACCGCTCGGGTGGTTTCCGAAACGACGTCAATATTTGCCTCACGGGCCTGGACATCGAGGCCAAAGCGGCGCTCGTCGAAGAAGCGTTTTGGGCTTCATCCCCCTATGGGCCAGACGACTACGCCCAGGCCACCACCCGGCTGATGCGGACGGACTGCGAGGATCCCGCGAGCAACGAGGAGGCGGTGGCGATCTTGAAGATCAGCGTGAAGGATCCCGACCAGTCGAAGGTGGGGCGTGCCTTTTCCAACGGAATCGGCGACCTGGCCCTGGCCACGATCCCTGGCTTCTTTGGCGTGGGGGGCGGGCCAGGCAACGGGCGGCCTTTTGGCGTGTACGAGCCCGCGTGTATTTCGGCGGCGACGGTTCCCCAGGAGGTGGTCGTGCTGGGCGGGGAAGCCCGGACGGTTTCCTCGGTGATTCCGCCGGCGGAGGTTTCCGTGACCCCGACCCCTGGGCCCCAGGCGACAGCGCCGGGGGGGCCCACCCGAAGAGTTCCCCTGGGTGTCGTCTACGGTTCGCGTTCGGGGGACAAGGGGGGAAATGCCAATCTCGGTGTTTTCGCACGGAGCGATGAGGCCTGGGCTTGGCTCGATGCTTTTCTCTCCACTGAAAAGTTGCAGGAACTGCTGCCCGAGACCGCTTCTATGCAGGTGGATCGTCATCCCCTGCCCGCCCTTCGCTCGCTGAATTTCCTGATTCATGGGCTGCTCGAAGAGGGCGTGGCCGCATCTACGCGCCAGGATGGGCAGGCCAAGAGCCTCGGCGAGTGGCTCCGGGCTCGGGTCGTGGAGATCCCCGAGGCGCTGCTGCCTTGACGTCGCCCGACGCCGCCGAGGAGGCCAAACCGCGCATTCGTTTGCCCGGAGTGCGCCCGCCCAAGCCGCTGCTGCCCCTGGAGATCGAGCGTCGGCTGACGAATCGCCAGCGCGAACTGCTCGATGAACTCGAGAGCCTTGTGGTGGGGGAGGGTCTGGCGGATGTCACCATGGCCCAGATCGCGGCCCGGGTGAACTGTTCGCTTCGTACCCTCTACGGGATTTCACCCAGTAAGGATGAACTGGTGCTGACGGTCACCGATCGTCGCCTGCACCGGATCGGCCGCGCGGCGATTGCTTCCCTGGACCCGAGCCTGCCCCCGCTTGAGGCCTTGCGCGCGTACTTGGCGGCGGCCAATGAGGCCGTTCGGGACGAGCAGGGCGAAATGGTTCGGACATTAGTAGAACTCCCTGGGGCCAAGCGGCTCTTCGATACCCACGAGAACTATCTGACGGGAATTGTTCAGAGTCTGCTCGATCGTGCCGTGGAGCAAGGCGATATTGCTCCCCTGGATACCGCCGCGGTGGCCCATGTTCTGGCCGGTCTGGGCCAGGAGTTTTCGCGGTCAAGCGTGCACCCGGTGATCGAGAAAACTCCGAAGCAGACCGCCGACGATCTGACCGAGATCATTCTGCGCGGGCTCAAGAGGTCCTGACCTCGGGCGAGGCTCGTTGCGCCAAGGCGCTTGTCTGGGCAGCTACCGAATGGCGCTCGGAGCCAGAACGCAGTGGGTACCCTGGTAGATCGTGGGTATGCACTTGTTGCAGTGAATGCACAGGGCCTCGCTTTCATCCCCAGCCTGCCAGCGGCGAATCAGGCCGGGTTCTCGCAGAAGTGCGCGACCCAGGGCGACGAACTCGAAGCCTTCGGCCAAGGCGTTCTCGACGGTATCCAATCGATTGAGTCCGCCCAGCAGGATCAGGGGCATGTCCAGGGCATCGCGAAATTGCCGGGCATATGGCAGGAAATAGGCCTCTTCGAAGGGGTATTCACGCAGGAAGCGCCCGGCTCCGAGTTTGAAGCCCATGCGCAGGGGCTGGGGAAATGCCGAGGCCATTTCGTGGATGGGCGCTTCACCGCGGAACAGGTACATGGGGTTCTGAAAAGAACTACCCCCGCTGAGCTCCAGTGCGTTGAGGTGACCGTCGGTCTCGAGCATACGCGCCACGGTGATACTTTCGTCGAGCCAGAAGCCTCCGGCGACGCCGTCCGCCATATTGAATTTGGCAATCAGCGCAATGCCATCTCCCACGGCCAGACGCACCGCTTGGGCGACTTCACGGGCCAGGCGCGCTCGGTTCTCGAGAGTTCCGCCCCAGCGGTCCTTGCGCCGGTTCAGGCTGGGACTGAGAAAGGAGCTGATCAGGTAGCCGTGACCGAAATGCAGTTCCAGCGCATCGAAGCCCGAGTCCGCGGCGACCTTGGCGGCGCTCGCGAAGTTCTGAATCGCACGTTGGAGATCGTCCTCCCCGGCGGCCCGAGTAAAGCGAAGTGCTTGGGGGGCAAAGACTCGGGAAGGGGAAAGGCCTTTCTGCCCGGCGCCGGCGCCCACAGGACCCGCGTGCCCGAGTTGGATGGACGCGGCTGTCCCGGTTTCGTGGATGGCATCGGTGAAGCGGCGAAGCCCTTCGGCTGCGGGCGGTCCGACGACGATCTCGTTGGGCGCGCCCTGTCCATCGGGGGCCACCGCGCAGTAGGCGATGGTCGTCATGCCGACCCCGCCTTCGGCAATTCGGCGGTGGAAGCTGATGAGCTCGTCACTCACCACGTTCTCCGGCGCAAGCCCCTCGAAGGTAGCCGCCTTGATGAAGCGGTTGGATAGCTTGAGAGGGCCGAGCTGGGCTTCCTGAAAACTGCGCCGCCCTTTTTTGGCCTTTTCTGCTTGGGCGTTCTCGGGGGTATTTTCCATGGGGCTAGCTACTTTTTTGGGAAGGGCTGCCGTGGGCCCCCAGGTAGTGGACCGAAAACGGAGGCGGTTCCTCGAGGGCGCTGCTCAGCTCGTAAATCCTCTCGTAGCGGGTGTCCTTGATGAGCCAGCGGCCATCCACCTTGAGATAGCGATCCCAGTAGATGGCGGTGCCGCTTGTGAAGAAGTTGTAATTCATCACCCACATGTTGTCGGCCAGGTACCAGATCCCCGTGGCCTCGGTCTCGCTCAGCATCTGGATTTCGGGGTGATGGCCATTGTGGTGGCCTACGGATTGATTGGTGAACGAACTCTTAATCGAGTCCAAATATTCTTCCTTGCCCTGAAATTTCCATTCGTAGTTGCCGCCCACGAAATGCACCAGGACATCGTCGTGGAACAGGGTGGCCAGTTCCTCGAAGTTCGCGGTGTCGATGCAGCGAAAGTAGGCGTGCTTGAGCTGCCGAATCGACTCCATGTCCATCATCATCTGCAGCCCCTTGCGGAGATCTTCGGTGCCTCCATCACCGACTTCTAGGGGGAGCCCCTCTTGGATTCCGATTCCAGCTTTGGTGAGAAGCCGACGCGGCTTGCTCTCGTTCGCGGATGCCTCGCTCATGATCAAACCCCCTATCGAAGACCTTTCGGTGATTGCGGAAGTAGTGGTAATGGCGGTTGTGATGAAGTGGCGCTTGTGGAGAAGCTCTTGTGAAGTGGCGCTTGTGAAGTAGCGCTTGTGAAGTAGCGCTTGTGAAGTAACCGATGTGGTCGCGCTTTTCCTGGGGCGTAACAGGTTTCAGGCTTCGTTTGAATCAATGGCAGGTGAATCAATGGCAGGTGAATCAATGGCAGGTGAATCAATGGCAGGTGAATCAATGGCAGGTGAATTCGCCGATGGCGCCCTCGATATATCCGACCCCAGTGCAGTCGCCAATGGAAATGACCCGGGCATCGCTGCCGTCCATCCTAGCAGCCAGATCCGGGTTGGGTTCGAGGCCGAGGGTGACGATGACACTGTCAGCCTTGATGCTGCGAGTTTCGACTTTTTCGTCCCCGATCGAGACCGAGAAGTCGACGGCACGCTCGGTGATTCGGTCCACTCGGGCGCGAGGCACCAAGTCTACTCCGGCTTTGCGCACGTCATGGAGTACTCGCCAGCGCCGGGGGTGAGCCATTTGGAGAGCGAAAATCGCTTCTTCTTCGAGGACGGTGACCTTGCGGTTGCGTTCGGCGAGAAACTCGGCGAGCTCAATGCCCACCAGACCCCCCCCGATGATGACAACGCGTTTGCCCAGGGGCATGTAACGGTGGGACAGGGTGCGCAAGCGCCCAGGGCTACGCAGGATGCCGAGCCTGCGGCCAGCGCCGATCACGAAACGGTCAAGAACTCCGAGAGAACGGGTGGCGTTTCCGGTTTCCTCACCGGTCATAAGGCCACGGAGGCTATCGCCATCCAGGACATGGGAAAGGTCGCATCCCGGAATGGGCGGATTCTCTCGACGGGCCCCTGTCGCGACGATGACCGCGTTGGCTTGCTGCTCCCGGACGTCCTCGGGAAGCAGTTCCCGCCCCAGGATGACCTCGACTCCCAACGCGTGGACCTGGTTTTCCAGCCAGTCGAGAAGTCGCTCGTTGGGTTCATAGACCAGCGCGGCAAAGCGCAGGGTGCCCCCGAGTTGGCGACTTTTCTCGTAGACCGTCACCCGATGGCCACGAGTCGCTGCGACTCGTGCCGCTTCCATGCCTGCTGGGCCGCCGCCGGCAATCAGGACACGCATGGGTCGGGGAGATTTCTCGCGCAGGGCTTCGGCGAATTCGGCCTCGTGAGCCGTGATGGGATTGACCGCGCAACGCACCGAGCGGTCGAAGAAGGCCTGAGCCACGCAGGTGTAGCAATAGATGCAGGGACGGATGCTTTTGGCTCGGCCCTCCTTGAGTTTCTGGGCGATCGCCGGATCGGCAAGCATCGGTCGCCCCATGGCGATTATATCGGCCCGGCCTTCGCGAATCAGCTTGTCGCCCGCCTCGGGCGAGATGCGACCGACGGCGATGACCGGAACCGACACCCTGGCCTTGATGCTCGCGGCAAAACCTGCGAATCCGTTTTCGGCGTGAACTATGGGCGCTTGGGTGAAGCCGGCTCCCAAAGGGTGGGCATAGGCGCTTACATGGATGGCATCGGCTCCCGATTGTTCTGCGAATTCGGCCGTGCGCCCGGCATCGTCAATGTTGATTCCGTTTTCTTCGCCAAACTCGACGGCATCGATGCGACACCAAACTGGGAAGTCGCCACCAGTGGAAGCTTTGCAGGCCTCGATGGTCTCGCAGAGCAGGCGCGCTCGATTCTCCACCGGTCCTCCGTAGCCGTCTTCGCGAAAATTCCACGCGGGGGACAGGAATTCCGAAAAGATGTAGCCGTGGGCCCCATGAATTTCCACGGCGTCGAAGCCCGCCCGCTGGGCGCGTCTGGCCGCGTCTGCAAAATCCCCAACGAGTTCTACCAGGTCGTCAGGGGTGGCTTCTCGGATGGTGGGCTTCGCATTGCCTGCGGCTGCGGCCATCAAACCCATTTCTTCCCGGCTCAAATCCAGAGAGCCACCGAAACCCTTTTGGTGTCGCGGGACCGAAGGCATTAGGAGAGAGCGTCCATCTCGCGTGTCCAGCCGCCCCACTTTTCCGTGGTGCGCGAGCTGAATAGCGATGCGCGCGCCATGGAGGTGAACACGGTCGGTCAGTGCCTGGAGGCCGGGGAGAAAAACGTCGCTGGAAACGCCGAGTTCGTGTGCAGAGTTTGCGCCCCGGGGATAGCAGGCCGAGGTGTTCTCCGTGATGATCAGTCCGGCTCCGCCCCGGGCTCGTTCCTCGTAGTAGGCGATGACAGGCTCACGAACCTGGCCGTCGGCTTCGGCAATTTCGACCCCCATGGGCGCCACCGCGATCCGATTGCGGAGTTGGAGATTGCCAATTCGCGTGGGTGAAAGAAGAGTTTTCAACACTGGGGTTCCGATGGGGGCTCCGATTTTCGTGCTGACGAGTGTGGGTGCGGTGGTTTTGCTTCAATCCAAGTCCGATTTGTAGCATCCCGCCAGAGTAAAAGAAGCCTGCCAATGCCAGTTCTCAAAGCGTTACACTTTGGGAATCGTCATAGCCGTGAGTGGCTCTGGCTTAGGATACGAAAGCCGGGTCGACGTTTCGCGCAGTGCCTCTGCGAGGAATTTTCCTCCGGCGATCCGGTCGGACCGGCGAGGACGGGGCCCATCGGCTGATTGCACTGAAAATGACCGAAAACAAGGAGAACAAAATGAAGGATCTGAGCGGAAAAGTCGCCGTGGTGACGGGTGGTGCGGGCGGAATCGGAAAATCCTTGGTCGCGGCGCTGCTCGCAGAAGGCGCCCGAGTGGTGGTAGGTGATGTCGAGAAGACAGTGCTCGACGAAACCGTGGCAAGTTTTTCAGCGCAAGGCTCCGACGTGGTCGGGATTGTCACCGATGTCTCGGACTCCGCTTCGGTGACTGCTCTTGCTGATCAGGTCTTCGAGACCCACGGTGCCTGTCATCTGCTCTTCAATAATGCAGGGGTAGCGGCCCCCTCCGCGAATATATGGGAAACGACTGTCAACGATTGGCGCTGGGTCCATGGCGTCAACGTGATGGGCGTGATTCACGGAATTCAGGCATTTGTTCCGCGCATGATTGCCTCGGGGGAGGAGGGCCATGTGATCAATACGTCCTCGGGAGACGGAGGAATCTCTCCTCTGCCCTTTCAGTCCGTATACGCATCGAGCAAGGCGGCAGTTTCTACAATTACCGAGTGCCTGGATGCTCAGCTGCAGACCGAAAAGACCAACCTACGCGCATCCATTTTCTATCCGTCCGGCGGTTTGTTGGATACCGGCATATGGACGACGGCTCGCAATCGCCCGGACACCCTGGCCCGGGAAGTAGAGCCAGCCACGGCAGCGCCCACCATCGATCAGTTCAAAATAGCGGCCAAGGAAGCGGGAATGGAACTGCAATTTCAGGACCTTGACGATCTTGCTCGCCACTGCCTGGAGGGTGTGCGCCAGCAGCAGTTCGTTGTGATGTTTGGCCACCAGGAGACCGAGGCCACCCTTAAGGATCGAGCAGCGCGTATTGGTCGGGGAGAACTCCCCTTCGACCTCGCCTCGCTGCCTGTGATGTAGGCTCGTGATGAATCGGCGAGGTGCGTACAGGGTTGTTATTTCCATTCTCATGGTCCTTTTGGTGCCGTCGATCGTTTTTTCAGACGAGTCCGAGGAGTTCTGCGAGACCCTCGCCAGGGTCAACCGGGGCGAGTTGGATACTCGGGAGTTCCCCGAACTGGCGGGCCATGTTTTGGTCGCTCAAACGCTTCTGGATGCTTCTCCCGACGAGATTCGCGAAGACCTCACGGCTCTTCGGGACACCTTCGGCGCTTGGCTGAACGCGGTCGACGGGAAGACTCCCATGATGCAGACGTTCGCGATTCTACGGGATCCCGAGTTTGCCGGAGTGCAGGGCCGGATAGCCGACTACGTAGCCGAGCAATGCGGTATTCGGCTGGGTGATGGAAACTACAATGTGGGGACCATGGCTTCCCGGGAGGGCCGTTGTCCCGCTTGGCCCAGTGTTGGCAATCCGGCGACGTTCAACCACTTCCCGAATCTTCCGGACATTTCGGGGGGGAATTATTTCGCCCAGCGTTTCTGGATCGGTTCGGATGTTCCGACTCCTCCGGGCATGTTGGGTGTAGAAGCCGGCGGTCGTGTCAAACTCCACGGTCAGTATCCTCGCGCGCGATACTTTGCCTTTCATCCCAACGATGAGGATCTGAACAATCTCCGTACCGTGCGCGACGCGGACTTGGATCCGGATCCCGGTAGCGTGAATCCGTTTAGGGAAATCCCCAAGAACGAAGCCCCCAACTACTACACCGCGTGGCTGGTTTTTGATCAACCGGCCTCGAACCCTCCGCCCAACACCTACTATGTGGGCGCGCGAAAAAACGGCATCAAACCTACGCGCTGGGTCTGGAACATGCTCCGACTTTATGCGTCGGACATTGGGGATGGGCCGAATTCGGGTGGCGTCCCTCTGCCCGCGGTGACCATCTATGGCCGTGATGGAAAAGTTGTTCAGCACTTTGAAGAATGCGAACCCTTCGAAGTTGGGGAGAAGCACGCCCAGACCGATATTCTCTTCCCGGTGCTTCCCATCGCCGACCACCGAGCCGTGTATCCGGCGGCTTGGAGCACTTCGTCGAACTTCGATAGTCCATCGGATACGCTGGCCAATGCCGATGTGCAGTATCTCGCGACTTTTTTCAGCCGTCGGTATGGAAACGTGTTCATTGTACGCGCGCGAAATTTGAAGACAGCGAACTCACGGCAGGGTGAGCCGGTAAGCACTCCTGGAACGGATATCCGCCTCTTTACGCTGTGCACGTATAATATTTGGTCCGGAAGCGCGCGCGACTGCATGCTCGAGCAGGAACTTCGAGAGGATGAGGACGGGTTCTACACCCTGGTGGTTTCTGATGCACTGCATCGCCCCGACAATCTCGAAGAGGTCAATGCTACATGGATCGACTGGGGCCCCTATCTCGACGGCCAACTCACGTACCGCATGGTCTATCGAGAGAACGAGTTCGCCCGGCGCATCGCCTTCGCGCTCAATGGCGGGTACGTGCCTCCCGCAATGCGGGACTACATACCGCGCTCGGCACCCTGTAGCCGGAAACGCTTCGAGGAAGTGGGCTGGCAGGGGTGCTTCGAGGATGCGGGGCTCGAGGTGAAGAGCGCTCCCTAACTCTCCTTGGCATCGAAGTGGCTAGGGGGGTAAGGCAGGCATCGCCCCTTGTTCCAGTCCCGATATTGGTCGGGGCTGTAAAGCGGTCCTTCCTTCAGGTTCAGGTAGACGAGCCAGCAGATGTCTTCCTCGTCGCGCACACGCTCGTCCGAGGCGGCGGTGAGAAGTAATTCTTCGCTGAAAACTTCGTCCTTTGACATGCGCATGCCCCCCCCGTCAGGGGTATCGAGAACCATGAATTTGTCGGCTCCCTTCTCGAGATTCCAGGCCATCCACAGCGGCAATTCGTTCTCACGGCCTCGTCCGGGTTTGCCCGTGTAGGCGAATTCCGCCCAGTAGGACTGCATTTCTCGGGAAAGGGTCAGCCTCCCCTCTTCATTGGCTTTGGTGAAGAGCCTTCCGGCTAGGCCATCCTTGGGGAAAACTCCCGTGAGGAAGGTGGTTTCAAGCCCGTGTGCGGCGCCCACCAAAAGTGCGAAGTCGCCCCAAATGGTTTGAGGTTCTTCGTCCCAATCCCATCGATAGGCGAAGGCATCACCCCCAGCGGAACGGACCCAACGGCTGGGATCGTCGGCTCCCCGGGCCTTCCATCCCTTTGCCCGATATTCCGAAAAAAATCGATAGCGGGATTTATCCTTGGGTCGATAGAAGGCTCCGAAATAGTTTCTGACAAGTTCCGGATTAAAAACCAGCCAGAGATTGTTTTCGTCGCGGTTAGTTCCTGCGATCAGCGGGACCGGGTGAAAGTGGCCCGCTTGATAAGCCTTGGCGATGCCCTCCTCTGGGATGACGGCGCCGTCGGCGATCATAATGGGGGCAGAGTGGTTCTCGGTCTGGGAGTAATAACCCATGACCAGATGGTCAGGGCTTAGGGAACGAAGAAAGACGTTGATGTCGTCGGGGCTCATGGAATCTTTGTAGGCGACGGCAGCCTGGCGCGACTCAGCGAGGCCCTCTTCCTGTAGCCAGAGGAGGAGCATCTCATTACTCGTCCCAGGGCGCACTGCCTCCTCGCCATCTTCGCCTTGGTGGGCTCTCTTCGGCGTGATGGTGGTGGTATAACCGCTCTGGGCAATGGCACCGTGAAAGAGACCCTCGGAGGTCGGCGACACCATAAGGGCCAAAGTATCCTGGCCCCCGGCGGACTCGCCGAAGATGCTCACGCGTTCGGGGTCGCCCCCAAAGGCCCGGATGTTCTGCTCGACCCATCGCAGAAGCTCGACCTGATCGAGCAACCCGAAATTACCCGAGCGGTCGAGGGGGCCGTCCTCTTCGGTCCAGAGCGCGGGCTGGTAGAACCAACCGAGACCTCCCAACCGGTAGTTGAAACTCAGCATGACCAGGTTGAATCGCTCGGCCATTTGGCTGAAATCATACAAGCCGCCGTGGCCCGTCGTATTGCCTCCTCCGTGGATCCAGACCATGACGGGTAGACCGTCTTGAGGCGTTTGTGCCGGGGCCCAGAGATTGAGAAAGAGACAGTTCTCGGAGCCGAAGGTCTTGCCGAGAGATTCCGCGGGCGCGCCGCCCAGCCAGGAGCCTCTCTGGAGGCACGCGCTACCGACTTGTGTGGCTTCGAGCGTGCCCGACCAGTTTGGAGCCGGGCGGGGCGCTCTCCAGCGCAGGGGGCCGACGGGTGGGGCCGCGTAGGGAATGCCAAGCCAGCCCATGGCGCCGTTGTCCGCGCGAATGCCCACGACCTTCCCTGTTGAGAGGGTGCGCTGGGTGGCGGGTTCCACTTCGCCGGGAGTCGGCCTCGGGGTTTCGGGGCCTGCCCCGCAGGCTCCAAGGAGAAGGGGGATGATCAAGGTAGCGAGGGTCCTGCGCATGGCGACATCTTTCGTTTGACAAGGGCGTCCGTAGAGGAGCGCAAAGGGAATCCCAGAGGATAAGGCTTGCACGCTAACGAATCAGGGAGGGGACTGGAAAGTCTGGTGTGAGTCGTTTCCTCGGCGATTCGGGCCCTGCAGTGCCCGGGCGGGTTCGGGCCCGGGGCTCAGCCGGCCCAATCCGGGACAATCTGATGCCGGCCCCGTAGGGCGTAGTAGGTGAGTCCAAGGCCGACAAGGCCGAGAAAGAGAAGTCCTATTTTCGGGTTGTAAAAGAAGAGGGAGACCAGGCAGACCGCGGCGAGAATCAAGGCAAGGCAGGCAAGGTAGGGATAGCCCACGGCCATGAAGGGTCGGGGCAGATCCTTTTCGACGCTTCGTAATCGGATCAATGCCGCCATGGAAAGGATGTAGAGGGACACCGCTCCGAAGCATGCCAGTGTAATGATCTCCGCGGTCCTCCCCGAAAGAATCGCGATGACACCCGCTCCTAGATTGACGGCGAGTGCGATTCGAGGTGTTCCGCTGCCCGGATGGATGCGGGCGAGCGCCGCAGGGGCGAAGCCTGACCGACCGAATTCGAAGGTGGCACGCGCGGCCACTAGGATGATTCCGTGAAAAGAAGCGATCAGGCCGAGCAGGCCGACGCCGAGCAGGAGGGTGTACCAGACTGAACCACTGCCCACGACCAGGGCGAGAGCAAGGGGCAGGGGTGCATCGCTGGCTTCGGCTCCAGGGGCCGGGTAGACGATCTGCTCCCAGCCGGCCACGCCCGTAGCACTAAAGAAGACCGCCATGGCGAGGATCACGAGGGTCAGCATCGCGGTGCCGAATCCCAGGGCGACATTGCGCTGGGGGTTGTGGGCTTCCTCAGCTGCGTTGGCCACGCCCTCAATCGCCAGATAAAACCAGATCGCGAAGGGCAGGCAGGCGAAAATCCCCCCGTACCCGTTGGGCAGCGGGTTGTGCGAGAAGCTTTCCCAACTGAAAGAGGGGAGGGTGAGACCACAGAAAAGCAACAACTCTCCCACCGCCAGAACCGTGACGACCAATTCAAAGAGTGCGGCTTGCCGCACTCCCCAAGCATTCAGGGAGGTAAATATCAGATAGGCCCCGATGGCGATGATCTCGACCGGAACGTCGCCGAATCGCTGGTGGATATAGGCCGCAACCGCCATAGCGATGGCTGGCGGCGCGAAGACAAACTCGATGATCTGAACGAGTCCGCCGACGCACCCGCCGAGGGGCCCGAAGGCTCGCGCGCAGTAGACGAAGGCTCCACCCGCCCTCGGGATCGCGCATGCCAGCTCGGTATAGCTGAGGATGAAGCTCACATACATGAAGGTGACGAGAACCGTGGCCGCCAGCATCCCATAGCTGCCCCCGATCGGTAGGCCGAGGTTCCAGCCGAAATACTCGCCGCTAATGACGTAGCCCACACCAAGGCCCCAGAGGGTAATCGGGCCGAGGCTCCTTCTCAGCTTCGATTCTTCGGGCATGGGCCGACTCTACACGCCCCCCCCGCGGCCCGCTCGATTCTCAGCACTCTCAGGACCTTGGTGACCCTCAGGGAACGAATCCGACGATGGGCCATTTTTATGGCAGCGCGGAAGACTTGGCGTTCTTCTACTAGACTGGTGCGAGTCGATCATTCAGGGGGCCGGATCATGAAGCTTCTCAATTTCAATACCCCGAAAACAAGGGGTCCTGTTTCCGGACTTCGGTCCTCGTGCTGGGCATTGCTTTTGTTCCCACTGGCCTGCGTGAGTCCCCACCCTTCGGGCATCGAGTACGTTGGTGGGGAGGATTCGATCACGAGCGACGGTTTGCATCAAATCGCTTGGGAGCCCTTCGGAGCCACCTTTGTTCGCCCGGGCGCGAGGCTTCAAAACTATCATCAGGTCATCATCGATCCCGTCACCATCTCGTATGAGAAAAAGCCCAGTCCCGGCCGGATCGCCTACAACTCCATTGAGCCCAACTACAAGCTCTCCGGCAGCGCACAGGTGTCGATGAGGACGAGTTTTACCGCAGCCCTCGAGAGACAATTGATCTTGAGCGGTCGATTTGAGGCCGCCTCGAAACGTGGCGAGGGTGTGCTTCGCATTCGTGGGCACATTTTCGACCTTGCCATTACGGCCCCGCCCATGACGGACCAACCGCCGGATTCGTCCACCATTGTGGCTAACTCAGGGCATATGACCCTTGCACTTGACTTGGTCGATTCGGCCACTGGCCAGACGCTGCTGCGGGTTGTAGAGCGCAAGGCAATCCGCGATGAAAGGAAATTTTTTGTCAGCGAACCCGTTGCTCAATCGGGCGCCCTGCGAGAAATTTTTGGCAGGTGGGCGAAAAAACTTCTAGTGGAAATCGACCAGTTGAGTGCCCTCGGAGAGATTCCATACCCGGGAGGGTGATTCGTCACCCGGGAAATGTTATCCATTGGGAATGGCAAACCCCACGGCTGTTCTGGAAACATCTGAAGGTGACATCACCATCGAGGTCTTCGTCGACAAGATGCCCGTTACAGCGGGTAACTTCCTTGCCTTGGCGGGAAGTGGTTTCTATGACGGTCTTCATTTTCATCGGGTGATCAATCGGTTCATGCTCCAGTTCGGTTGTCCGCACAGCCGGGACCCAGAGAGCACCCAGGCTGGAACCGGAGATAGCCCGAAAGGGACTATTGTCGATGAGCATCCCGATGATGCCAAGCTTTCCAACGAGCCTGGGACGCTCTCCATGGCGAATACAGGGCGCCCCGACAGTGGCAGCTGCCAGTTCTTCATCAACACGGTGCACAACGATTACCTCGACTGGTTCTCGCCGGGCCCCTCGAAGCATCCTGTTTTCGGACAGGTCACCGAGGGGATGGACATTGTTCAGAAAATCGAGGGCACGCCGACCAATGCCCAGGATCGCCCGGACACCCCGGTTCAGATGATCCGAGTTCGCGTTGTCGAGTAGTCTGTTCCGGGGATAGATCGCCGGTTCGTGATCAGTTTTTTGCAGGAGATTGCGGATCATCACTCGTTGCAACGGCTAGTCACAACTAGTAAGTGAGCTGGAACGAGCACGCGAGACCGATGCCCTGCGCCTGGATGCCCGATCCGTGTTCGCGGTAGTTGGCGTTCGCGAGATTACGAAGCTCGCCCGAGAGGCTCATCCGGTCGTTCCAGTCGAACTGGCCGCGAAGGTTCAGGGTTGCCCAACTTGGCGTGCCAGAGGGGTTGATTCTTGGATCTCGCTTGTCCCGCGCGCTTAGCCTGCGTTGGCTCGAGGCGAAGCGCAGGTAGGGCTCGACAGAAAAGCGATCGCTCAGTTTCAAGGGGAAACCAATCTTTCCCTGGAGCGGTGGAATTCGGTCTGCGGGCTCGAAGCCTCCGGCCAACCGGGACTGTTCGCCCCAGGTCCAGAAGAAGGAGAATGTCATGGAGACGGTGTCTGCCAGTTGGACATCTTCAAAGAATTCGACGCCGGTTAGCCTGACCTGCCTGGTATTGGCGCTCTTGACGATGTCTCGGCCGTCAATTTGGCCTCCGGTGGCCACGGATTCAATCTTGTCATCGTAATGGGAGTAGTAGACGAAGATCTCGGTTTGAGCGGTTTCTCCGACATGACGAAAACCAAGGTCCGTCGTGTAGATGACTTCGGGAGAGAGATCCGATGTGGGCTCGTTGTATCGATTCCCGGGGCGTGGACCTAGAGCGCCGAGGTCAAAGATATTAGGAGCCCGAAAGCCTCGGCGAAAGCTTGCGATGAGTTCAGCATTGGGCCAGATCTCAAGAAGAAGCCCCACCGATCCGGTGACATCATGCTGGTGTCCTCCTCCCGAAGGAGCGGATCCCACGCTGGGGATTTCCGTATCGATGTAGCTGTACCTGATTCCCCCATCCAGGGTCAGGGTGGGCAGGAGATCAATGGAAAAATCCGAGTGCACTCCGTAGGTGTTCATGGTCGATCCATCGGGGAATCTGGCCGGCACGGAAGTTGTGTCGCCCGTAAGGATGTCAATTCTCTGGCGATCACTGGCAACCCAATCCAAGTAAGCATCGACTCCCCAGTTCATGCGAATGTTGTCGGCGAGGTTTTTACTGGCACGCGCGGTGATACCCAGAAGTTCGCTCGTATTCTGTTCTCGCACTTTCTCGGTGCTCTCGTACTCCCGAGTGCTTCGGTCATCGCGAATGCGCTGAAAGGACAGGTCCAAGTGCAAGGAGTCGAAATATTCCGAAGGGCGCTCGTCTTCGTAACTCAGGTGCGTAAAGAATCGCTCAAGGGGTTCGTAGTAGAACTCAGAAGCCGATGGGTGGGTCTGGCCGAAACCCGCATGCATCTCGTCATAGCGTGGAGTTTTTGGCTGCTCGGCATATTGAATATCAAAGGAGATCTGTTGACCCTCCGCCGGAGTCCAGAGGAAGGCTAGGTCGCCACCGAGGGCGCTGTAAGCACTGGGGATTTGTCGCCCAACCCCTTCGCCGCCTTCCAAGTTGTCCGTTTCGAGGCCGGAGAATCCGCCACGAAGCCCGTACTCTTGATTTCCCAATTCGATTTCTGCCCGCATTCCCCGGCCCAAGTCGGCTGAGTTGAAAAAACCGGTCAAGGACCCCCGGGTCTGCCATGCATCGCCTTCAAAGGTGGGACGTCGAGTATGGAGTTGGATGACCCCGCCCATGGCGTCGCTGCCATGGCGGACCGAAGCGGGGCCTCTCACTATTTCGATCTGGTCGATCAGTCTCGGCTCAACCAGCGCGACGTAGGGAGTTGGCGCGGCCCGGTAGATGGAGTTGTTCAGTCGCATTCCGTCTACGAGGTTGAGAATGGCGGAACCGGTAAGGCCGCGAATGAATGGCGAGCCCTGGCCGACTGTGGTGGTCTGGACGGCAACCGTACGAACGCCGCGCAGGGCGTCGGTGAGAACTTGCGGGACAGAGGTGAAGATTTCGTTGTCTTCGACAAGAATCGCCGGAACGGTTTCCTCGACTCCCAGATTCTCGCGATGGGTCCCCAGTATTTGGATATTTTCCCTGGTTGATGTCAGAGAATTCGTAGTTTCTGGCGGGGAGGCGCGAACGGGCATGACGAGAGCCGCGGAGAGCGTCAGCAGCAAGGCCAAGGTAAGGGTATTGCTAAAGGATTGAGCTTGGTCGCACTGGCCCATGTCGACCGATTCTTTCCTTCAAGAGAACACAACGCCCCGGGATTCTAGTGGGGCTGCCTTGGGTTCCTTCGCCGCCGCCTGCGGAGGGACTGCTCGCCACACATGAAGAGAAGCCCACTGGCGAGAAGCAGGACACTGCCGGGTTCGGGCACCTGGCTCGG
>LWDU01033394.1_pt1 | contig 30467 bp, 23 predicted proteins | sample 727161 | NCBI WGS metagenome assembly LWDU01 (sample SAMN04566230, study PRJNA314399) | hydrothermal vent metagenome | isolation source: deep sea hydrothermal plume seawater | place: Mexico: Gulf of California, Guaymas Basin | collected 2004-07-11
TTGATCGAAGACTCTGAGTCGGTTCATAACCATCGAGCCAAATGTATTCAAGTTTTGACATAATTGCGTTTCACGCTCCCAAAAAATATTTTCCGCGATTCAGGTACCGGTCTTTTTTGCCCCTGAATGGCAATGTTACTGTGATTCCAGATCTAGTTCTGGAAGAAGACTAAGACTTTTTTATAACCCATTTTTTTTCGAATGTCACCCATAGATAGAAAGTGAAATCAAAAAAAACAGACACATTCGCCTGCCACGGGCATTCGCATTCATTCGCGACCCCATTCGCGTTCATTCGCCCACTCTAGCGAGCAGCAATTTGACGACGGCCTTTTACAATTTCAATGCCCGCAAAGAGAATCGGGTCAGCTTGAGATAATGGCAGCGTTCCATCTTCCAGTGGTTTGGCAATCATCTGCACATCGACGTCTGGTGTAACGCCACGTCCACTGATTTGGTGACCGTCGGGAGAATAGAATCGAGCGGTTGTTAAACGCAGTCCACAGTTGTACGAGGCCAATGGAAAAATTCCTTGCACACTGCCCTTGCCGTAGGTGCAATGTCCGACAATCGCACCACGTTTATGGTCTTTGATTGCTCCTGCGAATATTTCACTAGCACTAGCCGATCTCGCATTGATCAACACCACCAAGGGTTCACTACAAGTACCACTTTGGTGCGCTTGGTAATCGACTTCTTCATTCACGCTGCGGCCACGCGTTGAAACAATCGTTCCCGAACTAATGAACATATCTGCAATTTCAACTGCACTTTTGACCAAACCACCGGGGTTGCCTCGCAAATCGAGCACTAATCGTTGCATGCCATCTTGACGTAATTGCCACAACGCACTGTTTAGCTCGCGGGCTGTGTTTTTTTGGAAGCTAACGATCCGCAAATAGCCTACTTTGGAATGTTGATCAATGATTCTGGCGTCTACCACACTCGTAACTTGCACTTGGCGTCGAGTCAGTGTCATCCGACGAGCTGACCCAGAGGCTGAAACGACAACGATTTCTACTTCAGTTCCTCGCAAACCCTTGAGCAAATCTGCAGCTCGAACCGCATCGATTGTCGGAATCATATTTCGATCTACTTCAATTATTTTGTCTCCGGACTTGAGTCCCGCATCTGCCGCCGGGCCCTTAGGAATCACTCGTTCCACTAAAAGATGGGTTCCTTGAATTCGCAATTCAATCCCCAATCCAACAAACTTGCCATCGATTTGAGAAAACATATCATCGAGTTGAGTGCTTGTTAGATACGAAGAATATCGATCCAAGGCTATAATCGTCCCGGAAAGCAATTCCAGCATTACCGCTTGCTGTGATACCTTCAATGTGCGTTCAGCTATCTGACTTACCCTGATCGCTGACTGCAATACATCACGACCGTTTCGACAAACTCGACTTGTAAGGATTTGAGCGACTTCATCGCGATATTGTTGCAAGTCGCCGTCGTTGCCAGTGAGCCCATGGTGTCCGCGAAATAATTCGTCGTGCAGCGCTACTTCAATTTGGTCGATTCCTGATTTTAAGATTTGTTGCCAATTCAATTCCGCAAAATAGTACGTTTCAATTTTCCCTAACACTTCTCGATAAACCGCTTGGCTCGCCGTCACTTCCATCTGCTTGATGGAATACAAGTAGCTAGCATCATGATACCGACGAGCGATATCAACGTGGGATCGGCTTATTTGAAAACGAGCCGCGATGGTCGACTGCTGGGGGTAGTTGCGTGCTGCACGTTCGTACAACTTCAATGCCGCTCGCCAATTATTCGACGCTTCAAGCTTTGCCCCTTGATTTTGAATTGCATTGATCTCAGCCTGAGCGTTTGCGGTAGCTCCGGAATTTGCAGGTAACTCTTGACCCAAGGTTGTTGTAACAGTAGTTACAACAATGCTGAGCGCAATTAGTAGTGAGAAAGAGAGTCGAGAAGCAAATCTCATAAAGGCAATGACCGAGTGGAGCAACGAGGAGGGAAATGACAAAACACATGACGTGCTTTATCGCTGCTCAAGAATAGGTCACCAAACGTACAGAGGTCGTCTTTAAGGCTTTAAAACAAGCAATAAACAACCGTCAAAATCAGTATCACCCGATGCCGATAAGCTAATCAGCATACCTGTAGCGAATATGCGGATAGATAATGGACAGACTCTCGCAAAGCGTCCAATTGGCGAACCAAGATTCGCATTCGCTATATCAATTCGGCGATCGGTGGGCGCTGGTCTAACAAGAACTGAGGACGGCCATTCGGGTCATGCATTTGAACGCGTTGTGAATCAATCCCCATGTTGTGGTACAACGTCGCCAGCACTTCTTGTAAATGAACAGGACGATCCTGAGCGAACTCGGCGTTTTTACTTGTCGTACCAACGGCTTGTCCAAGTCGCATACCACCACCGGCTAAGAATACCTGTGATAAACGCGTCCAATGGTCACGTCCAGCTTTGCTATTTACGCGTGGCGTCCTTCCAAATTCACCCCACACAACGACCGTGACATCTTGATCCATACCCCGCAGCGACAAATCCTCTAATAGTGCGCTCAAGGCCTGATCGAGTTGCGGTAGCAATTTTTTCATACTTACGAAGTTGTTACTGTGTGTATCCCATCCACCCCATTGCATCGTAACGACGCGTGAACCGGCTTCAATTAAACGCCGTGCAAGTAACAAATTCTTGCCTGGGCCGTTTCCATATCGCTCGACAATAGCTGGGTCTTCTAATTTGACATCTAACGCATCTGCCACGGAACCAGAAGTAACCAGTGCAGCCGCCTGTTGCGTGTATGCATCCAATGCTTCAAGTTGGCCAGAGGAATCAATGTCACGACGTATCGTATCGAGCGAACCAAGTAAGCTCCGTCGATCCGTCAATCGGTCTTCTGTTATAGACCGCAATTTGAGATCATTGCCACTTGGTTTGTAAGGTCGATAAACTGGTCCTAAGTAACCTGGCTTTCCAGCCATATACGAAATAAAAGGTGGAGCACCGTTCTCAGTTGGACCCTGCAGTTTGGCAACAACACTGCCCATATAGGGTCGGCCGCCGATGTTGCTCAATGACTTTTGATCAAAACCGGTAGAAGTATGGTTTGCACTATGAGAACTAATCATGCCAACTAGCGAACGGACGACCGCAAATTTATCTGCCATTCGTGATAACAATGGTAAATGTTCACAGATATCCAGCCCAGGCACGTTTGTATTGATGGGATTAAACTCGCCGCGAAATTCACTCGGCGCATCGGGCTTGAGGTCGAACATATCCTGATGCGAGGGCCCACCTCCCAAATGCAGATGAATCAATGCCTTATGGCTACTTCCCGTTTGCTGCTTGGCCTCAGCTTGCAATAAAGCCGGAAGGCTTAATGCACCGATCCCGCCGCCTATACGAAGAAAGTTACGGCGGTCAATTACGTTTCGAGATGAACCCGATTGCTTGTTGTAGATTGTAAACATTCAACACTCCGACAGAAAAACGATTCATTGCCAATCACGGTTTCCAACTTTAGTATCGGAATTATACATAAATGGAATATTGGAAATCAATCGAATACCAATTTTTTGACAAGCTGGGTAAGCATTTTCTCGTTTTCCCCCAGCGACAGAGGGGTACAGACTTGCAAGTGGTCGGCGCGTCCGGACGCTGAGTCGGTGTCCAACATGGTGGCCAAGTTGGTCTGTGGTTACCCACCGTCAAACAGAATCGGCAATAAGGCGGCGGCAGAGGTCGAGGATGATCCGCGTCGTCGTAGCCTCATCAGAACTATAACTGTCACCAAAATATAATTCTCTCAAACCAGAAAGCTGACCAAGTCCGAGAGGCAGTGCTTCGATTGTTGTTGGCAGCACAAGTTTTTCTAATGACTTCAGTTGGCTGATTGTCTTGGGAAGCTTCTTAATGCTAGTTGAAGAGATATCCAAGGTTTCTAGGTGTGACAACTGTCCGATCGAGTCCGGGAGAGCCTCCAGGGGATTACCACTTAGATTCAAGTCCTTGAGAGACCGCAGCGTACCACGTTCCGGTCTCTGAACTGTCTTCATCAAGCACGGAGAACGTACCGAACATTGACAAGGTCAACCGTTTTTCAATTACCAGTTTGCGGGCGGCAGTGCTCAGGATTATCTGAACAGTATCCTTGCACATGGATTGACTTATTCCACCGTTTTTCCAGTAGCCGACGCCAAGCGGGCTGTGATCATAGTACGCATTGCGAGCCGCGTTGACATTACTGGCTACCTGAGAAATGAGTTTTGATAGTGACATGGTTTACCTCATAACTGGTGGCATGATTCAAGACCCGCTCCTGCGATAGAGGGGCAAGCTACACATCTACGGACTTGCGAGCTATTGCCGATTCTGTTTGACGGTGGCACAGTCCGATTGCGTCACGGGCAAGCGCTCCGCCGAGTAATGTCGACGACGTATCGGATTCGATGGAACGTACCACTTCAGCCATCTCCAGTTGAAACGACAAGACTGGATCGCCATCACCTACATCTGGACGCTGCACGTTGCCCTCATTGTCGAACACTTTCAATGGACTAACTTCCGAGTTTTCTTTGCACTTCATTTCCGGTTCATCCGCCAATGACGAAAATCCAAACTGCAAAGTAGCTTGTTCGAAATGAGCCTCATAGCTATGCATAAACGGCCGACCCTGTTGACCAATAACGCCACTGGTGGCCGTGACCACTAAATCTCGATCAGCAAACTCAAAGTTCGTCACGCCGTATTCAACGACGTCGCCCCGCATACGAGCGCGACATTCCAGCCGCTGTGGCATTCCAAACAACACTCGAATTAGGTGTGCATCATGAACATGCAAGTCGATGAGCGGTCCGCCCATCTTTTCCGCATCCCAAAAATGATCTAACCAAGTCGGGTCCGAAATCACTCGGTTGAAATGACCACCGAGTAATTTGCCGTATTTCCCGCTGCTAGTCGCTTCCCGCAAGAATGCGTACTCCGGAAAGAACGGTACCACATGAGCCACAAACACTTGACGACCGGCAGTAGCCGCAGCTGCCACTATTTCATCACATTGGTCAACGGTTAATGCCATTGGTTTTTCAATCAGCACGTGCTTGCCCGCCTGCAACGCCGTAATCGCTGCGTCCGTATGCATATCTGGCGGCAAACAAATATCCACTAAGTCAACGCTATCGTCGGCGAGCAGTGAATCAAAGTCGCTATGGCAGTTCCATGAATTGACATCCACTTGTTCACCAGGTGGGCCAAAGTTGCCTTTAATCGATGTCCAGTCGCCAGCAAGCTTGTCTTGATTGCGAGCACAAATCGCGGAAATCTCGATTCCAGCTGTTTTTTGGTAGGCTAAATAATGAATCCAGCCCATAAATCCAATGCCCGCAATTCCAACTTTAATCATCTGAGTTTTCCTTCGTATTGTTGTACTTGTTTAAAACTAAAACTATTAACTCTTCTATGCGTTTACTAGATTCGCAAATCGTTCACTAGCGTTTAGCCAATCACCCGCGGTGTCCGGCACATATGTCTCTTGGCCAAAACTGTGGCTGATGATCTTCCGCGCATCCGCAATGGAGCTAACCTCGCCGCTGCTTATCAATTGAATCATCAAGTTACCAATGGCAGTAGCCTCGATCGGACCAGTAACCACCGGACGACCGCAGGCGTTTGCTGTAAGTTGGCACAATAAACGGTTTTGAATTCCACCGCCAACAATGTGTACCGTCTTAATGGTTCCGCCAGTCAATTGTTCTAACATCTGCAGCACCATTTGGTAGCGTAGTGCCAGACTTTCCAGAGCACATCGAATTACCGCTCCATCGGTAGCGGGAATTGTCTGATCAGTTCTTCGACAGTAGTCCCTTATCGCAGTTGGCATCGATTCTGGAGCTAAGAAACATTCGTCGTCAGGATCAATGAGCGAGACTAAAGGAGCTGCTGCCGATGCAATTTCCACCAACTCATCCCAATCGTAAGACTGACCCTCAGCATTGAAAATCCGTCGGCATTCTTGCACCAGCCATAACCCCGCAATGTTCTTCAGCAACCGGATGCTGTCCCCAACACCGCCTTCGTTGGTGAAATTTAACTCTTGGCATTGGTCTGAAATAATTGGGTTTGCAATTTCCACCCCCATTAAAGACCAAGTGCCACTACTGATATAACACCAATCGGGTTGATCAGACAACGCACCAACAGCTGGCACTGCCATTACCGCACTCGCTGTATCATGCGTCCCTGGTAATACAACTTTGAAGTTTGCTCCACCCAGTTCACGACTGATAGCACCTTGCAGCGGGCCCAGTTCCGTGCCCGGCGAAACAACTTGTCCTAGCAGTTTTTGTGGTAAGGAAAACGACTCAAACAATTCCGTAGCCCAGCGTTTTTCTTGAGGATTATAGAATTGAGTGGTTGTCGCGTTTGTGTATTCGTTTGCTTTTTCGCCAGTGAGTAACCAGTGGAAAAGATCGGGCATCAGCAGCATAGATTCGGCAGCATCAAGCAGTGGTGACTTGATATTTTGTAATGCTAACAACTGATAAAGCGTGTTGAAACGCATGAACTGTAAGCCGCTTTGATTGAATATCGCCGAGCGGGACACTTGCTCAAATGCATACTCCATCATTCCTTCGGTATGACTGTCGCGATAATGGATCGGGTTTGCTAACAACTCATCGTTGGGACCGAGCAGACCAAAATCCACTCCCCATGTATCAACACCGACACTCGTAATTGTGTTTCCATAACGCTCAACGGCTTGTTGTAAGGCCCGCTTAATATGGGACCACTGCTCTAAGATGTCCCAATGCAAGTAACGCCCAGCCGATACCCCTCCATTGTTAAAGCGGTAGACTTTCTCGAGTGAAATGCGGGTACCATCAAATTCTCCAGCTACTAATCGGCCGCTAGATGCGCCAATGTCAACAGCCAGATAGACCTGCCCCGCCATGTCTTTTTCACTTTCTATATAATTTGATCTTAAATCTCTCAACCAACGCCATCATACACCATCCACAAACACTCGTTAGCAGCGCAACATCAAAAATCAAATCCAAAACAATTATCCTATTATAGATATTGAATAATAACCCATTGTTCAGTTACTTGATAATGTTTATGATTATTATTTAACCTCAGGCCAATTGTCGCTAAACCTTGCGAACGATCGATGAAATTTTGAGCAATGCCCCTCCAACAGACATGCTGCTAGCTGAACTTCAGCAAGCCAGTGCCACCTTAGAAAGCGCTTCGCCGTTAGAAATCCTAAAATGGGCAGTCGAGCAATACGCGCCCAACTTTGCGATGGCAACAGCCTTTGGCCCCGAGGGAATGACAATGATTTACATGTTGTCTCAATTTGCCCCAGAAACACCTATTTTCAATCTCGACACCGGATATCAGTTCCAAGAAACACTCGATCTCCGTGACAAAGTTAAATCACATTATGACATGGATGTCCGCTTGGCAAAACCTAAATTGGACGTCGCTCAATACGAAGAGTTACACGGTGGTCCCGTCTACAAAACTAATCCCAGCCAGTGCTGTTATGACCGCAAAATATCGCTATTAGAGAAAGTCGCTAGCGAGCTACAGTGTTGGTCGAGTGCGATTAGACGCGATCAGAGTCCCGATCGCGCCAAAGCGCCTATTGTCGGTTGGGACAACAAATTTGGGTTGATCAAAGTTAGCCCCTTAGCCAATTCAAGCAAAGCCGATATTTGGAAAATGATTACCGACAACGATATCCCGTACAACCCATTACACGACAAAGGCTATCCAAGCATTGGATGCTGGCCTTGCACTCGAAAAATATCGCTCGGTGAAGATGATCGAGCGGGGCGTTGGAGCGGCACAGCAAAAACCGAATGCGGATTACATTCCATAGACGAAAGCGACAGCTAATATCATGCAATTTTCAGCCAAAACTGAGTACGCTTGTTTGGCCATCCTCGAATTGTCATTACACCAAAACGACATTCGACCCTTACGTATTGACGACATCGCCTCACGCCACGGTATTCCCAGTAGATTCTTGGTTCAAATACTCTTGCAACTCAAAGCCGCCGGTATCGTATTGAGTATCCGCGGCGCCGCTGGCGGCTACCGTCTCGCTAAACCTGCAGACACTATTAGCCTAGGCGAAGTGATGACAGTTATTACTGGCGATCGATCCAATTTCGTGCAGAATTCAAACAACGTCACGCCCATGTCCGAAGCGTTATTTCAGACGTGGAAGAGCATCTCTCAAATAGAACAAGAAAACCTCTATGCCGTTACCTTTGATGATCTACTGGAGCAAACTGGTGGCAAGAACGAGGATATGTACTACATCTAGACTATCATTCATCTGCCCCTTAGCTTACTTGACCGTACATAATTACACCGCATAGACTGAAGCATTGCCCAGCGGCTTTTTCCATCAATATTCAGCGACGCAACTTCCACTCAACTTATCTAGTCTCGCAAATTGACTTTGCTCCTTTTCAACCACTAGACTTGCCATGACTGCAACTGTACTAGACGTCCGCTACGATTCCGATGATTGTCAAGCTATCATCGGCGAGGCGGTTGACCGATTGAAGGCGGGGGAAATTGTAGCATTTCCAACTGAAACCGTTTACGGTATCGCAGCCAATTCCTCTGATGCTGACGCCGTTGCCAAACTGTTCGATGTCAAGTCTCGATCAACCGAAAAACCGATGAGTCTGGCGATCGGTTACGATTATTCACTCGATAATTATGCTCAAAACCCTACGGCAATAATGCACCGACTTGCTCGCCGTTGTTGGCCCGGACCGCTAACAATGGTAATTCAAGCCAGCGAACAGGTAGCCGGACTTTCGAACGAATCACGCGCATTGCTAGCCCCAAATAATTGGCTCGGACTGCGAGTTCCTAGCAATGAAGTTTTACTCAGTGTGCTCGAGCAACTCGACGAACCCTTGGTCCTTACAAGTGCCAACCAAAGCGGCCAAGCAGATGCAACTACCGCGATCGAAGTCGCTGAACAACTCGAAGACAACGTGCAATTAATACTCGACGGGGGTCCCGCTAAAATCGGTACACCGTCCACGGTCATCAAGGTTCACAATGACTACATAGAAATCCTCCGTAGCGGAGCACTCACTCGCGACCGAATCCAAACCGCGTTGCAATTGGAAATCGTAATCGTCTGCACAGGCAACACATGCCGTAGCCCGATGGCTGAAATGTTGCTTAAAAATAAAATGGCGACAGCGAACGATATCCCCATCGATCAACTGGCCCAACACGGCATTCACATCTGCTCGGCTGGAATCTCAGCAAACAAAGGATCTCTCGCTGCTGACCAAGCCATCAACGTACTCGGTAAACAAGGGCTCGACTTGACCTGCCACAGTAGCCAACCGTTGAGTTACGTGTTGGCCAACAGCGCTGATTTAATCCTTACATTGTCGCATTCCCATCAACATGCAATTGTCAATGCATGGCCAGAATTCGCGGATAAAACCTCACTATTGGCACATGACGGATCGAGTGTTAGCGATCCGATCGGAGGTTCGTACGAAATTTATCAACAATGTGCCGCACAAATCGATACCCACCTTGATAAACAGCGGAGTCGCATCAATAATCTAATTATTCCTGATCAGGATATTATAAGAGAGTAAAAGAGATGAAGCTTACTATTGGTAGTGATCACCGGGGCTACCGCGTCAAACAAAAGATCGTTGATTTCCTAAATAAAAACGGTCACAGTTGTAACGATGTGGGTACAAACAGCGATCAAAGTGTCGATTACCCTGACATTGCACAAGCAGTGAGTCGTGACGTTTGCGCTGGCGACAGCGCTCGAGGAATCCTTATATGCGGTACGGGTATTGGTATGGCGATCGCTGCGAATAAGTACCCAGGAGTACGAGCGGCGTCTTGCCACGATGAAATAACCGCTGAAATGAGCCGCCGTCATAACGATGCCAACGTACTCTGTCTATCAGCAGACCTCTTCGGTGAGCGAAACGTCGAGCCATTGCTGCAACTCTGGCTGAATACCGAATTTGAAGGTGGTCGACATGAACGCCGCGTCCAGAAAATCAGCAAAATAGAGAAATCTCTCGATTCCGAATAACCGAATTACCAAAGCTTGCCGAATTTTCGTATTCGTGCTAATTCGTGTTAATTAGTGGTCGTAACGGTCGCGCCGACTAGAGCGTCGATTTTTTTCTAGCGAACGTGCATTCAGCGATAATTACACCTTGTTTACGGGCCGATAGCGACTAAATTCAAAGACATAACTTACAAAACCTATGGGCAACCCATTAAGCATCTTTGATAAGTACACCGCACGCGAATCTCTACTCATAAAATTGAATACGATGCACGAAACCAGTTTACCTGAGAACGAAGTCGAACAATTGCTGCATAACGCGCGGCTGCGAGACGAACTCGAACCATTCTTTGATGAATCGATCGCTCTAGTAGACGTCACCGAAATGTCGACATCCGAAGAGAATCATTTCCTAGAATCGATGCTCAGCTGGGAATACGCTCCGGTACTGCCAATCAGCCAATGGTTCGAACCCGAACTCAGCTTGCCACAACCGGAAACATTGTCCAACCGCGATCTTTCGAACATGTTGTGGGACACACTGCAACGCCTCGCCGAACAGAATATCTATTTACAATACACCGATCACCTTTCAGATCGACAACTGTTCTGTGTCTTGCTTCGCGACATCCTAACAGCGACTGAAAAGAAACTCGACATCACCAACAACCCCATCGTGTGGCGACTTGTCGACAATGAATCTGATCCTGATACGTGGCTCGCCTATTACGCCACGGACGAACAGCGCTATCTCTGGCAACTGGAACACGGCCAAACACCGCCCGCATCCAAGCCTTTGGAATACCTGCGACAAATGCCGCGCCCCGTATAACGCGATGTAACATTCACGCCGCGCCGCTTGCGCACACTGGCAATTAATCACGACAGTTGCCATACTAGATACACTGTTGATGTATACAATTACCTAAACCGAAGTGGCTGAATTTACCCCGCACGTTTAATCCGCTCCGTCGCGGCGAGACACGAACTGGGCCTTCATTATCTCAAGAAAGACATTGTTATGCATTATCGTGCTCTATCCGCTGCTCTACTGCTGCTCGTATTAGCCCCTTGCCTCCCAGCGCAACAACCGGTGGACGACCAATCCAATGTCCCACCGGCACGCTCAACGTACTTCGGTCGTCGCATTGCACAAACCATGCACTTCAACGGCGCCCCTTGGCTGATCCGTGACAATCGCGAAAACGAGGAACGCTGTTCCGTCATGCTCGGGCAACTCAACCTCAAAACAGGAATGACCGTCTGTGACATGGGTTGCGGCAATGGCTTCTACTCTTTAAAAATGGCGAAAATGGTCGGCCCACAAGGAACAATTTTGGGCGTTGACGTACAGCCAGAGATGTTACAATTTCTACGCACACGTATGGAAAAAGAAGGCGTCGACAATATCACTCCTATTTTGGGATCCTTTCACAATCCACGTCTACCGCGCAACACAGTTGATGTCATACTCATGGTCGACGTCTATCACGAATTGTCGCATCCCGAGATTATGCTGCGATCCATGCGTGATAGCCTTAAACCAAACGGACAAATAATCCTTTTGGAATACCGTGAGGAAGATGACAGAGTGCCTATTAAGCTGTTGCACAAAATGAACAAGGTTCAGATACTTAAAGAATACGAAGCTAATGGTTTTCGTATTGCTAGCCAATTTGACAAGTTACCTTGGCAGCACATGATGTTCTTTGAAAAAGATCCCGACTGGAAACCAAAAAGCAAATAACCAGAGTGTTGCTGCTACAACTTCCAAACAAGCACGAGTGAATAGGCAAGGTCGTTTGGTCGCCTGCCATGTGGAGTGCTGTCATATCGGTCTATCATCGAGAACTTCAAACTCCAACCAAATTCTTTATCGATAGCGATTTGCCATGACGCTTCGGATTCGAAGCGATACTCACTGAAATCAGACCAATCTGGATAATAATCCGAGGCCACTTGGATAATCTGCCGCGGCGATATCTTACGGCTCATAATCATTCCAAAATCCGCTTCGGGCGTTACGTGGTCGTCAACTCCACCTAGCTCCTGAGACATCCCAGCGCCAATTCGCCAACTCAGTTGCAACTGTTCCTTGTCGACAAACATTCTTTGCAATCCCGCATTTGCTTTCACGCGAATATTAAACTGTTTGAACTCGTCATACTCCAGGCCACCTTTTGCAAACCAACTCGAGACGTTGTCTTTTTTAATCCAGAAATGCGCAATATCAATCAATGTACGATGCGAAGTCAATGTGCCACTTGCGCGTTCTTTTGCAAAATCCACATCTAGATCAAACCGTCCCGGCGTAGTTTTACGTTCCAAATCAATTCCAGCAAATACGCTAAACGTCGTTGAGTTTCCGTGAGTTCCATTGCTACCCAATTCAATGCTGCCGTCCCAAATATCTCGATCTAAACGTAGCGTCGGTATCCAGAAACCAAGATTCTCAGTAAACACATCAATCTCACCTTCTGGAAAAGGTGGAGCATTTGTTTCAAATGCGTACGTTTGGAGGCTCGCGCCTAAATTTCTCACACCCTCGCGCCAATTAGGAGATTGCAAGACACGTTGACCGGCGGGATGCAATGCCACGGGTTTTTCAGTGGACTCCGACTGATTCGCGGCCATAACTGCGCAGATGGGAACACAGGCAAGTAACAGAGCACAAGATAATATACGGATGAGCATTTAAGGCACGGTGGTAAGGGGGCAACAGTGTACACATGCGAAGACACTTTGTACTAAAAAACGTGGCATCAAGCGATACCAAAGGTTTCCGACAGCGTTTGCCACGAAGCACTAAACAGGCTATCGCTATTGGGTTCTTAGGTTGCAATAGAGGTCCGTTAACCGTCGAGTAATCACACCTGGCGAGCCACCGCCTATCTGATTACCATCGACTTCACGCACAGGAATTACTTCCGCCGCAGTGCCGGTCAGAAAACATTCATCGGCTGCGTACACATCCTCAAGTGTCATTGTTACTTCTTCAACTTTGATTCCATCCTCGCGTGCCAACTCCATAACGGCACCGCGGGTCACGCCCTTAAGCACGCCCGCTGAAACCGGCGGTGTTTGCAGCACTCCCGCATTTACAATAAAAATATTATCGCCTGTACACTCCGCAACTTCGCCTTCGTGATTGAGCATCAAAGCTTCCACACAACCCGCTTTGAGGCCTTCGATTTTTGCAAGAATGTTGTTCAAGTAGTTCAACGATTTGATTTGTGGATCAAGCGCTCTTGGATGATTACGAATTGTTTTGGCTGTCACGATCGACAGTCCGTTTTCGTAGAATTCATCCGGATAGAGTGTGATCATATCCGTGATGATGATCACTTGAGCCTGAGCGCATTTATTAGGGTCCAAACCTAATGTGCCTTCACCTCGAGTCACAATTAAACGAATGTAACCGTCACGAATGTCATTAGCAGCAAGCGTACTGTTTACTGCAATCTCCATTTCCTCTGCAGAGATGGGAATCGTCAATTCAATCTTAGCCGCCGACGTCCATAACCGATCCAAATGTTCGCGTAAGCGAAACACTTGACCAGCATAACATCGCAATCCCTCGAACACGCCGTCACCATAGAGCAGTCCATGATCATACACGCTGATCTTGGCATCCTGTTTATCGAACAGCGTTCCGTTTATGTAAATTTTTAGTGACATATCTTTATGCTAAACACCCATGCAATAAATAATCCATTCCTTGGTTGCTTTTCCAAACATCCATTCTTTGGTTGCTTTTCCAAACCTCCATTCTAATGGTCAACCGCGAATCTGAGTAGCGTGGGACTTAGGCGTATACACGCCCAACGCTACTGAGAAAGAACCGACGTCAAGCCCATAGAATAAGTCGCAAAACCTCAGAATTGTCGCCTCACATTGTTTGCACTCGGCCTTCAACTAGATGAATCGTGCGATCGGCCTGCTCAGCAATCGTATCGTCATGCGTAACCATTACCACGGTCAAGCCTTGTTCGCTATTCAAATTCCGCAATATCTCCATGATCTCGTCGCCCGCTTGCCGATCTAAATTGCCGGTGGGTTCATCTGCCAACAATAATTGAGGATCTGCGACAAGCGCTCTGGCAATCGCAACTCGTTGCATTTCACCACCTGACAACTCACGCGGACGATGCTTCAATCGATGACCTAATCCCACCTTATCCAACAACTCTTTCGCCCGCTGGCGGTTTTTCCGCCGATTCAACATATACTTGGTAAAGCCATAGCGAATCATCAGCGGCATCAATACGTTTTCTAATGCACTGAGCTCTGGCAGCAAATGATAAAACTGAAACACGATTCCAATGTATCGGTTCCTCAGTATGTCGCATGATTTGGCAGGCAAGTTATCAATACGATTGCCTTCGAAAAATATTTCGCCATCATCGGGTTGGTCAAGTGTCGCTAACAAGTGCAATAGAGTGCTTTTCCCTGAACCACTCGTGCCGACAATTGCCTGAAATTCGCCTTTCCTAACTTCGAAATCCACTCCGTTTAAAACAGGTATTTCGACTTTCCCCTTGCGATAACTCTTCATTAATCCCGTAGCACTCATTACCACGGACGTCGCTGCCCGATGCAGTTGGGGCGATTGCTGGGCGCCCATCGCAATTGTTGTCTGGGGTAATTTATAGGCACTACTCATAACGCAATGCCTCCACGGGATGCAATTTGGCGGCTTTGCGGGCCGGCAACACACTGGCAATGACGGCAATTCCTACTGCACCTATCACAACCCACAGACACGTCAGAGGATTCACCACGACCGGAATCTCGGAGAAATAATAAACCGTCGGATCAAATACTTCTTGTCCAGTTACCTTTTCTATCCAGCCCGCCACAACATTAATCTGGTCCACAAACAGCAATCCCAAAGCTAATCCAGACAGCGACCCGGCGATACCGAGCGATAATCCATAACCCAAGAAAATGCTCATCACGCCACCACTCGGCGCACCCAAGCTTTTAAGAATTCCAACATCCCGTGTCTTTTCGACAACGATCATAAAAAAGGTAGCTAAAATTCCAAAGCCAGCGACGGCTATGATCAAGAACAGTAAAATATTCAAGATTGTTGTTTCCAATTGCACCGCGGACAACAGCGGCCCTTGCATGTCCCGCCAAGTTTGAATTTGATAGCCGAATTGTTGCAGCGGAAAGCGAGCTTGCAAACGATCTCGAACCATGTCCAAGTCGGTCCCTGCTCGCAACTTAATTTGAATAGCAGAAACGCTAGCCACACCCGTTTGAGCAGTGATCATTCCTCGCAGATTCTGTAATTTACTCAACGGCACGAAAGCAAATGACGAATCATATTCACTCATCTCACTTTCATAAAAATCAACAATCGTAAATGAATCGCTAACCGCCTTAGGTGGCTGCCCCGTATTGGGAAACGTAATTTTGACATCATCCCCTGGCAAGGCGAAATAATAATCCATCAACTCGCCTTGGACATCGCGACCGCGTAAACTGCAAATAGAAATCCCTAAGACAATTCCGGTGTGCTGCTCTCGCGCCGCGTCGAATGTCAACTGGGGGCCGTTCTCCGTCTGAAACGGTACCGCGGGCAAACTTTCCTGTTGTCCGACTCCACTGGGGTCGTCGTCCAAGAGCCCTTTCAATTCGGGCAATTCTTCGATGGATTCGGGCAATGCCGGTAGTCCGTCAAGCGATTGAGGTTCATCCGCTAACTCGAATGGTGGTGGGGTTATCAAGGCAGTGTCATTAACGGTGACCTCACCGTTTTCGACCTGGTCTGCAATTTCTCGCTGTTCCCATTGTGCAGCAACTCGCCGCCGAGCCCAGCCAGCAACGGGGAATTTATCTTTGCGGCCACGACCGTAATCGTTCTCGCGTAACAAGAACTCCATCTGCTCCCGGTTAAGCGGATGCAGCAAATGTTGTTTAAACTCAGAAACGTCGGAATAGGTAGCGGCATCGATGCCGATGAGGTTGATCGGTTGAGTAATCCACTGCCCGCGAATATTGTCGCGAAAATTAATCATTGCCGGCACTGAAACCGTTGCCGTCATAGCCTCAATATCATCGCCAGCGACCTTACGGATCTCCTCCATGTGCCACTCAGAATCTGGCAAGCCATTAAGATTGTGGCTGCGAACAACGATATCTGAAAGGATTCCGTGCAGCCGGTCATGCATTTCAACAGTAAAGCCAGCCATCACGCTGTTGACGACGATCAGAGTCGCCACGCCTAGCGTTACGCTCACGATCGAGGCCAATGCAATATAGCGGCTCTTCAGATACCGCCATGATAGCAATACTTTGTACATGCCAATCCTTTGGCTGGGGGTTGGAAACCTCTCGCGAGGGGAGTCTCTACCCAATTACATATGTGAGTTTTTGTGACGTACGTGACACATAAACTTGCTGACTATTCTATTGTTCCGGCTGTTCTGGACGCAATAAAGGAAATAGAATTATTTCCCGAATCGACTGGGAATTGGTCAATAACATTACCAATCGGTCGATTCCTACGCCTAAGCCGCCCGTCGGGGGCATACCATGACGCAATGCGCGAATAAAGTCCGAGTCCATTTTGGCCATCGAATCCTCATCTGGTAAACCCGCGAGTTGAGTTTGAAACAACTCTTGCTGTAAATCAGGATCGTTTAATTCGGTATAAGCGTTTGCGATTTCCATACCGCGAATAAACAACTCAAACCGCTCAGCAATTTCGGGGTTGTCCGCTTTACGTTTAGTAAGCGGGCAAATACTCGCTGGATAATCAATCACGAAGACTGGCCCCACCAAAGAATCCTCGACCTTCTCCTCGAAGATCTCATTCTTAATGACATCCAAATGGCGTCCCTCGACTTCAATGCCGATTTGGGCCGCGTATTCTTTCACCGCTTCTTCGTCACTCGGATCTACGCCCGTCTGTTCGGTAAACAGTTCAAGATATGTCCGCCGCTCAAATGGCGGAGTGAAATCCACCATGTGTTCGCCGTAAGGAACGACGTAGCCGTTGCCGAGCGCATCGAGTGCGTTAACAATCAAGTTTTCCGTCAAATCCATCATGCTGCGATAGTCGCCGAATGCCTGATAAAGCTCTAGCATCGTGAACTCAGGATTATGCTTCGGACTGATTCCTTCATTGCGATAGACTCGCCCCAATTCATACACACGTTCCATGCCGCCGACAATTAACCGCTTTAAATGCAACTCCAAGGCAATTCGCAAATATAACTCGAGGCCCAACGCGTTGTGGTGAGTCATAAAGGGCCGCGCGGCAGCACCGCCGGCGATTGAATGTAATGTTGGTCCCTCAATTTCGGCGAACCCTGCGGCATCGAGAGTGCTTCGAATCGAAGACACGATTTTAGTACGATCTAGGAAACGTTGTCGCACGCCGTCGTTGTACGCCAAGTCAACATACCGTCGACGTTGTCGCAATTCTGGATCCGTCATCCCTACATGCTTAGCCGGAGGTGGCTCGAGCGACTTGGTTAAAAAGTGTAGTTTCTCAGCAAATATGGTCAACTCGCCAGTGTTTGTAACACCTAGGCGACCGTCGACACCAATGATATCTCCTAAGTCAAACAAGCCAGCTAGGTCAAAATCCTCATCACCAACTTGCTTCTTGCCTATAAATAATTGGATGCTGCCAGACCAATCCTGAATATCAATAAATCGTAATTTACCTTTATCACGCTGCAGCATAATTCTGCCAGCTGCGCGGACAGTCGGTCCCACCTCGGCACCAGGACCTTGATCACTGCGCCATTGTCTCATATTTACACGATCTTCGACGTCACAGTCCAAATCCGGAAGGTCGATCAGTGTACCGTCTTCTTGCTTAAACTGCACTTCACTAATGCGATCGCGAATTTCCCCGATCAGTTGGCGGTCATCAAATCGACTACCCCATGGATCGATACCCAGTTTTTGGATCTGAGCCAATTTATCACGACGAGCAGCAACGTGCATTTGTAGGTCTTGTTCACTGCTGCCTTGCGCCGTGCCTTCATCTGCCGACTCAGGTTGCTCGGGCTGATCACTTTGCGATTCGGTCATAGTAGATTTTCGCGTATCTCGTAGGTTATTCACTAAAACGTCGTATTTTAGTGGAATCAGCTTTACCTGTAAGCCCCAATGTAGCTAAACGATCCCCAGCAACGAACGGACGCTAAATAAATATCCACCTCAATCCGGCTCCATTTCAAGTTCAAACCATCGACAACTACAAACAAATTTGTCCAACTAGGGTAAAATAGATATCCAACACGATACCACCTTTGTAGAGCGTTACGCCCCCTAAATCCACATGTCAGACGACCTTACGCAACATCAAACCGATGGCGATCACGACCGATCGCGACAGCTGAGTATGCAGCCGACCGATTCGCACATCGATATTCCCGGCGTGAAAATCACTCGACTTCTAGGAACCGGTGCATATGGCGAAGTCTGGGTCGGCGTTGATATAAACACCAACCGACAAGTGGCGGTGAAGTTCTTTCACCATCAAAGCGGCGTGGACTGGCAACTGCTCAGCAAAGAAGTTGAAAAGCTAGTGTCACTCGCTACCCAGCGGTACGTCGTACAACTGCTGGACGTAGGCTGGGAAGCGTCCCCACCCTACTATGTCATGGAATACCTCGAGGATGGTTCCTTAGATCAATTCATCAACACTGCTGATTCAATTAGCATCCAGGAAGCAGTCGAACTGTTCCATGACATTACAACCGGATTAACCCACGCGCACAACAAAGGCATTTTGCACTGTGACCTAAAACCGGCCAACATCTTATTAGATTCAGATCGTCGTCCCCGCATAGCCGACTTTGGGCAATCGCGACTTTCCACTGACCAATCCCCTGCTTTGGGAACGTTGTTTTTCATGGCGCCTGAGCAAGCGGATTTAAATGCCACTCCGGATCCGCGGTGGGATGTTTATGGACTCGGCGCGATTCTCTATACACTGCTTGAAGGATCTGCACCTAATCGCAGCGAAAATGACGTCAAGAAAATTGAGTCCTCGGGCAGCCTCAAAACACGCCTAAAATCATACCAAACCACGATTAACAATGCTGGCAACCCAGCGGATTCCATGTTACGGCCTAAAATTGACCCGCCACTACGGCAAATTATCCGCAAATGCCTTGCCGCTGATCCTGAGGAGCGTTTTTCGTCAGTCCGTGATATTCTCGACGCGCTGCGACACCGGCAAACGACTCGAGACCGCCGACCACTTACAATCCTAGGAATTTTTGGGCCCATTTTACTACTCGCAATCATGACGGTTTTTAGCAGTCTATGGTATCAGCAAGCCGTTGCTGATGCCGAGTTTGCTGTACGCGAACGTGTTTATGAAAGCAATAAATGGATTTCACGACACATTGCACTCAGTGTTAAGGACGAACTCCGTAACTACTTTGACATTGTGGAACGAGAATCCTCCCAAGAAAAAATACCGGATCTAATTACAACTATCCTCGGTTCCACTGGATTACAAAGCATCCACAACAATCGCCAACCGTGGGCGACATTAACCTCATCGCAAAAAGCGTTTTTAAATGACCCACAACGGAAGCCGTTAGATAAATTTCTTAAAGCACGAATTCAGCATTACCAACAAGATCACGTCAACGCTGAAATTGCGAGTTTATTTGTTGTCGGTCCAAACGGCGACATGCTGGGCATCGCATTTAGCCCCGATGAAATCCGTGGCCGGCAATCTATTGGCCGTTACTACGGTTATCGCAACTATTTTCACGGAGGTCCCCGAGACCTTGCCCAAGATATTGAATCCAGAAGAATATCCCCAATCAGCAATACACATCTGTCCCGCGCCTTTCAAAGTACAACCACGAATAAATGGAAAATTGCAATTACGACTCCTATCTATATGCCTGCCAATCAATCAGATCAAGCCAGCCAAGCAGATCCAACTGATCCATCAAATCGCGGGGAACTCATCGGAATTATGGCTGTGACGGTAAACCTCGGTGATTTTTCTTCTTTGAAAAACGACCATTTAATTGAGAACCAGTTTGCAGTATTTATCGACGGTCGCGCAGGGTCTGAAACCGGAGGAGGCCAACGCCGCGGTACGATCCTGCAACATCCCGCTATGGACGAACTTGATTCCACTCCTGACAAACCATTTCAACTTTCGGCAAAACAACTCAGAGGCTTGCTGCAGGGACAAGAGTCGCTTTACACAGATCCCATGGGTGAAGCCACCAATTTAGAAAAATATCGCGGCAAGTGGATTGCAGTACTCCAAAGGGTAGAAACGCCGGCGGCGAATCGCGAGGAAAGCAATCTTAGGATTTTAGTTCAAGAAAATTACTCGCAAGCAACCCTACCCATTCGAGAATTAGGGCGAAAACTAATCCTCGAGGGTATTTTCGCTGCAGCGGTGATTCTGATCGTCGTCAGCGCCCTCTGGTTCTTTGTCATTCGCAAATTCTCGCAACCCATCGGCAAAGCATAACACTCGGGCAATTGATTGCTTTATGGTCTCAGGACGTCGTGAATCACGTGCCCATGTACATCTGTCAGACGTCGCTCAATTCCGTTGTGATAAAACGTCAACCGCTTGTGGTCTAACCCCAACGAATGTAGAATCGTCGCGTGAAAATCATAAACGGTCGATACATTCTCGACGGCCCGATGTCCAAATTCATCCGTGGCACCATAGGAGAACGGAGCTTTCACCCCGGCTCCCATCATCCAAGCAGTAAAGCCCGACGGATTATGGTCGCGACCACTGGCACCACTCTGAAACGTCGGCATCCTGCCAAACTCCGTTGTCCAAACCACTAATGTATCCTTGAGCAACCCTCGCTGTTTAAGATCCGTTAATAAAGCCGCCACCGGTTGGTCCAACACGGGACCGTGTAAACTGTATTGATCCTTCAGCTTCTTGTGCCCGTCCCAATTACTTGTCCCTTCGCCGCCAGTTTGATACGAGCCATTGAAAAGCTGGATGAAGCGAACGCCCTTTTCCACCAGTCGTCGAGCTAATATGCAATTCTTGGCAAAACTCGCTCGCAAAGTATTACTGGTGTCATCCGCCGCATACATTTTCAAAGTAGCTGCTGTTTCGGTCGAGAGGTCGCTGATCTGCGGTACTGACAACTGCATGCGGGCGGCCAATTCATAGCTTGCTATCCGAGCAGCTAATTGGGTATCCCCCGGAAAACGAGCTAAATGGCGATCGTTCAACCGTTTCAGAAACTCGCGTGTAGCAACATCTTCGCCCTGGGACAAAGAACTCGGTGGCAACAAGTTTCCAATGGGGTTAGTGGTATTGAACGCAGTACCTTGAAACGTCGCTGGTAAAAACCCAGGACCCCAATTGTTGACGCTCGATTGCGGAGTCCCGCGTGGATCAGGAATCGCAACGAACGCCGGTAACTCTGCTGTTTCACTACCCAAGGCATAGGTCGCCCACGACCCGATACTGGGAAAGCCGTCGAGCGTAAAACCGGTCGACATGAAGTTCTCGCCCGGACCATGTGTATTTGTTTTACTGGTGAGGGAATGGATAAACGCCATGTCATCGGCATGTTCACCAATATGATCGACTAAAGTAGAAATCATCTTGCCACTCTCACCACGTGGCTTAAACTGCCAAGGGCTGCGCGTAACATTCCCTTGTTTGCCTTGAAACGTCACTAGGTCGGTAGCTCCTGGTAGTGGTTCACCATCACGCTTAATCAACTCGCTCTTATAGTCGAACGTGTCTAAATGGCTACAAGCTCCTGCGCAGAATATCATAATCACATTTTTCGCCGCAGCTGGAAAATGGGGATCGCGCGCAGCATGAGGATGCTGGGGGTCAATTTGGGGGCGAATCGTTGTAGTGTTTTCTTCTTCGCGTGCTAACAAGGAATTGTCATTCAACAATTTCGTCAGGGCAATGCTGCTCAAGCCAAACGCCATATTGCCCATCGCCGAACGCCGGCTCAGTAAATGGCGGCCTATCATTGGAATTTGCTTGGGATGATTCATAAATAATATTCGCTACTTAGTCTATCTGTCTCTACTGAACAAACAAAAACTCGTTGGAATTAAACAACACGCGACATAATGCCGCTAAACCGTACTGTTCGATAAACTCCTTGCATTCCTTAACTTCGGCCACAGTTGGTTTACGAGCATAAAAATATACATAGGCTGCGCGAACTTGTCCTGTCACGGACTCGGGGTCTTCAACAATCAGACGTTCAGACATAATCTGTGCCTGCTGAATTACAAATTTGCTATTCAAGAGGTTCAATGCCTGCAGTGGAGTGGTCGAACGACTACGTTTCGCGACGACCTGACTCGCATCAGGGCAATCAAAAACACCGAAAACTCCATCTTGTTCTTGCCGCACCTTCGTCTGATAAATCATCCGCCGCCAATGCTCCGGACCGTACTGTTCAATTGGGAAATAATGTCGTACGTTTTCCATTTCAACTTTGAACCCAGAAAATCCTGGGCCACCTCGCTGTAAATTCAGCGAACCAGAAACCGCCAGAATCGAATCACGTATCGCTTCCGCCTCTAACCGTCGCGGAGGAAACCGCCACAGATATCGCGAATCGTTATCTTTCTTGAGCGCTATTGCCCGCGGGGTACTGGTCTGACGAAACGTCGACGATTCTAGTATTAAGCGGTGAATATGCTTGAGGCTCCACTCGTTTTCACGAAGCTCACAAGCCAAATAATCCAGCAGATCGGGATGAGTGGGCAATGTCCCCGCTGCTCCAAAATCACTTGGCGTATCAACGATTCCAATACCAAAGCAATGCTGCCAAATTCGATTCACAATCACTCGAGCAGTTAACGGGTTCTCTGGTGCAACGATCCATTTCCCCAAGTGCTCGCGTCGTTGTTTTTCGGGAGCGTCGCTGGCCAAACCTAAACTACCTAGAATTTCAATTGCGTCTGGCTTCATTTGTTCTCGTGGTGCTAGTGGGTCACCTCGATAGAGCCGGAAAATAGCTGGCGGCGTGGTAAACGTGCCGGCATACACCACCTGAGACTTGCTGAGCTGCGTCATCTGTAGCCGCAATTTTTGTAGTTGCTCGGCAGACTCCTGGAGCAACGATCGCTGTTGAGCAGCTACTTGACTAAAATCATATTCCACGGCGGCAGCCACCGCGTTTTTGTCATACGGCAATCGATCTTTGTGTGTCGCAACGGTAGTCCATTGATCAGGTTGCATAGCAATTTCTATTTTATATTCAACTGGCAAGCGACCTCCTAACTTGCCTTCCTGGTCACGCGCCCAGTGGATTCGGTCAATCTCAACGGCCTCGGGGAACTCGAGTTGAATCCAGCCCATCCCATTTTCAGCAGAAATCCAACTATGCGAATTCCCAACAAGTCCGTCATTAATATGCGCGATCTTGTGCTTGGGATTGTTGGGATACTCCGAGGATGCGGTAGCCTTGACGCCAAGGCTTGATAACGACACGTTTTCCGATTTCGAGAACACCGATAATTCGTCAATACACGGTTGCCCGTTGGTACAACGGAAAACTGTAAATCGCACAAAACGTGTTACTGCAGCATCAAACCGTTCTTCATTAGATTTCGCGGTCACAGAATCTCGCAGTTCCGGTGTGACGACGTAGCGGGATAGTGTTTCATCGATAGATTCAATTTGTTCCGCTATCTCTTGCCGTCGACTCTGCAAATCAACCGTCGCTGGCAATTCGCGCTCCGCATGATTAACTCCTGCAAAAACTGCCTGCAACGAGTAATAGTCCTTTTGGGAGATCGGATCGAATTTGTGAGAATGGCAACGAGCACACCCGATGGTGAGCCCTAAAAACGTCGTTCCCGTAGTGTTTATCATGTCAGCAAGTTCATCCTGACGCTGCACCTTGCGAAAATCTGGGTCTTGGCTTTTCACTAGGTCGTTCGGGCCGGCAACAAGAAACCCCGTGGCACGCGGCGCGTCCAGTGCATCGCCCGCGAGTTGTTCCAGCACAAACTGATCGTAGGGTTTGTCAGAATTAAGCGATTCAATCACATAGTCACGGTAAGGCCAGGCGTTGACCCTTTCCCGGTTAACTTCATACCCCGTTGTTTCGCCAAACCGAACGAGATCCAACCAATGCCGCGCCCAACGTTCACCGTAGTGCTCACTCGAAAGAATTTCATTGATCAAGGTCGCGTAATCCTTTGAGTGCTTGAATCGAGCTATCTGTGCTTTCGTTGGGGGCAAACCATGTTCGATGAGCCGTAGACGTCGTAACAATTCAATCGGCGATGCAGCAGGAGAAGGCTTTAAGCCCTGTTGCTTAAGTGCATCCAAAATAAATCTATCAATGTCATTACGGACCCAACTACTGTTATTTGTTGGAACTGCGGGCCGTTGGATTGGCTGAAAGGACCAATGATCGGTTGCCAGTTTTGCATCAGCTTGACCGGGCCATGGTATTCCCATGTCAATCCATTTGCGGAGGACACCTATTTCGGTCGCCGTGATGGAAGAGTCTTCCGGCGGCATCTTTAAATTTTCATTAAGCCCCGCAACCACTTGAATCAGAAAGCTTTCAGCACTGTTGCCAGAAACGACCGCTGGTTCTCCAAAATCGCCACCACGCAAAAGTGACGCTTTTTGGTCAACCCGCAAGCCACTTTCTTGCAATTTTGGCCCGTGGCATTTCAGACAGTGCTTCGTCAGAATCGGAGCGACATCTTTGGCATAGGTTACATCGCGCTGCGCCGCGGGAGGCAAATCATCGACCGCTTTGGCAATACTGTTCAAGGTAGCAACAATCGCAGCGGCGCACATAAATCGCCGTAAATAGGCTAATTGCAACTCGAACCCTTGAAACATTCGCCACTCCGTACAATCAGTACCCTGATAATGCCTTATTGATAATATCCCGCAGAGCCTCTTTTATACCAACATTCGATACGTGATTTTGAATGTAATCTATATAATATAAAAAGACGACTCAGTTTTACCCTGTCCTATTGCGAACCGACAACCAATCACATGTCTTATTTACTTGCACAAGGACCACAGCTAGAAAATCGCTGGCGTCGCGCGTTGCCTGAATCAGACGCAGTGTTGCTCGGTCGAACTACCGCCCAATGGCAAGTTACGTGGGACGCAAGGATCTCACGAGAGCACGTTGAATTGAAGCTAACCGAAAACGGCCTATGCGTGCGAAAGCTGGCGCAGGCAGCGAATCCGGTTTTCCATAATGGCGAGCAACAACAGGAGTTGTTTTTACAACCAGGAGAGCACTTCGTCATAGGCGAAACAACTTTCACCTACACGGAATCCGAAGTCAATGCGACCCTGGGCCACTTGACGCCGGCGATCGAGCAAACATTTTTACTCGACGATTTACAGCATGTCCAATTTGACAAGACTCCACAACGCATAGACTTATTAAGTCAGCTGCCGGATCTGATTTCCAATGCCGGCGACGACCACGAGCTGTTTAGTAAACTCGTAACATGGCTCATGCTGGGAATACCCCGAGCAGCAGGTATTGCCTTTGTCTCGTGGAAAGCAGATCAACAAATATCAGAAGGCGTAGAAGTGTTGTATTGGGACAACCGAGGAACAAAAAGTGACGATTTTACGCCAAGCCAACAGTTGATTCAGCAGACGATCGAGGCTGACGTCAGTACGCTGCATTTTTGGAACCATGATTCCGAATCTGAGTTCACTGAACTTCAAGGCATTGACTGGGCATTCTGCATTCCCATCGGTGGATCTAGTTGCCCAGGCTGGGGGTTATATATTGCGGGACGTAGTGAATCAAACGTCGCTATGCCTGAGGACTCCGAGCAACAATTAAATATTAAAATCGACATGAAGTATGCTCAACTCGCCGCCTCAACACTCGGTAAGCTTCGCACACTCAAATTTCTACAACGTACGGAAGCCAATTTCCGACAGTTCTTCCCAGACGTTGTCGTCAATGCCTTGCAAAGCACTACGCCAGAAGCGCTTTTAAGTCCGCGGGAGTGCGAGGTTTCGGTGTTATTTTGTGACCTGCGTGGATTCGCCCGCACTAGCGAACAATCACAACACGATCTCATGCAATTGTTGCAAACAACCAGTCAGTCACTGTCCGTGATGACGCGACAAATCCTCGATCACCACGGTGTCATTGGGGATTTCCATGGTGATGCAGCAATGGGTTTTTGGGGTTGGCCTGTCGCCACAGACGACGGTTCTGAGGCGCTGCGTGCGTGTCAGGCCGCAATCGCCATTACGTCTGTCTTTGCAGAACAAGTCGAGCCGACGCGGGTAACGATTGGCATTGCCTCGGGGTTAGCCGTAGCAGGGAAGATTGGGTCTGACGATCAAGTGAAAGTTTCCGTGCTCGGGCCCGTCGTTAACTTAGCCGCCCGACTCGAATCGATGAATCGACAGTTCAACACTATGATTCTTGTTGATCAAGCAACGGCTCAAGTGGTTGAGCGGGCCAAGTTACCACTAGCTACAGTAAAGCTGGCAACGGTTCGTCCGCAAGGCATGGAAACGGACACCGCCGTTTATATGTTGTTAACTGCAGCAAAATTGCAAAACAACAGTGAGTTCTACGGGCGATATCGTGAGGCGTTACAAGCGATCGAGAACGGAGAACTACGAGACGGGCAGACAAGCCTTGAAGCTTTATTGACTGAATACCCGACCCAAGCGAGTTTCGCTCAGCTTATCCTTGAGCACATCAGTCAACAATCATCGCACGTCATACACTTACAAGATAAATAGATCCATCAGACCTATTCGTTGTGGATCCGAGCACCGAGGTTACGGAGTTGGTTGAGCTGTTTTTTTGTACCACGGCCCAACGGGTTATTGCTGACGTAGATTTTCCAAAACGGTGAAAATCGTTTTTGCCCGTCGCTATCAGCCGTAGCCATCTCGACAAGAACACCGAGGTCTATGACTTCATTACCTGTTAATAGCAAGTACTTGAGTTCGGTGAATTTCGCTAACGGAGTAAGATCTGCAACTTTGTTATTCCTTAGATCAAGCGAGGAGACGCGTGTGAGTCCGCTGAGAGAATCAATTTTTGTGATTTTGTTTCCATCGAGATACAGTGACCACAATTTTGTTAGTTCAGCGATTGCTGCGGTATCCTGAATTTGATTTCCAGAGAGGTACAGCGAACGCAGGTTCGCAAGTGATTTAAGTGGTGCAAGATCGGAAATTTCATTATTGGATAGTTTCAGGTATTGCAGAGCCTCGAGATTCGCGATCGCAGAGAGGTCGGCGATTTTATTGCCTGCTAAATTCAAGGATTGAATGTTTTTGAGTCCTGCGAGTGCGGCCACGTCGGTGATTTCGTTATCCGCTAAAATTAGTTGTGCTAAGCTACGACATTTTTCAAGTCCCGCAAGATTTGTAATCCCAACTCCGGATCCTTCGATGCTTGAAATGTTTTCTACATCTGCTTCAGTTAAGGGTTCTTCGTTATTACGTTTCGCAAATACGTATTTACGAACGACCTTTTCAAGGTTCTTATCCGCAAACACACTTTGGGCTTGCAGATGAGAAGCAGCGGAATTGAAGAGCAGGCAGATTGAGAGAGCAGCAATTACGAGAGATTTCATTTGAGCGAATCCAGTTTGTTGACTTATATGGTTTGGGGATTGATTGCAGTATCTTTTGTACTATTCATTTTACGATTGTCAGCTACCGCTCGACAACCGGTAGCGATAGTGAATTTTGCACTTTTGCGTGTTTCGCTTGGAAGCCAAAAACCAGCCACAGAGCACTTAAATTCGCAGTTGCTGGCTTACGTTATGTTCCGCTGTGCAGCACCCTTTAGATCGCTTGCTTGACCCCGACGTAGCTCATTTGTGATTTGATACAAGCCGCTTTGAAACTTTCAGGGCGTGATACGGATTCAAGCCGTCCGGTCACAGCGCCTGCTTGTTTAAAGATAAGATCCCCACAATCGTACCACGATTGTCCGGCATCGACCGCAATTTCAATTTCATCAAAGCTATCTAAGGCAATCGTCTCCTGGACTGTTGATCCATCAAACGCGTCTTCACTAAGAATCGCTTTAGTCGTAATTCGATAACGCTGCGGGGCGAGGCCAAGTTTTTTCGAGAGTGTACCGATTATCGGCAAACGGTTCATGGGCAAGACACGTCCGATCCAAAGTCCGGCACAGAGCGGTGCGGATGCAAGTGCGATCAGATTCCCGACGGTCAGTGGTTTAATGCCGATTTGAATATTAAAGAGTCGTCCGAGTATTTTCCCAATTCCGCCGGGAGCTCCAGCGATCGAGGGATAAACAATCATAACGGTAATCTCATCATCAAATGCGACGACACCGGCAATTGCCTGTTTCATGAATCTATTTCTCATTCTCGAAAGATATTATTTGAATCGACTAAATACTCTTACTCTTACGCGATGATTGTAACGAGGAAGCGTTTGCTTGTGAACCACTAATGGCCGTGAAAGCCCAGTAACAGCTAGAGATATCGGCAAACAAATTCTCACAGCGCATAGAAAAACCCATCAGGTGGCAAAACCTGATGGGTTTCTAATCTTATTTTCATTTGAGTAGTTGCATTGCTACCGAAGTAGCTTTGCGCCTCGTGCTTGGTTTTAGGAGCACATCCACTATTTATTGAATCGTGTTACCACAATTCAATATATAATCCTTAGAAAGGAGGTGATCCAGCCGCAGGTTCCCCTACGGCTACCTTGTTACGACTTAGTCCCAATCGCGGAGTTCACCTTCGGCGCCTGCCTCAATAAAGTTAGCTTGGCGACTTCGGGTGCCCCCCACTTTCGTGGCTTGACGGGCGGTGTGTACAAGGCTCAGGAACATATTCACCGCGGTATGCTGACCCGCGATTACTAGCGATTCCGGCTGCAGCCTGCAATTCGAACTGGGGCGCATTTTATGGGATTTGCTCCACATCACTGCTTAGCTTCCCTTTGTATGCGCCATTGTAGGACGTGTGCAGCCCTGATCATAAAGGCCATGATGACTTGACGTCGTCCCCACCTTCCTCCGGTTTAACACCGGCAGTCTCCCTAGAGTCCCCGCCATTACGCGCTGGCAACTAAGGATAGGGGTTTCGCTCGTTAAGGGACTTAACCCGACATCTCACGACACGAGCTGACGACAGCCATGCAGCACCTGTGTAAAGGCTCCCCGAAGGGCACTCTCGGCTTTCACCGTGATTCCTAAACATGTCAAGACCAGGATAAGGTTCTTCGCGTATCCTCGAATTAAGCCACATCCTCCACCGCTTGTGTGAGCCCCCGTCAATTCCTTTGAGTTTCAGCCTTGCGACCATACTCCCCAGGCGGAGTACTTAACACTTTCGCTACGACCGAGAAACTGTGGAAGGTTCCTCGATCCAGTACTCATCGTTTACAGCTAGGACTACCGGGGTATCTAATCCCGTTCGCTACCCTAGCTTTCGTGCCTCAGCGTCAGAAGAGACCCAGTAAGCCGCCTTCGCCACTGGTGTTCCTGATGATATCAACGCATTTCACCGCTCCACCATCAGTTCCGCTTACCTCTGTCTCCCTCTAGCTATGCAGTTTGAAGCGCAGTTCCTCAGTTGAGCTGAGGGATTTCACACCTCACTTGCAAAGCCGCCTACGCACCCTTTAAGCCCAGTGATTCCGAATAACGTTCGCACGGTTCGTGTTACCGCGGCTGCTGGCACGAACTTAGCCCGTGCTTCCTCTGAGGTTCAGTCAAGCCGAAGCTTTCCTCCCCTCTGACAGCGGTTTACAACCCGAAGGCCTTCATCCCGCACGCGGCGTCGCTCGGTCAGGCTTTCGCCCATTGCCGAAGATTCTCGACTGCAGCCACCCGTAGGTGTCTGGGCAGTGTCTCAGTCCCAGTGAGACGGGTCATGCTCTCACACCCGCTACCCATCATAGCCTTGGTAGTCCGTTACACCACCAACAAGCTAGTAGGACGCGGAGTTCTCCTGAGGCGAAATTCATTTGGTCCGGAGACATTATGAGGTATTACCTGCAGTTTCCCGCAGCTATCCCTCTCCTCAGGGTAAACTTCCACGCGTTACTCTCCCTTGCGCCGCTGTCCGCTCAACTATTCATTCCGAAGAAATCGTAAAAGAGCTTCTCGCTCGACTTGCATGCCTAATCCACGCCGCCAACGTTCATTCTGAGCCAGGATCAAACCCTTCAATTGAAGTATTGTCACTGGTCTCCCCGAAAGGAGTCCAGGTAATTAACCACTAATCAAATTTAAGTTTGACTGGAATAGTTTATAGTCAACCATGGTCACGGATGACTCTATTGCCAATTTTGAATCCTGCACTCGCTAAAAACAAGCTAAAATCAATTCTTAAAAAATTGTACGAGGTCTACTCAATTGTCAAAGATCAATACTGCGTTGGGACGAACCCTCA
>LWDU01033648.1_pt1 | contig 30453 bp, 28 predicted proteins | sample 727161 | NCBI WGS metagenome assembly LWDU01 (sample SAMN04566230, study PRJNA314399) | hydrothermal vent metagenome | isolation source: deep sea hydrothermal plume seawater | place: Mexico: Gulf of California, Guaymas Basin | collected 2004-07-11
TAAAGAATTGTATAAATTAAACAGTGAAGATTTTAATAAAAAAGAAGAATTGGGTGTTGGAAAAAGAATAAAAAAAATTTAACTATCGTTCCAACCACCAACGGTTTTAACTTCTAAAAATTCTTCTATGCCTATGGCTCCAGCTTCGCGACCAATCCCAGAATGTTTGTACCCTCCAAATGGAGCATCTACTGCTATACCTGCGCCGTTAACATCCACCATTCCTGATCTTAATTTTCTTGCAACTCTATTTGCTTTTTTTTGGTCTTGAGTTTGAATATAGTTTGTTAAACCGTAAGGAGTATCATTTGCAATTTTAATTGCTTCTTCTTCTGTATCAAAAGGAATAATTGATAGGACTGGTCCAAATATTTCTGTTCTAGCTATTTCCATTTGATTATTAACATCAGCAAAAGCTGTGGGCTTAACAAAATAACCTTTTTCTAAACCTTCTGGTTTTCCAACTCCACCTGCAACTAATTTTGCTCCTTCGTCTATTCCCTTTTGAATTAATGTTTGAATTTTATTAAACTGAGTTTCAGAGATTACTGGACCGATATGATCACCTTCTTTTTCTGGTAAATCAACTTTTGTTTTATTGGCATAATTCTTTACTCTTTCAACAGCTTCATTATACATTGATTTTTCAACTAACATTCTTGTAGGTGCATTACAAGATTGTCCGGAATTTCTAAAACACCTTAAAGCCCCTCTTTCAACAGCTTCAGGATCTGCATCTTTAAAAATTATATTTGCTCCTTTTCCGCCTAGTTCTAAACTTATCCTTTTAAAATCTTTTGCTGCATTTTGAGAAATTAAAGCTCCTGCTCTAGTCGAGCCAGTAAACGAAATCATATTTACATCTGGGTGGCTTGTTAAAGTATCGCCAGTTGTTGCACCGTCGCCATTTACTAAATTAAATACACCCGGTGGAAATTTTACTTCATCAATCATTTCAGCAAGTATCATTGATGATAAAGGTGCTAATTCAGATGACTTAAGCACCATTGTGCAGCCAGCAGCAAGTGCTGGAATTACTTTAAGACAAACTTGATTCATTGGCCAGTTCCAAGGAGTGATAAGAGCACAAACTCCTTTTGGCTCATAAAAAATCTTTTGATTTTTAGCGTGATCTCCAAGAGCTTTTTCAAAATTAAATTCTTTTAAATATTTAATAAATGATTTTATATGACCTGCTCCAGAGCCTGCTTGAAGTTGTGATGAAAAATCTTTTGGAGCTCCCATTTCTAAAGTGATAGCTTCAGCAACCTCATTCCATCTTTTTTTATAAACTACATAAAGTTTTTCTAATAACTCTACTCTTTGTTCTTTCGTTGTAAATGACCAGGATTCAAAAGCATTTTTTGCTGCGGCTACTGCATCATTAACATCATCTTTACCGCCTAGTGATATAACTGCACATTCTTTTTCTGTTGCGGGATCTATAACTTTAATTTCTTTAGGATTTTTTGGAAAGATCCATTTTCCATTTATATAAAATTTTTTTTTATCCAACATGATAGTAAAATATCTTATCTTTTAAATTTTGCAATCAATAATTTAAATTGTTTAAACTAATCCGCAACATAAACTGATATTCCTCTTTTGTTAAGATCTATATCAAATTTCTTGTGTAAAGGAGGAAATGCTCTTTGTTGACAATCCATACGATCACAGGTTCTGCAATTAACTCCTATTGGTGTTTCACTTTTTTTATCATTTAGATTTAATGAATCAGCATAAACAAAATTCTTTGCGTATTTAGATTGACATCCTAACCCAATAGATAATAAAGTTTTAAACATTCCATGTTTTCCAATACCTTTTTCAACAGTTCTAGCAATACATATATATTTTTCTCCATTAGGCATTTTTGAAAGCGCGGCGTGAATTTTTCCTGGCATAGTGAAAGCTGTATAAATATTCCATCTTGGACAAGCTCCTCCGTATCGAGGAATTTCTATACCTGACAGCGAAAATCTTTTTGATATATTTCCTGCCACATCAGCTCTAAGCATATGAAATGGTATTCCTTTCATTTTTGGATCTTGCAGGCAAGTAATTCTATGTGCGACTTGTTCAAATGATGTAGAAAAAGTATTTTGTAAAAGCTCAACATCATACCTTTGTTTCATACATTCTTCAAAAAAAAGTTCATAAGACATTACTATTGCTGCACCTGTGTAATTTAGAAGTGCAACTGTTGAAAGTTTTTCTGATTCTTTGTTTGGAAATGAAAATGATTCTAAATATTCTTTAATAATTTCACTAGCTTCAAGCTGAGCAATTTGTGCAGCCGCAAAAAGTTTTTTAGTTTCTAAAGTTAAATAATCAGACAATAAAAAAGTTTTTTTTAATGGGTCAAATTTTTTGGTAAAAGGTTTTTCCTCTTCAGGCACAACATCTTTAACTTCAATTTTATGATTTTTATATAAATATTCGCATAAAGAATCATAACCTGTTCTATTATTTTTACTTATTTTTGAAAACAATTTATTAGCAAAAGTTTCTAGCTTTGGAAAATAATTCTCGTTCTCTTGTATAAAGTCAGAAACCACTTCTCCTGGAAACGAATTTTTTCTGCCATCAATAAATTTACCTGACATATTTTCTACTTTGTTTACGATATCTTGATTTTTTTTTTTATAATTGTCACCAAGCATAATCATAGCTTTTGCGATAAGTGGATTTGTATTCACGAGATCTTTAATCTCAAAGTTTGTAATATCTAAATTTTCAAATAAATTATCACCTAAGAGATCCATTAAATTTTGATATAGATTTGTATCTATTTGTTTTGATATATCAGATATTTCTAAATTTAGTTCTTTTGCCAGTTTAATTAGAAGATCTACATTTACCTTTCTTTTTCCGCTTTCTATTAGATTTAAATAACTAGGTGAAATTAGTAATTTTTTTGCTAAATCTGCTTGAGAAATACTTAGCTTTCTTCTTTTTGTTTTAATTTTATGGCCTATTTGAAGGCTTATTTCGTTCATATTTACATAATTTACTAATAGTAAATTTTTTATTTACAAATATTTACTAATTTATGAGCAAAATCAAGAAAAATATTGTTTATAGTATTTTTTGTAAATATAGTAAATCTTATGAGTGATACATCAAAACCAGAAAATAAAGATAAAATGACGTTAAATAGCAAACTAACAAATCAATTTTCTCAAGGTGGTTTATACGTAAAAGAAGATGATCAAGATTGGGGAAGTTCTGGGATAAATGACATTCAAAAACAGCCTGATATAAGTCAATAAATTTAGTCAATTAAACTCTATAAAGATTTAATTTTTATGAAAACAAGCATTAAAAAAGATAATGTGTCTTTTGATCTCAAAAGATTTTCAGGAATAAAAAGAGAATATTCAGAAAAAGATGTAGAAAAGTTAAAAGGTACATTTAATATTGAATACACATTGTGCAAACAACAATCAGAAAAACTTTGGAATTTATTAAATACAGAACCTTATATAAACACACTTGGTTCTCTATCTGGCAACCAAGCTGTTCAACATGCAAAAGCTGGTTTAAAAGCAATCTATTTAAGTGGCTGGCAGGTTGCTGCTGACGCAAATAGTGCTGGAGAAATGTACCCAGATCAAAGTTTATATCCTTATGATAGTGCTCCTAAATTAGTTGAAGCAATGAACAATGCTTTAACAAGAGCTGATCAAATACAACATATGGAAATAATCGAAGGTAAAGATCAAAAAAATAAAATAGATTTTAAAATGCCAATTATAGCTGACGGCGAGGCTGGTTTTGGGGGTCCATTAAATGTATTTGAATTAACAAAAAAATTCATAAAGGCAGGCGCTGCAGGAGTTCATTTTGAAGATCAGCTTGCATCTGAAAAGAAATGTGGTCACATGGGAGGTAAAGTATTAGTTCCTACACAAACTATGATTAAAAATTTAAAATCAGCAAGGCTTGCTGCAGATGTAATGGGGGTTCCATTAATAATTTTAGCAAGAACTGATGCAAACGCAGCAAAATTAATCACAAATGATTCTGACAAAAATGATAAGCCTTTTTTAACTGGAAAAAGATCTCCAGAAGGATTTTACTATGTTAGGGATGGGTTAGATCAAGCTATATCTAGAGGTCTCGCTTATGCACCATACAGTGACTTGATTTGGTGTGAAACAGGAAAACCAGACTTAAAAGAAGCAAAAACGTTTGCTGAAGCTATTCATAAAAAATTTCCTGGTAAATTATTAGCTTATAATTGTTCTCCATCATTTAACTGGAAAAAAAATTTATCAGATAATGATATTAATATTTTTCAAAAAGAAATAGGTAATATGGGTTACAAATTTCAATTTATTACATTAGCAGGTTTTCATGCTCAAAATTATGCAGTATTTGATTTAGCTAAACAATACAAAGAACATGGTATGTCTGCATATTCGAAATTACAACAACAAGAATTTGCTAGTGAAAAAGATGGTTATACAGCTACCAAGCATCAAAGAGAAGTAGGAACATCCTATTTTGATGCGGTCTCTAATACCATAAGTTCTGGTGAAAGCTCAACCACTGCAATGAAAGACTCTACAGAAACAGAACAGTTTTGAACCTAGCGATAATATAATATCTTTTAAAGTATAATTTTTATTAATATTTTTTTTGATTTAACCTGGGCAGAATTTCTTAATCGTTATCAGTTAAGCCTGCGCCCGCACCTTTTGCTTTTAAACTATCAGTCTCTTCAACAAAAGTTTTTTCAGAAAGCTTGTAAAGCTCTTTCCAATCGTCATCAGAGAATGAATTTTTATTTTCTAAAAATTTAACACTTATTTCATCAGCTAAATCAATAACCTGTTTTTCTAAATTTTTTGACAAAATTGATTTATTAAAATTCATGAGGAAACTGGACTTGTTAAACTGTATTAATATTTTTTTACCTAAAATTTCTGAGGCTTTACTTATAAACGGTAATATTAAAATAGGATAATTAACATTATAAAATTTGATATTTTTTAAAGTTTCTAGTTTTTGACATTGATCTAAAAAAGCAACACCACAATAAATTGGGCATAGTTCTTTATTTTTATTTTCTTTATCAATTTTATTTACTTTTCCAGGATGTTTTTTTTCAATTTTATTCAAATATAAATTTAAATTTTTAATACCTTGCAGTCCAAACAGTTCTAAACTTCTGATGGCTTTTCCTATTTCTTCAGCAACACCCCATGAAAAACCAGCAGCTCTTGAGGCTCTTTTTGATGTTGTGTCAATTTCACTAAGAGATTGCATAATTAATTAACTACGTTATAGACCCAAGTATCATTGGAAGTTTTCATCTCATGAGATAGCGGGGCCCCTTGGTACATGTTTATTCTAAGCCATTTATCCGATCTAGGATCAAACTTTACGGCACCAAAAAAAGAAAGTTTTAATCTCAACATATCGATTGGAACTAATGAGGCACCAATTGTATTGTCTTGAATTTCAGAGTAAGGAAATTGATCTACAATAAAAGCTCTTCTAACCACATGTCTTACTTCATCATTTTTTAACAAAAATTCTGCAATTGTATTTGTTTGTTTTTCTTTAATTATTTTTTCATAAAGTTTTTTAATATCTCGCGCAATAGCGAGAGGTTGTTCTAGTTCAGCACCATGTTCTTCATATCTACTAGCAACTCGAGGTTCTTCTTTATTTTTAGATATAAACCAAAAATTAAAATTGCTATCTTTAACATTAAAGTCAATTTTTATGACTGATTTATAATTATTTTCTATAATTTTTTTAAGATCAGATACTTTTTTATGAGTTGGAATAGTAAAGTATTCCTCCTCTTCTGAACTCATATTATTAATTAAAGGATTAATAATATCATCATAAGGCTCCATCATCATCGAAACAATATATTCTAGACATTCATCCTCAAGGTTTTTCTCTGCCCAGGTATAAATTTTATTCCACAAATACTTTTGTTTTACTGAACATTCGTTCTTTAAAAATTGATCAAATTTAATCAATCCATCCTTTAAGGAATTAATTTTATTATTTTGATACTTGCTGTCAGTTACCCAAGAATTGATGCTAGCTTTTGATTTAACAAGACAATCTTTAAAAAAATTTAATTCATCGACATCAACTTCTTCTAAAGATCTAATTTCTTTTAAAGCTTTTTCTCTACAATAAATCCAATTATGTAAAAGAGTTGGATGGTTTACAATAAAAGGTGCCATTCCCAGTCCTGTAGAATTACCAATACCCAAATTTCTTGCAATGTTTAAATCTAGCTCGATAGATTTATCTGGATTTTTGGATTTAGCTATATGATTAACCTGATCAAAAGTAAATTGTCTTACTAAATAAACAAGCATCATTTCTAATCTAAATGGTCCATAAATTTCTTTTCTATCTTTAATTCTAAAACGATCAGCTAAACCAAATTTTCCTGAACCATAAACCGCTGTTGTGCGATACAGGTATCCAACTTTATTTAATAATTTTTTATCTGGTTGTTTTCCTAGACTCAAAGAATCAACAACATGATCGAATGCCCTTACTGACTTATTTGCTCTTGATAAGGTGAGTTCCTTACATGATACTCTTCCCATTTCTTGTTTGGGTACATTTTCTTTTAAACGTTTAATATCTTCTTTGGTTGGAACGCCGTCATGCAAAACAAAGGCGGCATCCCATTTTGTTGCAATAACTCTGTCTGATCTTTCATCTGGATTTATATGCTGTGAAAAACATATTAAAGAATAATTTCTTTGGTTTTTACTAAATGAATAAACCGCTGTGCCATAACCTTTTTTATCTAAATCAAATAAATTTCTTTTATAGTTCCAATCTTTAAATTCTCTAATAAAACTTCTCAAGAAAGACAGTTTGGATTGATGAAATGACCCTAGCCTTGAAAGTTTCATTATTTCGTTAGGATCTCTAAATTTTATATTTAACTTGTTCAACCGTTTATACCTCGGTAAAAATTATACCAATTATTTCCTAGTATGTCATTTACCTCGGTTTCTTTAAAACCAACCTTTTTTAAACCTTTCTCCAAATTTCCAAAACCTCTTGCGTCTTCAAACCAACTGGGTTGTTTAGGAAAGCTTGCTTCTGATGATGTTCCTTCTCCATAATCTTTTGTTTTTGTCCATTTTCCATTTCTCATCCAATCAACTACTGAGTCTGGGTGACCTATACAAAGATCAGAGCCTATTCCTATATGCTTAACACCTATCATGTCTGCTGTTTTAGCAGCCATTTCACAAAAACTTTCTAAAGTACAATTTGATTTATCCTTCAAATGGTGGGGATATAAGGAAAGCCCTATCATTCCACCAGACTTTGCTAAAGCTTTTAAAACTTCATTTGATTTGTTTCTTTTGGCAGTAAACCAAAAAGAAGGATTTGCATGTGTGATTGCTATTGGTTTAGAAGATATTTTAATTGCATCTAATGTAGATTTTTCTGCTGAATGAGACATATCAACTACTACGCCTAGTGTATTCATTTCTTTAATAACTTCTTTTCCCATTCTCGTGACGCCGCTATCATTCTCTTCGTAACAACCGGTAGCTAGTAAAGATTGATTGTTATAAGTCAATTGCATAAAAACTATTCCCAATTTATGAATTTCTTCAACTAAACCAATATTATCTTCGATAGGGGAACAGTTTTGAAATCCAAAAAAAACTGCCGTCTTTTTTTCTTTGTAAGCTTTTTCTATATCTTTAAAATTTTTTCCATGGAATATTAAATCTTTAAATTCTTTAAAATATTTATTCCAGATTTTCACGTTTTCTTCTACTTCGTTAAAATCCTCATGGTAAGCTATTGTTACGTGAATCGCATTTAATTTTGCTTCATTATTAATCTTAAATATTTCTTTAGACCAATTGCAGTACTGGAGATTATCAATTCGATAATTATTCATTATTTATAGATTAGCTTATTCTATTTTTTTTGGCCACGGTGTTTTTGCATTCTTTGACCGTACCTTTGTGTAACTCTATCAAAGATAATTGCAAGAGCTACAATTGCCAAACCATTCATTAAACCTAAAGCTAAATATTGGTTCGATATTGCTTGCAGTATAGGAACCCCAAGCCCTTTTACCCCTATCATTGATGCTATAACTACCATAGCTAATGCCATCATAATTGTTTGGTTTACACCAGCAAATATTGTTGGAAGAGACAAAGGAATTTGGACAGATAACAATTTTTGTAATGGTGTTGCTCCAAAAGCTTCACATGCTTCTAGTGTTTCTTTGTCAACCTCTCTTATACCCAGATTCGTTAATCTAACTACTGGCGGTAAAGCATATATGCATACAGCAATTAACCCCGGAACTTTTCCAATACCAAGTAACATTATTATTGGAATAAGATATACAAAGCTTGGTATAGTTTGCATCATGTCTAAAACAGGTAGAATAGATCTTTCTACTCTACTAGATTTTGACATAAGAACACCAATAGGTATTCCAACTGCAATACATACTAGTGTTGCAACAGATATAATTGCAACAGTTGCCATACAATTTTCCCACATTCCAAAATAACCAATAACAATAAAACAGGCTATTGTTCCTATAACTAATTTAATACTTCTTGATCCAATCCAGGCTAACAAACCAAAAACACCAATAACAATTGGCCAGGGAGTGATAACTAATAATTTTTCAAGCCATATTAAAAATGTAAGTAATGGATCAAAAAAACCTTCTATTGCATCTCCGTAAGCTCTTGAAAAATCTTTAAAACTTAAATCAATACCTTTTTTTAATTCTCTTAAAGAATCTCTGTCCATAGTTGGTATTTGATTTAAAAATGACATTTTTAATTTTATTACATGTTCTTCTAGATCGAACCCGCTATTTAAACGGGTTCGATGATTCTAGTTTTTAAAGTGCTGCTTTAACTTTCTTAGCAACTTTGCCTGATACCCATTTAGTCCAAACATCTTCATGTTTTTTTAAGAACTCAATAGCTGCATCGGCGCCTTCAGCTTGGTTGTCAGCCATATAAACTAACATTCCATTCATTACTTCACCTGGATAAGTACGTTTTTTAAGATATTTCATACCAGCTTTTCCAGCAGTCTTTTTGAAGTTATCTGTAGTAATTGTGTAAACTTCAGATTTAATCCAAGAAGATTGTTTTGGAGTTGCACAATCTTGTTCAGCTTTAACTAAACACTTGTGCCAGTTATCGTCACCACCCCATTTACCCATATCAAGACCTACCATTTTGTATTTCCCGATCAAAGATGTTGGAGACCAATAATATCCAAACCAATTCTCACCACGCTCAACAGCTTTTGCCATTGAACCATCTAGTCCAGCAGCAGAACCTGTTTCTATTATTTTCCATCCTTTAGCTTCCATACCCCAGCCCTTGTACATTTGCTTGTTTATTAATTCACAAGCCCAACCTGGAGGACATATGTGAAAACCACCTTTCGATGAATCTTCTGGATGTGGAAACAAATCTGGTCTAGCCAAAACTGCAGCAGCAGTTGTTAGTTCAGGATATTTCTTTAAAGTGCTTGGTGGTATCCACCAGCCTTCACCTAAACCTTTTATTGGCGCTAGATTTACTGAGTGTATTCTTCCCTCGCCCTGAGCTTTTGTTAAAGCTTCAAGTGCAGCGTTTGCCCAAAATTCTGGAGCTACATCTGGCTCACCTTTTTCATTCATAGATGTAAAGGTAGGCATTGTAGCACCTGGAATTAGTTCAACTGTACAGCCATAACCTTTTTCAAGGATAACTTTATCTACTTCAGCCATAAAGTTTGCAGAGGCCCAGTTCATGTTAGCAATCGATATTTTTCCACAAACTGCATTCGCATTCGCACTAAACCCTGCTAAACCTAACGCAAGTATTGCAGAAAGTAATATTTTCTTAGTAGTTTTCATTTTTTTCCTTTAGACTATTTTTAATAAGTTTATTCAAACATAGATTTGAAAAAAATGTAACCCCAAGAACAACTTATGATTGTAATTTTTGTTATTTCATGTGAAATTTATTAAAAAAAATGAAATTGAAAAAAATAAAAATTTTTAATGGACAAAAACTTCATCTTGAAATGTCTGAAATTAATTAGATTTTTTATTTTTTTTTAAAAAAGCCTGTGCTGCCGATAAACGTGCTATCGGAACTCTATAAGGCGAACAAGATACATAATTTAATTTAACATTTTCACAAAATTCTATACTTGCTGGATCACCACCATGTTCCCCGCAAATACCTAGCTTCAAATATTTTTTTTGGGCTCTTCCTCTTTCGGCTGCAATTTTAATTAATTCACCAACCCCTCTCTCATCAATACTAATAAATGGGTCCTTATAAAAAATTTTATTAACAACATAATCATTTAAAAATTTACCAGCATCATCTCTGCTTATTCCAAAAGTAGTTTGTGTTAAATCGTTAGTTCCAAAGCTAAAAAAATCAGCAAATTTTGCTATATCTTTAGCTCTTAGAGCTGCTCTCGGTAGCTCTATCATTGTCCCAACATAATATTTAATTTTTATTTTGTGTTTTTTTTTAATTTCATTTGCTATTTTATAAACTAAATTTCTCAGTATTTGTATTTCAGCAGCTGTAGATACTAATGGGATCATAATTTCAGGTATGACTAATTTTAATTTTTTCTTTTTACATTCTACAAGAGCTTCAAAAATAGCTTGGCATTGCATTTCGTAAATTTCAGGAAAAGAAATACCAAGTCTACATCCTCTGTGACCTAGCATTGGATTTTGCTCATGAAGTTCAGTAATTCGAAATTTTATATCATTATTAGAAATGTTTAATTCTTTTGCTATATCATCAATGCCTTTATCTGTTTTAGGTAAAAATTCATGCAAAGGAGGGTCTAGAAGTCGAACTGTTACAGGCAAACCATTCATTATTTTAAAAATTTCTATAAAATCATTTTTTTGGAATGGTAAAAGTTTTTCTAAAGCTTTTTTTCTATCTTCTAATGTTTTTGAAAGAATCATTTGCCTAACAGAAATAATTCTCTTATCGTCAAAAAACATATGCTCTGTTCTACATAAACCAATACCCTCAGCTCCAAAATTTCTTGCTACTTTAGTATCTGCTGGAGTTTCTGAATTAGCTCTAACCTTAAGTTTTCTATACTTATCAGACCAATTCATAATTTTTGAAAAGTCTCCAGAAATATCAGCTTTAACAGTTGGAACTCTACCAAGCATAACTTTTCCTGTTCCTCCATCTATAGTGATTAAATCACCTTCTTTGATAATATATTCACCAGATTTGAATAACTTATTTGAATAATCAATTTTAATTTCATTAGATCCACAAATGCAAGGTTTGCCCATGCCTCTCGCTACGACAGCCGCATGGCTAGTCATTCCTCCTCTAGCAGTAAGTATTCCTTTTGCAGCATGCATTCCACTAATATCCTCTGGTGAGGTTTCTATTCTGACTAATACAGTGTCTTGCAATTGTTCCTTTAACCTTTCTGCTTCTTCAGCTGAAAAAATTACTTTTCCACTGGCAGCTCCAGGTGAAGCCGGAAGACCAGATGCAATTATTTTTTTTTCTGCATTTTCGTCCAGTGTTGGATGCAATAATGTTTCAAGAATATTAGGATCAATTCTTAAAATTGCTTCTTTGTCTGAAATTAATTTTTCTTTTACCATATCAACTGCGATTTTAATTGCTGCTCTCGCTGTTCTTTTTCCTGAACGAGTTTGCAACATCCATAATTTATTGTTTTCAACTGTAAATTCTATATCTTGCATATCTCTATATTTTTTTTCTAACTGGTAGAAAATTTTTTTTAGTTGTTTGTAAATTTTTGGCATGGCTTCTTCCATGGCCAGACCTTTTGTATTTGATTTTTTTTGAACTTTTTTTGATATATTTTGAGGTGTTCTCGTACCTGCAACTACATCTTCCCCTTGGGCATTAATCAAATATTCACCAAAAAGCTCTTTTTTCCCAGTGGAAGGGTTGCGGGTAAAACCAACTCCTGTTGCACAATTTTCTCCCATGTTTCCAAAAACCATTGATTGAATATTAACAGCAGTTCCCCAGTGATCTGGTATATAATTTATTTTTCTATATGTTCTTGCTCTTTTGCTGTTCCATGATAAAAAAACAGCTTTTATGGCACCCCATAACTGTTCATTAATATTTTGAGGAAAAGTTTTTTTTGTTTTTTCAATAATCAAATCTTTAAAATTTTTAATTAATCCATCCCAATCATCTTCTTCTAATTCTGTATCTTGAATTACACCTTTTGTCAGTTTATAATTTTCTATTAGTTCTTCAAACATGTAAGACTCTATTCCAAGAACAACATTGCTATACATTTGAATAAATCTTCTATAGCTATCCTTCGCAAATCTTCCATTGGAAGTTTTGTTTTTAAGTGCAATAACAGTTTTATCATTTAATCCTAAATTCAAAATTGTATCCATCATCCCGGGCATAGAGACTCTTGATCCTGATCTCACTGAAACTAGCAATGGATTTTTTAAATCTCCAAATTTTTTCTTTGAGATTTTTTCTATTACAACTATTTCTTTTGTAACTTGTTGAATAACTTTTTTAGGAATTTTTTTATTATTTTTATAAAAATATTCACATATTTTTGTAGACAATGTAAATCCAGGAGGTACTGGCAATCCTAATTTTGTCATTTGAGCTAGGTTGGCCCCTTTTCCACCTAATATATCTTTTTTATTACTTGATATTTTTTTGGAGTCGATGTTATTAAATCTAAATACTAATTTTTCCAACTAAGCACCTTCTATTTTAGAAAAATCTATAAAATTATTATATGTCTTACAAAACATTTGTAATAATTCTAAGCGATTTTTTTTAATATTTATATTTACTTCATTTACAATCACATTATTAAAAAAATTTTCTGTTACATTCTTTGCTCCAGCCAATATTTGCAATGTTTCGCTATAATCTTCTTTAGATTTAGTTTTAAAAAAATACTTACGAATTTCATTAACTTTATCAAATAAATTTTTTTCTTCTTCTTTATTAAATAAAGATGTTTCAGGTTGACCCATTATTTTATTTTTTCCATCTTTTGCTTCTTGATTAATAATATTAGAAGCTCTTTTATATGTTCCTATTATATCTTTACACGTCTCTTTTGAAATATTTTTATTAAAAATAACACTCTTTTTATATAGTTTTAAAAAATTATCACCTGAATATGAAGTGCTTACCGCTTCTATTATATCTGCTCTCACTTTTTGATCTTTTAATAAATTTTTAAATCTTTCTTTTAAAAATAATAAAATATCTTTTTGAATTAGTTTATTTGGAAAATTTACGTTTTGTTCATTATATGAAGCTATTGAATAGTTAATTAAATCTTTTAATTGAATATTTAAATTATTTTCTGTGATTATTCTCAATAATCCAATAGCAGATCTCCTTAAAGCAAAAGGATCCTTGGAGCTGGTTGGTTTTTCGTTTAATCCAAAAAAACCTACTAAAATATCTATTTTATCAATCAAAGCTACAGCAACACTAATTGGTTTTTTTGGAACTTCACTATTTAATCCAATTGGAAGATAATGTTCGCTAATAGCTAAAGATACATCTTTTTCAAATCCTTGTTCTAGAGCAAAGTATTTTCCCATAACTCCTTGAAGCTCTGGATATTCTTTTACTAAATCTGATACTAGATCAGCTTTGCAAACTGAGGAGGCTATCTCAACTTTCTCTTTAATTAAATTTAGTTGGCTCGATACTAAAACTGAAAGTTTTCTTAATCTTTGCGTCCTATCATAAAAAGTACCTAGGTGATTAAAAAAAGATAGGGTTTTAAGTTTTGTAATTTGCTTAACTAAACTTTGGTTTTTATTTTTTTCCCAAAAAAATTTAGCATCAGAAAGTCTAGCTTCAATAACTCTTTGATTCCCTTCTTTAATATAACCTTTTTTGTCTTCCATATTAGCAACTAATAAGAATGAATTTGTTAATTTTCCTTTACCATCAAAAAGAGGAAAGTATTTTTGATGATGTTGCATTGTAATAATTAGAATTTCTTCAGGAATCTTCAAGTAAATAGCATCAAATTTACATAATATAACTTGCGGTTTTTCAACAAGATTAACAACTTCCTCTACTAATTTTTCATTAAATTTATTTTGTAGTTTTCTAGAATTACAAAAATTATCAATTTTTTTTTTTATAAGATTTTTTCTTTTTTCTTGCTCAAGAATAATATTTTTATTTTTAAGAAGATTTTGATAAGATTTAAAATCATTTACTTTTTTACCCTTGTCACTATCGATTTCATTTATATATGTTAAGTTGTTGCTATGCAGATGAAAAAAATTAAAATTAATTACTGTATTATTAAATACTGCAACAATTGATTTAAGTGGTCTTCCCCAGCTTAATTCATAAGTAGACCATTTCATTGATTTTTTCCAGGAATAGTTTTGTAAAGATTCTGGAATAATTGTTTGCAGTTCATTTAAAACATTAATTACTTTTGATCTTGTTGAGGCAAAATAAAATTCCCCTTTGTCTATAACTTTTTTATATATATCTGATTTATTTAAATTATTTGACTTAATAAAACCTTGTAGGGCAATTTGTGGTGCGTCAACTTTCGGTCCTTTAATGATTTTTTTATTTTGTTCTATCTTTTCAGGTATCCCATCTATAACAATAACCAGCCTATTGGGTGTTGAAAAAAAATTATTAGATTTAAAACTAATTTCTTTTTTATTTAATTTTTCACCAATTGACTGACTGATTTTCTGTCTAGCGTCAATCTGGAGTTGAGCTGGAATTTCTTCACTAAATAGTTCTATAAACAATTCTGCCATTGTTTATTTTTGACTTTCCAACCAATTTTTTCCAGATCCTACAGCAAGCTCTCGGATTCTAGAAATATATTCAGTTCTTTGGGCTACTCCGATCGCTCCTCTAGCGTCTAAAAGATTAAAAATATGACTAGCTTTTAAGCACTGGTCATACGCTGGTAATGAAAGTTTTTTTTCTAATAAAGATTTACATTCTGCTTCAGCAATCTCAAAGTTTTTTAATAAAAAGTCTGTATTAGCAAATTCAAAATTATAAGCTGAGTATTCTTTTTCTGCTTGATAAAAAATATCTTTGTATTTTATTCCTTCATTATTCCAATCAAGATCAAAAACATTTTTTTTTTCTTGAGTAAACATACATATTCTTTCCAGACCATAAGTAAGTTCAACCGCAACAGGTTTACACTCTACACCAGCCATTTGCTGAAAATATGTAAATTGTGTAATTTCCATACCATCGCACCAAACTTCCCAACCAAGTCCAGCGGCACCTAGAGTTGGACTTTCCCAATCATCTTCTACAAATCTTATGTCGTGTTCATTATGATCAATACCTATTTTAGATAAGCTTTTAAGAAAAATTTTTTTTATTTCGTTAGGTGAAGGTTTGATTATAACTTGAAATTGATAGTAGTGTTGTAAACGGTTTGGGTTTTTTCCATACCTTCCGTCTGTTGGTCGTCTTGAAGGCTGAACATAAGCCGCTTTCCAAGATTTAGGTCCAAGTGAACGTAACGTTGTTGCAGGATGAAATGTTCCTGCTCCTACTTCAATATCATATGGCTGTAAGATTACGCACCCATAGTTTCCCCAAAACTTTTGTAAATTTAATATTGTATCTTGAAAATTAACGTAAGTAGGTTTATTTTTTTTTTTATTTTTACTTACTTTTTTAGGCATTTAGAAACCATATCTTTGCCAAATAGATTTTTCTTCTAAAATATTTAATAAATTTTCAATTTGACTTTCGCTAGCTCCTGATAGCTTTTTATTTAGCCAACTTTTTTGTTTTTCAAATTTTTGAATAACAACATCTTCTCCAAATTTTTCTCTTATTATTTCTTCCGCATTACCTACTCCATCAATTAGACCAAGTTTTTTTGCTGTAGATCCTGACCAAAATTCGCCTGTAAATAAATCTGGGTTACCATCTTTTTTCAGTTTATTAGACCTGCTATCTTCTACAACTTTTATAAAATCAGAATGAAGTTCTAGCTGTATTTTTTTTAGTCTCTCGATATCTTCTTTTTTTTCTTCAACAAAAGGGTCAAGTGTGCTTTTGTTTTTACCAGCTGTATAAATTCTTCTTTGTATTCCAGCTTTTTTTATCAATTCCTGTAATCCAAAAGATGAGTAGATTACACCTATAGATCCTACTATTGAGCTTGAATTAGCATAAATCTCATCGCCAGCACATGCTATTAAATATCCACCGGAAGCGGCAACGTCTTCCATAAATACTAAAACCTTTTTCTTATTTTTTTTTGCTTGTTTCCTAATATAGCTATAAATCAAATGTGATTGGACTGGCGATCCTCCAGGAGAATTTATAGAAATTGCTACTGCTAATGCCTTCTTAATAGAAAATGCTTTTTCAATAATTTCTTTTTGTCCTACAAAATCTAATCCTTGTTTAAATTTTCCAACGGCTCCAATAACACCCGATAACCTAATATGAGGAATAATTTTTTTCTTTTTAAAGATTTTGATAATTGAAAACATTAATGATATACAATCTAATTATCATAGTTTTTAGATCCTTTAAAAGTTTAAGTAAAGTTTAAAAGCTACCTAAGGTTGTAATTTTTGGGTGCGTCACTAGTGATCTAAAAGAGTTTTTTTTTAATATAAAAATAAAGCTATAATTATTGATATGGGCACAGTAATACCATTAAAAAAAGAAATAAATAATTCTTATTTAGAGCTAAAAAATCTTGTTGGGGGTAAACTTGATATTGTAAGCCAAATGATAGAACTCAAGCTTAAAAGTAAAATAAGCTTGATACATAAAATGACTAGTCATCACCTAAATTCAGGTGGCAAAAAAATCAGACCATTACTAACTTTGGCATCAGCAAAATTATGTGAATATAAAGATGGATCCAGAGATATTAATTTAGCTGCTTGTGTCGAACTAATCCATAGCGCAACTCTGCTACACGACGATGTAATTGATAACAGTGATCTTAGAAGAGGGCTTAAAACAGCAAACTCTATCTGGGGAAACCAATCTTCTATATTGGTTGGTGATTATTTATTTAGCAGATGTTTTGAAATGATGGTTGAAGATGGATCAGAAGAAATATTAAAATTATTGTCTTCTACTTCTTCAACAATAGCACAAGGTGAAGTTTTGCAGTTAGAACATAAAGGTGAAATAGATTTATTAGAGGAAACTTATTTTAATATTATAAATATGAAAACTGCAGCTTTATTTGCTGCAGCAACCAGAGTCGGAGCATGTATTGGGAATAAAAGTAAAAAAGAAAAAGATGCCTTAGAATCTTATGGAAAAAACCTTGGCTTAGCATTTCAGATCGCCGATGACGCTTTAGATTATTTTTCTAAAAAAAGAATTTTTGGAAAAGAAATAGGTAAAGATTTTTATGAAGGTAAAACTACATTACCTTTAATTATAATTTTTCAAAGATCTAATAATGAAGAAAGGAATTTACTTAAAGAAATATTTAAAAAAGAAAAAAGAAATGAAGATGATTTTAGCGAAATTTTATCACTAATTAATAAATATAAAGCAATTCAAGTAAGTTTAAAAAGAGCTGAGTATTTTGTAAACGTTTCTTATGATGCTCTTAGTATATTTGAAGACAGTAAAGAAAAAATAATTTTGCAGAACTTAACAGGTTTCAGTCTTAATAGATCTTTTTAAGGATAAAGAATTTCTTTTTTCCAATTATTTAAGATCTTGTTATATTTAAGCCTTTCATGAATTCTATATTTATCACCTAACCAAAATTCTATTGAAGATGGATTCAAACACCATCCAGACCAATGTTTGGGTCTTGGTAATTTTTTTTCATCTTTATATTTAATTTTATACTCATTAATCTTTTCTAAAAATTCTTCTCTTTTATTCATAGCTTTAGATTGATCAGAAGCCCATGCTCCAATTCTGCTTTCATATGGTCTGCTATTAAAATATAAGTCTGCCTCTTTTTCTTCTACTTGAGTTATTATTCCAAAAACTCTTACTTGCCTTTGAAGAGATTTCCAATGAAAACACATTGCAGCTTTAGGGTTATTTTTTATATCTTGGCTCTTTGGACTATTTAGATTTGTATAAAAAACAAATCCTTTTAAACTTAATTCTTTTAAAAGAACCATTCTGACATTAGGTTCGTTTTTGCTGCTTGATGTAGCTAACGAGAGCGCATTTGGATCATTAATTTCCTTTTTTTTTGCCTCTTTCATCCAAATGTTAAATAATTCAAAAGGATTGTCTAAATCCATAAAACATGGGTTTAAATTTAACGAGTTTTTTTGATTCATAAAATAGTCAAAATATTCTATATAATACAATCTAATGTCATTTAATACATTTGGAAAGATATTTCGTTTTACAACATGGGGGGAATCTCATGGTCCTGCTATAGGATGCGTAGTAGACGGCTGCCCACCCAATATCGCTCTTTCGGAAAAAGATATAATGAAAGATATGGACCGAAGAAGACCTGGTAAGTCTAAGTTTACTTCACAAAGAAAAGAGTCTGATAAAGTAAAAATTTTATCTGGTGTTTTTAAAGGTAAAACTACAGGCACACCCATCTCTATGATTATTTATAACGAAGATGCAAAATCTAGAGACTACGAAACTATTAAAAATAAATTTAGACCAGGCCATGCTGATTATACATATTTCTTAAAATATGGAATAAGAGATTATCGTGGTGGAGGTAGACAATCTGCAAGAGAGACTGCAGCTAGGGTTGCTGCAGGTGCAATAGCTAGGGTTGTTTTAAATAAATTAATAGGAAAAAAATTAAAAGTTGTTGGTGGAGTTACACAACTTGGAATACTTGGATGTAATAAAAAAAATTGGAATGAAAAAGAAATAAGAAAAAATGCTTTTTTCTGTCCTGATAAAAAATCAATTAAACTTTGGGAAAAGTATTTACTTACAATTAGAAAAAATGGTTCTTCATGTGGTGCAATTATTGAGCTAAGAGCGTCAGGTATCCCTGTGGGTTTAGGAGCACCTATTTATTCAAAATTAGATGCCGACCTAGCAAATGCATTAATGAGTATTAATGCTGTCAAAGGTATAAATATTGGCGCCGGTATGAATGCGGCATTTATGAGTGGAGAAGAAAATTCAGACGAAATGAAAAGTATTTTAGGTAAAACGAAACAATGCTGGAGGGATATTAGGAGGAATATCTTCCGGTCAAGAAATTGTAGTTTCTTTCTCTGTTAAACCCACATCTTCGATTTTAAATAGTAGAGAAACTATTAATAAAAAAGGAAAAAATACTAAAATTTCTGTAAAAGGTAGGCATGATCCTTGTGTAGGAATTAGGGCGGTACCGATTGGAGAAGCTATGATGTTGTGCGTATTGTTGGATCATTATTTATTAAATCGAGCACAATGTAACTAATTTTAAAATTTTCTATCAACTATAAAATTTATAGATTCTAATAAACCTTTAGCAGAACTTCCATACTTTTTTAAATCATTATTAATTTTTTCTTTTAATTTTTCTGCATAATGAATTGTTTGATTGTATCCTAATAAATTTAAAAGTGTTGCTTTTCCTTTTTTCTTATCTCTTTTAGTCGGTTTACCAGCAGTCTTACTATCACCTTTATAGTCTATCAAATCATCAGCTATTTGAAATAATAAACCAATGTTTATTCCTATTTCTTTTAATTTTTTTCTTTCTCCATATTTTAAATTTTTAATAATAGCAATACATTCACAGCAAAAACCAAATAGCTGTCCTGTTTTTTTCTTTTGCATATCAATGATATTTTTTTTTGATATCTTTTTTTTTTCAAAAGTTAAATCAGAATATTGGCCTCCTGCTAAACCGCTATGACCAGAATAATTTGATAATGTTTTAATTAATTTAGTTTTTACTTTTTGTGATAGTTTTAAATCATTGCTAGATAAAATTTCAAAGGCTAATGTGAGTAAAGAGTTGCCAGCTAAAATTGCAGTAAATTCATTAAATTTTTTGTGGGTTGACGGTTTTCCTCTTCTTAAGTTATCATTATCCATAGAAGGCAAATCATCATGTATTAATGAATAAGAATGTATGCATTCTACTGCTGAACCTATGATAATTAAATTATTATAATTAACTCCAAAAATTATTCCTGTGTTAGTTAAAATGGAAGATCTAAATCTTTTTCCTCCAGAAAATATTCCATACTTCATTACTTTAACTAAATATGAATTTTTACCTTGTCTCAAAAAGACTTTTTTTAAGTAAATATCTGTACTTTTTGCAATTTTTATTAATTTAGATGAAAAAAAACGCATCTTTATTATTTTAATTTTTTATTAAAACTTTACCATTTTTATCAATTATAGTTTTTTTTATTTCGTTAGCTTTTTTTTTAAATTCTTCTTGAATATGGTTATTTAAATGTAAAATTCGATTGTATTGTTCTGTCGAATTCTCTAAGTTAGTTTCAACGTTTTCTAGTTGATCAATAAGCTCGTAAATTTCATTTTGTGCATCTTTTACGGACTTAGCTCTTATATCAACTGGAATATTTTTTGATTTCATATTATATCCATATATTAAATAATTTATGAAAAATATCTATTCAAATATATATAAATCAAATTTTATTAACTTAAAAAAAGCAAAAAAAAACATAGAAAATAATAATATAATTGGTTTACCAACTGAAACTGTATATGGATTAGCGGGAAATGCTTATTCGGATAAATCTATAAAAAAAATATTTAGTTTAAAAAAAAGACCTGCAATTAATCCACTAATAGTCCATTTTAAAAATCTAAATTCTCTCTGCAAAGATGTAGTTTGTACACCTCTTTTTATAAAACTTTATAAGGCTTTTTGCCCAGGACCAATTACTTTTATACTAAAAAAAAAACCAGAATCAAAAATTTCTAAGATCGTGAGCGCTGGAAAAAAAACTTTAGCTGTTAGAATTCCTAAACATGTTATAGCAAAAAAATTACTAAAAATATTAAAAGTTCCTCTTGCAGCTCCAAGTGCAAATATTTCATCAAAACTAAGTTCTACATGTGCTGCTGATGTTGTTGACGAATTTGGAAATAAAATTAAATTTATACTTGATGGCGGGCGAAGTAAAATAGGTTTAGAATCTACTATTTTAGATCTAACTAATAAACCAACCATTTTAAGACAAGGAGCTATTTCATCTGAGGAAATTTATAAAATAATAAGGAAAAAAATCACTGTTAATAAAAAATTAAAATCAATTAAAAGTCCTGGTCAATTAAAATTACATTATTATCCTGGAATACCAGTCTATATGAATAAAATGTATCCTAAAAAAAATGAGGCATTTATTACCTTTGGAAATAAATTTAAAAATGCTAAAAATCACTTTAACTTAAGCAAAAAAAATAACTTAAGAGAAGCAGCAAATAATCTATATAAAACTATGCGAAAAATTAAAAAAAAAAAATATAAATCAATTATTGTTTGTAAGATACCTAACAAAGGAATAGGTCGCGCTATTAACGATAGATTAAAAAAAGCTTCATACAAATATGCCAACAATTGAAATTAATAATTTAAACAAGAAGTATAAGAAATTCTTTGCTGTTAAAGATATCAACTTTAAAATTGATAAAGGTAAAACTATAGGGCTTTTAGGTCCAAATGGATGTGGAAAATCTACAACCATCGGCATGATGCTTGGTTTAATAAAACCTACATCAGGTGTCGTTTTAATCAATGGAAAAAATATTGAAAAAAATAGAACAAATTTATTGGAAAAAATGAATTTTATTTCCCCATATATTGAATTGCCTAAAAAATTAACTATTGAAGAAAATCTTAGTGTGTATGGAAGACTATACGGTGTAAAAGATTTAAAAAATAAAATTTCGGAACTGTTGGAAAAGCTTAATTTAGTGGAATTTAGAAAAAGAAAAACCGGGGAATTATCTTCGGGACAAAAAAATATAGTTTCTTTAGCAAAAGCATTAATCAATGACCCCGAAATACTTCTTTTAGATGAACCAACAGCAAGCCTAGACCCAGATGTAGGAGATTATGTTAGGGGTATTATTGAAAATTTTTCTTCTAAAAACGGATCAACCATTTTACTTGCCTCTCATAATATGGATGAAGTTGAAAGATTGTGTGACGAAGTATTGATGATGAATAAAGGTAAAATAATTGATAAAGGAAAAAGTATAGACTTAATTAATAAGCATGGAAGAAAAAATCTAGAAGAAGTTTTTTTAGAAATTGTAAGGAATAAAGATGAAGTTTCATAGAATTTTTGCATTATTCCTCCGTCATTTTTATTTAATTAGAGGTTCGTTCCCAAGAATATTAGATTTAATTTACTGGCCTACAATTCAAATAATCCTTTGGGGTTTTATTTCAAAGTTTTTCACAATGTATAGTGATTTTTACAATCATACTGTTGGCATTATTTTGACTGCAGCAATTCTTTATGATTTTTTGTTTCGATCAAGCATAAGTTTTAATATGTTATTTCTTGAAGAAATTTGGAGCAGAAACTTCACAAACTTATTTATATCACCTTTAAAAGTTAGTGAAATTATTGTTGCACTTACAGCTACAGCGTTGATAAGAACATTAATTGGAATAGTGCCGGCAATACTTCTTGCAGCTCCATTATTTTCTGTTTCTTTATTTAGCTTGGGACCTTCATTAATGATTCTTTTATTAAGCCTTTATATTTTTGGAATGACTTTAGGTTTATTCGTGGTTTCTGGTCTTCTTAGATATGGACCAGCTTTTGAAAATGTGGCCTGGTCTTCACTATTTTTGCTGGCACCACTTGGATGTATTTACTACCCACTATCAATCTTACCAGATTGGTTACAAATATTAGCTAAAGCTTTACCTTTGGTTTATATATTTGAAGAAGTAAGATCTATTTTAGTAAATAATATAATAAATTATTCTAATATTATGACAGCTTTAGTACTAAATTCTATTTACTTTTTATTATCAGTGTTTACATTTTATAAAGCTTTTCATGAAGCAAGAATGAAAGGTACTCTAATTAACGTTGGAGAATAATTTTAATGAAACTATATGATTGCTGCATGTACTTTGATGAAGATATGATGCTTGATTTGCGACTAAATACATTAAATAATCATGTAGATAGTTTTATTGTAGCAGAAGCTACTAGAGACCACTCTGGAAAAGAAAAAAAACTAAATTTTGATTATAAAAATTTTTCTAAATTTAAGGATAAGATTAAGTATTTAATAATTGAAGATTTGCCTGTAAACGTAAAATCAAAAAAAAAAAATTGGACACCAAATCATTGGAGAGATCAATATCAAAGAAACTCTTTAGTCAGAGGATTTGAGAATTGTAATGATAGTGATCTAATAATGATATCAGATGTAGATGAAATTCCTGATCCAAAAAAAATATCAGAATTTAAAACTAAAAATAAATATGCTTGTTTTTTACAAAAAAACTTTCAATCAAAGCTAAACTTACTAAACGTGACTGATAAATATTGGATGGGTACAAAAATTTGTCAAAAAAAATATCTGAAATCACCCCAGTGGCTAAGAAATATTAAAACAAAAAAAAGATCTTTTTGGAAATTTTATAAACCTAAACAACCACAACTAATCATTGATGGAGGATGGCATTTTAGTTTTTTAAAAAAGCCTAAAGATATCGCAAAAAAAATTATGGCCTATTCCCACCAAGAATTTTATAAAGATGAATTTATTAACGAAAAAAAAATTGAAGACCGAATAAATAATAAAAAAGACCTGTTTGATCGTAAAATAAATTATGAAAAAGTCCTAATAGACAATAGTTTTCCCGAATATGTGTTTAATAATAAAAGCATGTTTAAAGACTGGATAATTTAATTTGGTGCGCCGCATAGGAGTTGAACCTATAACCTCCAGATCCGAAGTCTGGCGCTCTATCCAGTTGAGCTAGCAGCGCTTTATATGTCTTATTTATACAGTATATGGATTAATAAATGGAAAAAAAAATAATTAACAAGTTAGTTCAAGCACATTATCAAGGTATGCGAATTGATAAATTTTTGCAAATTGAATTTTCTGATTTAAGTCGAACTAGACTTCAAGATCTTGTCCGTAAAGGATACGTTCAAATAAATAATATTATAGTTTATGAAGCCTCAAAAAAAATAAAGGAAAAAGATAAAGTTGAAATCAATTTTCCAGAACCAAAAGAAACGCTTATTAAAGCAAACAAAATTTATTTAGATATTATGTATGACGATGATGATCTTATAATTATCAATAAAAATGCTGGAGTAGTTGTGCATCCGGGTGCTGGAAATCATGAAAAAACAATAGTAAATGGTCTTCTTTTTAAGTTTAAAAAAAACTTATCGAGTGTTGGCGGAAAGTTAAGACCTGGAATAGTTCATAGAATAGATAAAGACACTAGCGGGGTCATTGTAGTAGCAAAAAATGACCAGGCTCATATAAATTTATCTAAACAATTTAGTAATCATACAATAGAAAGAAAATATGAAGTGTTGGTTTGGGGAATTATTAAACCACAAAAAGGAAAAATAAATGAAAATATATCTAGAAGTGTGAAGAATCGACAACTCATGTCTGTAAGAAAAGATAAAGGAAAAACTGCAATTACTAATTATAAAACTTTAGAAATTTTTCAAAACTCAAATCTTCCTAAAATTAGTCTTGTTGAATGTAAGCTTGAAACAGGAAGAACTCATCAAATTAGAGTTCATATGAATTTTGTTGGAAACCCAGTTTTGGGTGATAAATCTTACGGAAAATCAAAAAAAAAATTTAAAAAAATTGATGCAAAAATAGAAAAAAAAATAAATAACTTTACAAGACAAGCTCTGCATGCAAAAAGTTTAGGTTTCATACATCCACGAACAGGAAAAAAAATTTATTTTGAAGCCAAAAGACCAAAAGATTTAGAAACACTCATTAAAAGCCTAAGAATAGCTAGCTTTTAGGCGTCTTGCATTTGCCATATTTTATTACTACATATTTAATGGAATTATGAAAGCTAAAATAATCAGTGGAAATTTACCAGCTATAGCTTCTGAAGGAAGTCTATCATCTTACTTGGGGAAAATAAAAAAATTTCCTCTATTAAGTCTTGAGGAAGAATACATGCTTGCTAAAAGTTGGCAAGACAGAGGAGATGTTAAATCTGCACAAAAATTAGTAACTAGCCATTTAAGATTAGTTGCGAAAATTGCAATGGGGTATAGAGGATATGGATTGCCAGTAAATGAATTGGTTTCTGAAGGAAATATTGGTTTAATGCAAGCTGTAAAAAAATTTGATCCAGAAAGAGGATTTAGACTAGCTACTTATGCAATGTGGTGGATAAAAGCATCAATACAAGAATATGTTTTAAGATCATGGAGTCTAGTTAAAATGGGCACTACAACTGCACAAAAAAAACTCTTTTTTAATTTAAAAAAAATAAAAAACCAATTATCTGTTACAAGCTCCGGTGATTTAAAACCTGAGCATATAAATGAAATATCAAAAAGATTAAATGTAAAAAAAGAAGAAGTAGTTTCAATGAATAGAAGATTGCATGGAAAAGAAAAATCACTTAATGCCCCGTTAAAAGATGAAGATGGTTCAGAATGGCAAGACTGGTTGGTTGACACTAGTTTAGATCAAGAAATAAAATTTTCAGAAAATCAAGAATTTAATGCACGAAAGAAATTAATGAATGATTCAATGATTATTTTAAACAAAAGAGAAAAAGAAATATTAGTAGCTCGCAGATTATCTGAGGAAAACTACACTCTTGAGAACTTAAGTAAAAAGTATAAAATTAGTAGAGAAAGAATTAGACAAATAGAAACAAGGGCTTTTGAAAAATTACAAAAAGCTATGTTAAACACAAAAAAGTCAGATAATTTTCTCCTAAAAAATTAAAATATTATTTAAAAGGGTTTTCTAAAAGTATAGTATCTTCTCGTTTTGGACTGGTAGATATACTAGATATTTTAATACCACAATAATCTCTAATAAAAGAAATATATTTTTTTGCGTTTTCCGGTAGATCTTCCCAATTTTTTATACCAGCTGTATTTTTTAACCATCCATCCATTTTTTTGTATATCGGTTTTACTTTGCTTTGATCTAAAGACCCACTTGGAAAATAATCAATTTTCTTTCCTTCAAGTTCATAACCTATACAAACATGTAATTCTTTCAATTCATCTAAAACATCTATTTTAGTTAAAGCAATTCCATTTATTCCAGATAAGATACAAGACTGTTTGACTAATACAGCATCAAACCATCCACATCTTCTTGGTCTGTTAGTTACAGTACCAAACTCATTTCCTTTTTTTCCAATGCTTTTTCCAATTTCATTTTTTAATTCTGTTGGGAACGGTCCTTCTCCAACTCTTGTAGTGTATGCTTTAACTATTCCTAAAACATACTTTATAGTATCAAGTCCACATCCAGATCCAGTAAGAGCAGCAGAAGCTACCGTATTCGATGATGTTACAAATGGATAAGTTCCATGGTCTACATCTAGTAAAATGCCCTGAGCACCTTCAAAAAGAATAGTTTTTTTTTCTTTTTTAAATTCATCTATCTTTTTCCAAACTGGCTTAGAATATTTTAAAATTTCTGAAGAAATAGAATCTAGTTTTTTCATTAAATCTTTCTTATCTACTAATTTTTTTCCTAAACCTTTTCTTATAGAATTGTGGTGAACTAACAATAAATCCAATTTTTTGGATAAATTATATTTATCTTCAAGATCTATAACTTTTATCCCCCTTCTTCCTATTTTATCTTCATACGCTGGTCCAATACCTTTTCTTGTTGTTCCAATTTTATTGTCACTAGCTGAGTCTTCTCTTATCTCGTCTAATTCTTTATGTAGGGGCAAGATAAGTGTTGCATTTTCTGCGATATATAAATTTTCAATATCAATTTTTATACCAAGTTTATTAATTTTTTTAATTTCATCTAGTAAAGACCAAGGATCAATCACTACTCCATTTCCTATAATAGAAATTTTATTTTTTCTTACTACTCCTGAAGGCAAAAGATTTAGTTTATATGTTATGTTATTTACTACTAATGTATGGCCTGCATTATGACCGCCCTGAAATCTAACTATTACATCAGCATTTTCTGAGAGCCAATCAACAATTTTCCCTTTACCCTCGTCTCCCCACTGCGCACCTATAACTACAACGTTAGACATTAATATCCCTTTGTTTAATAAAAACTAAATGATTCAATGGACCAAACCCTGAGCCATACCCTGGTGCAGTTAAAATTGCTTGATCTACATATCTAAGGGAGGTTTTACATGATTTATACATATTTTTTTTTTGTGATAAACATGTTGCTAGTGCAGATGATAGAGTGCAACCTGTTCCGTGAGTATGTCTAGTTTTAATTTTTCTCTTTGGGAAAATTTTTATTTGTTTTTTAGAAACTAAAATATCAAAAATCATTTTATTTTTTAGGTGTCCACCTTTTAATAACACATTTTTTGCTCCCATTCTGATAATTTTTTTTGCAGCTTTTATCATATCTGCTTTATTTAAAATAGAATATCCTGTCAAAACTTCTGCTTCTGGAATATTGGGAGTAACTAAATCACATAATGGTAAAAGTAATTTTTTTAAATATTTGATCGAATTGCTGCTAACCAGTCTTGATCCTCCTTTAGAAATCATAACTGGATCAAGTACAATATTTTTTATTTTATATTTCTTTAAAATTTTGTGAATACATTTTATTACACTAGTGTTATGCAGCATGCCAATTTTTACAGCGTTGGCACCAATATCATCTAAAACCATTGTTATTTGTTTTTGAACATTTTTTACTGGGACTGAACTGATTGCTTGTACGCCTTTAGTATTTTGAGATGTGACAGCAGTAACTGCAGTCATTGCGTAGCTACCAAGGGCTGTTACTGTTTTAATATCTGCTTGAATGCCTGCACCACCTGAAGAGTCTGAGCCTGCTATAATTAATACTTTTGATTTAGGTTTCACTTTTTTATCGATTTTTTAATTATTTTTATACATTTTAAAATTAAATTTTTATCATAAGATTCCCCCATAATTCTAATTTTAGGTTCTGTTCCTGATTTTCTTATTAATAACCTTCCTTTGCCACTCATAAATTTATTGGCTTTTTTTATAGCATCTCTACATTTTGATTTGTTTATTATATTTTTATCTTTAACGATTATATTATCTAATATTTGCGGCAAAGGTTTAAAAAGATTAAATAAGTGACTAGCTTTTTTTCCTTTTCTAAGAGAAAATAAAACTTCTAGTGAAACCATCAAGCCATCTCCAGTAGTTGCAAATTTTCCAAGTATTATGTGTCCAGATTGCTCTCCTCCTAAATTAAAATTTAATTTTTTCATTTTTTCTTTTACATATCTGTCACCAACTTGAGATCTAAAAAAATTGATTTTTTCTTTTTTTAAAAAATTTTCTAATCCATAATTCGACATTAGAGTTCCAATTACACCTCCTTTTAAGATTTTTTTTGATCTCCATCTTTTAGCGAGCATAGCAATAATTTGATCTCCATCTATTATTTTCCCTTTTTCATCGCACATGATAATTCTATCTGCATCTCCATCAAATGAGATGCCAACATGGGCCTTGTATTTCCTGACAGCAGATTGAATTTTTGCTGGATATGTAGATCCGCATTTATCATTAATATTAAAACCATTAGGTTTTACTCCTATTGCTATCACTCTAGCACCAAGACTTTTGAGTAATTCAGGAGCAGAAATATATCCGGCCCCATTTCCACAATCCAAAACTATTTTAGTTCCTTTTAAATTAAAACTACTTGGAAAGTTTTTTTTTAATATTTTAATATATTTTTTGTTCCCATCTTCAAGCCTTTTTACTCTGCCTAACAATTTTGGATTCGTAAGTTGTTTTGCATTTTTTGTATCAATCAATCTTTCAATTTTTTTTTCTATTTTATCTGACAATTTCATTCCATCTGGACCAAATAGTTTAAGTCCGTTATCATAATAAGGGTTATGTGATGCGGTAATCATAATTCCCATATTTGCATTCATAGATTTTGTTAACATTGCTAATCCATTAGTAGGCAAAGGACCTAATGTAAATACATACATGCCACCTGATGCTAAACCTGATACTAAAGCAGGTTCTAAAATATATCCAGATAATCTTGTATCTTTAGCGATTATTGCAATTTGTTTTGTTTTTTTTTGATTTTTAAAATAAGTAGCTGCTGCTAGACCAAACTTAAAAAATTTTTCTCCAGTAATATTTCCTTGATTGACGGTACCTCTAATGCCGTCAGTTCCAAAATATTTGTTGCTCATAAACTAATTTGTATTTAAAATTTTATTAAAAACTAATATTCCTTGATTGATTTCTTTAACATTGTGAACTCTAAATAACTGAACTCCTTGTGAAAGTCCATACAACACCGATGCTAACGATCCACCTGTACGGTCTGGAGTATCAAATTTTGTTACTATATGTTCTATAAATCTTTTTCTAGATGTGCCTATCAGTATTGGACATCCTAAGCTATGAAAAGTCGAAATCTTTGACATAATTCTTAGGTTGTGTTTTAAATTTTTTCCAAATCCTATCCCTGGATCAATTATAATTAATTCTTTTTTAATTTTTTTTTTTATAAAAAAATTAATTTTTTTTTCAAAAAAATCAAAAATATCTAATAATGAATCTGTATATTTTGGATTTTTTTGCATTATGTCAGGGGTTCCTTGCATGTGATGTAAAACAAAAGGAATGTTTTTTGAACATATTATACTGAGTGATTTTTTATCAAAATCTAAACCAGATATATCATTAATAATATCTACCCCTTTTTCGACACCTTTCTTCATCACATATGCTTTTCTTGTATCTAATGATAACGGTAATTTTGGAAATTTTTTTTTTATTTTTAATATTGGCCGGGTCTGGTAGATTCTCCCCCAACATCAATAATTGATGCTCCATTATTAATCATTAAACTTGCTTGATCGTATGCTTTTGATTCTTGAAAAAATTTACCTCCATCAGAAAAACTGTCAGGTGTAATATTGAGAACTCCCATTAGTAATGGACTATCAAATTTGAGCTTACAAATACTTTTTCTTTTACTTATAATATTCTTTAAATCAATATTTAGAATATTTTTTATTTTCTTTTTTAAACTTTTTATTTGATTAGTTTTGTATATATTGCTTTCAATTTTACCATTTTTTTTTCTTTGAAAGATTTCTAATTGATCAAAAGCTATCTTTCTATTGCCTGCTAAAGGAAAAGCTTTTCTTTTATTAATAAGATTTGTTGCCTGTGTTCCGTAATAGAAATTACACGGTCTTGTGTAATACTTTCGCATTAAAAATTAAAGAGCAGGCTTAGGTTTTAGACCTAAAGATCCTAATACAGAA
>LWDU01039682.1_pt1 | contig 30442 bp, 22 predicted proteins | sample 727161 | NCBI WGS metagenome assembly LWDU01 (sample SAMN04566230, study PRJNA314399) | hydrothermal vent metagenome | isolation source: deep sea hydrothermal plume seawater | place: Mexico: Gulf of California, Guaymas Basin | collected 2004-07-11
ATTGTAGATCGGCAGGTTTTGCTGGTTGAAACGCACCCCGTCGTTGACTTGCAGTTTATAACTGCGGATAAAGTCGTCGGCGTAGGGCCGGCCTCGGCTGTCGGTGCCCTCGGGACGCGGGAAGAACGCGATGCGGCTGACCGGGAAGCGGGTGCCTAGGTCAAAGAAGAAGGTCCGGCCGGCTTGCAGTACCCCGAAATCCTTGAAGCGGCTCTCGCTGGAGGTCGCCGGGTCGTCGTCGACGAGCGGGAGATTGCTCTGTTTGAAGGGCACGTTGTCCCATACCCGGGCTTCGGCCGCTTCGCTGACGAAGTCTTGCGGGAAGCCCTCGGACCAGTTCAGTTGCCCGACGATATTGTCGTTTGGGTTGAAGCCGACCAGTTGAATGGCCCCAGGCGTGTCGAAGCTTATCGCGGTGGAGTTCAGTTCGTTGTCGCGCCAGGAAAGACCTCCGTCGCCCAATTGCCACTGCAGGACTTCACCCTGTGCGGCCGTGGCCAAGCAGACGACCGCGATGAACGCGGTGAATGCAGGGGTGAAAGATTTGAATATTTGTGCGCGCATCTTTCTCCCTCGGACGGGGATATTTGGGGATTTTGTGGAATATAGCATATTAACGTGCTCGGCCAAAATTTCGTCTCATGTGCGCTATTGGGTGGATCAACCCCAAAAAATCACATTGCCGTCCATGCCGGCAAAGTGGTCGATAAAGAGAAAAACGCCGCCGGGCGCGATGTGGCCGGCGATCATGCCCATAAAAAAAGGCCGCGTCTTGCGATAGAGCGCCACGCCGCCGTAGCGCAAGACGACTACCTTGATTAACCAGGCCAGGAACATGTTGAACCAAAGGTGGTCCATGATAACGGTCGGGCCGATGGGATAGCCGAGAGGGTGCAGGGGCCACCAGAGATAATACCAGCGCGCCAACATCAGCAGCAGCATGATCGCGGCGCCGATCCCGGTATCGACCCAACCCGCTATATGCGGTTCGCTGGGGCTGCGGATCAGGGCGGCGGCGTAATTGTAGAAACCGTGCTGGCCCCCGGGAATTTTCAGGTTGAGTGCCCCGTAGGAATAGCTCAGTTCCATGACCACCCACATCGATGAGACCAGACCGATGGCCATGGCCAGCAGCATCACCCAGAACAGCGGCCGTTTGGATCCGCCAAACCCCTCGCCCAATTTGAGGCTGTTGGCGGCCGAGGTCATTGCGAAACTGCGCACACCGGTCCAGAAATAGGTTGTCGCGAGTACGACCAGCCCGTGCGCGCCGATAGCCGAGGAACCCACGGCGGAGATGACGATGGCGGCGGGCCCGACGGGGACCGAACCGTCCGAAAGGCCGCCTTCGGCAATCAGACGGGTAAATCCGACAAAGAGCGCTGCCGCGGTAAAGAGAAAGGCCAGGCCGACCCAGACCGGAAGACCGGCCAACGACAACCACAGTACCATTATCAGGCCGCTGCCCAATAACAGGAAAACCGCGGTCCGATAGGAAAGCATCTCGTCGGAGTCGTCGACGGTCGAATCGCCGAGGAAGGCTTTGCGGCAAACGGCTGCTAGATGTTTGCGGGCGGCGAATAGCCCGAAGAGAAATAGCACTAGCATGCCGCCCATCGACTGGTGCACGAGGATTGGGTTGACGATGGCGTGCCCGCCGCCCAGCGTTTCCGAACTCGTGATACCCAGGACGCCGAAGCTGGTGCGCAGGGCGTTGGCGAAAAGATTGAAGAACCACAGACTGAAGGCGATCTCGGTCTTGAGAAAATAGAAGAAGCCCAGAATATTGAAACGGAACTTGAATTGCAATTCCGATATGCCGTCGAAGACCGGCAAAATAAAGTGGATGGGGTCGACATCCGTGGCGACGGGCACCATTTCGGGAAAGTAGTTGTGCACTCCGTGCAGAGTGCCCCAAATCGCCGGGATGGCGAAACCGATCCACATCACCGGGTTTTTGAAGAAGGGTGCGACGCGTTGCCCGCCAGCACCTTCTTCGGTCACGGCCATCGGTACCTGGACTAGCGGGTAGGTCAAGCGCTCGTGCTCGTTCCACTGCCTGCGCAGAATGACCATCATAGAGATCATCGCTAGGAACATCGCCCAGATGAAGGGGGCCCAACTCAAAAAGAGCGGCAGCCAGGCGGCCCAGGGGACGGGCTGGCCCTGTTCCAGGCCCTCGTAGAAGGGCTGCATCAGTCGGGTGTCGTGCGGCTGCAGCCAGTCGGCGATATAGGGCTGGATCAGGTTGCGCCAGTCGTTTTCGGGGGTGGCGTAATAAAAGGGGGTGAGGATCGTGCCGATAAACCGGCCGGCGAAAAGGATCGGCAATGGCGAGGCCATCACCATCATGATGTAGATAAGCAGCAGTTCGCCGCGGTTCAGCCCCGCACGCGGGGTCGCCAGTTTGAGCAGCGGGTTGATCAGGCCGGCCAGGACGAGCAGCAGGAACAAGGCTCCGACGGTGCTGGTGCCCAGCGTCATATAGGAACCGCGCAGATAGAATACGCCATAGGCGTCGCCGGCAGCGACGACAAAGGTGAACAGACAACCGAGCAGAATCGCTTTGGGAGTAAAGGCGGACGGGCGATTGGCGGTGTCCGCGTCGCGTTCGTCCGGTGATGGCAAGGATCAACTGCTTCCGGTGGCGGCGAAGATGCGCACGAAGACGATCGATTGTTTCTGGGTTTCCCCCTGGAAGAATTTGCGTTCGAGCAGGAAACCCGAGTTCAGGGTCAATTCGTAGCCCTGATACGACGACACGTTGGTGAACAGGGTCGAGAAAACAAGGCTGCGGAAGTTTTCGATGAAACTCGGCGAGGCCTCAGCCGGTTGCTCGGCGAGGTTGGCGAAATTGCTGAATTCGACGCCGAAATCCACCCACATCTTCGGCAGGATCGAGTACTGGCCGATGAAGAACAGGCTTTCGGTCAATTCGTTGGTCTTGAGGGCGCTAGGCGAGGTGGGAGTCTCGCGCTGGTACATGCTTTTCCACTTGGGCCAGAGCGTGAGCCGGTCGTTTGGTCGGATGGCGTAGTCGGCCTTGTTGATCAGGCCGAAGAACGAGCGGTCGCGTTTGAGGTCGGCTTGTGCGCCCTGTTGCTTGAAGATCTCGTATTTGAGTTTGCCCGAGATATTGAGATTGCTGACGCGTGAATAACGGGCTTTCATAAACAGGGTGTTGGCGAACGTGTCCTGGTTGTCCAGGGGGTCGGTAAAATCGGTCAGGCCGATGGGGTCTTCCCAGACGATGCGGTCCTCGGGGATATCGTCTGCAACTAATTTGGCGTGTTGGAATAGCGAGATATCGAGCCCAGGATAGGACTTTTGCAGGGTGAACAGGCTGTAGTAGGAGCGAGCCTGACGGTCGCTGCTGAGCTGGTCTTCGGACAGCCGACCAATGGTGAATTGGCTACTCTCGGTGATTTTGAAGCCGCCATAGGTGTTGTAACCGCGATGGTCGCGCTCGTAGGGATAATCGGCGAGGCGGTCGTCCTCGAAACGGTCGATGAGCGTATTGTTGTTCATGTCCATGCCGAAGAGAAACTTGGGCGGGTCGACTATGTAGCGCAGGAAGGGCTCGGCGTAGTCGGGGCGGTTGTTCTGGTTCTGGTTGAAGTCGGAGATGAAATCGTTGTTCTCGTCGAGGCCGGGGAAAATGTCGGTGTCGCGGCCGACCGAACCCGATCCGCTCAAACCCTGGCTCTGGCGGAAGCGCTGCCAGTCGGCGAAGCGATCCTGGTCGTCGTTGTCGTCGACGAATTCGAAGAGGTTCTGGGTTTTGCTGGCGTAGTCTATAACGCCGCCCGGATCGGCGATGAAGGCCCGGGTGCTGTAATCGGGGTCCATGGTGAAGGCCTCGCCGTAGGCGAAAAAGGGATACTGCTGGTACGAGGCGGTCACATAGCCGGCTTCGGCCGTTTCCTTGTTGGCGGGCAGTTTGCGAAAGTTCTGGTTTGGGAAACGGCGGAAGCGCCGGTTGAGCACGTATTCGGCGCGCAGGTCGAAGTGGGCGAGGTTAATCAGCTCGATGTCCATGCCGATCACTTCGTGCGCGGTGGGCAGGCCATACGAGTAGCGCACGAAGGTTTGATTGGAGCCGTCGGTGATTTCGCCGCTGGCTTGTGCGACCGGTAAAAAGACCTGTTCGCCGCGGGCGTTGGTCTGCAGGTTAGAGGCGATCTCGATGCGGTAGTCGTTTGATACTACGAGTTCGAATTCCAGTGCCTGCGCCTCGCGGAAGGTGCCTACTTTTTCGGTTGGGCTGAAGTCGTTGCGGATATCGTAAATGAGCTCGATGGCATCGGATCCGCTGACCTCCAGAATGCCCTCGCGGCGCACGCCGCCGCGCACCAAGGGAACGATTTCCGGATGCAATTCGCCGTCGATGACTACTTGGTCAACGAAGAAGGAGGCTCCGGTGGCGTCCGACTCGGGTGAGTCGTCGACGATGCGGATGATCACGCGTTCGACATTGCCTGTATTTTGCGGTCCGGTTAGCACGCCTTTTAGCGAGTTGTCGCCGATGCTCAATTCGCTGCTGGTATTGGAGACGTTGACCCAGGTCAGGCCGATCTTGGCGAAGTCGCCGACTTGCGAGACGCCGCGCGCGCCCAAAAGCCGGGTGGTGTTTTCGATGGTCGAGGCGCCGCCGGCTTCGTTGAGCGCGGTGTATCCGGGTGCGTTGAGTCTTGAGCCGAGTAGCGTTAGTGCGTATTTATCGGAGAGAAAATCCCACTGCAGCCCGTTGAAGGTCGGCTTGGAAAAGGTCAGGGGGGTCAGCGTGGTGCGGATGGCGTCGCCGATGGTTAGGGAGGTGTGAAACTGACCGTGGCTGGCCGACGAGATGACCAGGCTGTCGAACCACCGGCTGAAGCGGGTTCCTTTTAAGAGGGCGCTGCCCTGGCGCAGGGGGCTGGTCTCGGACCAGTCGTAGATGACCCAACCGCGATTGATATAGTCGCCGAAGAGATTGTAGTTGCGGGTGCCTTCGAGTTGGGTATTGACATAGCGCGCGTAGTTGTCGCGCGCGTAATTGCTGTATTCCCAGCCGCGCCATTGATATTCGTAATACAGATTCTGCGGCAAGAACCATTTGCGGCGGTTGGGCACTAGGGCGCCGGGGGTAATGCGCACCCCGCGGATCGCCGGCTCTTCGACGGGGCGGAAGCCGGTCGATAGCTGGGCGATGGCTGTAGACTCCAGGAGAATGAAAAGACACCACATGAATAGGATGGGTAGCCTATTGCGAATTCTCTTTAGCCCCATGTTGCCATCTCCAGAAATAGGGTAATGCCCCGTAGTGGACCCCAAACGTAAGGATTTAACTCGCTGTGTATATAGTTCAGGCGAATATAAGCCGTTCTCATGCTCGACCAAACTGCTAGATCCTGACCTGTTGCGGCTGTTCACAATCGGGTATTAACTGTCCACGCCGGCGCATTTGCTGGTAATGTCGGACGCATAATCCCTTGGCGGTACAAGGAGCACTGCAGTTAGGTGTACTGCACGTGTGTAGCAAGGCTTTGGGGTCTTTGCGATCGGGTATTAACTGTCCATGCCGGCGCATCTGTTGGTAATGTCGGACACATAATCCCTTGGCGACAAAGGGAGCACTGCAGTTAACTACACTACAGCTCGGTGCGCTGCATGTGCTTTTCGCCGCGACTTTGTATTCACGCTCGGGCGTCAGGCGACCGTAGCGGCGCATTTGCTGATAGTGACGGGGGCAATGGCCTCTGCTCACGGCTTTTTTGGCGCAGTCGGGAGCGGAGCAAGTCTTATTGAGCGTGGTTTTAGTTGATGACATTGTATGCTCGTGCAGTATCGGGATACATATTAGTTGATTACCGCAAACCGTGTGCCAGTGGTAAATCCCTTTGTCTTTTTCTCATAAATAGGTGTTTTATAACAGTTATGTGTAAATGTCAGCGCCAACGCAATATCAGGTATTGATATGGGCAAACGTGAAAAATCACGCCCTGACTTTCAGTATATCCAAATAGATACAATAATAACAATAAGTTGTGATTATATTTTTATTGCGCGAATTATCACGCAGTGCGTGAATTATCACGCAGCACAGTAAGTTCTCTCCGGCTTCTTTGTGCGGCCCGCCCGATCATGGGCTCAATTCCACGATTTCTCGCGCGGCGATGTCTTTTTTGTGGGTATAGTGCGCCGTTTCGAGTAACTCGCGGGTTTCGGGCGTCAGCCGCTTTTTGATCGTCTCCGGAATGGGACCTTCCTGGCGATGGTGTGGCCGGTAGCGCAGCGTCAGCACTCGGCGCTGGCGGTCGGCGGCTTTCCAGGGCAGGACCCCGTGGGTCAAAGCTTCGGGCATAACTACGACATCCCCGGCCGCGGGCGTGATATTGATGACCCCCGGCGGGACTTCCCCTTCGATGCGCCCCTGGGAAAATAGCTGCGGCGGCCGGTCGAACTGGCTTTTGTGCGAACCCGGTACAACCAATAGCCCGCCATCACCGGGATGCACATCGTCCAGATAGGGAAAGGCTACAAAGTCGTCGCAGTAGATACGGCCCTGGCGTATCTCGTAGCGGGCGCTCTCAAAGCCGTAGTCTTCGCGGGCGCAGTGCAGCGGCACCGCCGCGGTGTGCCCATTGGGATCGTCGACCATCAAGGTGCCGCTGGCGAGCATGGGTTTGCCGTTGGTCAGTTCCAGTACGATGGGCCAGACGGCGGGCAGAAAGACCAGTTTTTCCAGCGCCCGATCGAAGGCGAAGCCGTGCGCAAAGCCCTTGCGATTTTCTGAAGCGCCGAAATCCGGCGGCAGGTCTTCGGCAACGCTGCCGATATAGCGGTTGGCGGCCTCAGAAGCCGCGTCCAGTTCTTTCGGGGTCAGCACGTTTTTCAGATGCAGAAAACCGCATAGATCAAAAAGGTAACGTTGTTCTTCAGTCATCATCGCGAGCCTTGCCTTTAGTTCGAGTAGTGAATTTGCACACTGTTATAGTGTCCTGTTCGTGCTCGGTCGCGCGATCACTTTGCCTAGTGTCGGCTCCTCTTTGTGATCGCGCTTCCATTGCTGGGCTAATTCATCCTCCGGGTCTGGAACTGTGGGGGCGACCGGTGTGATCTTTGTAGTGCCTCCGCCATTGGTTAGTTCGATGTCCATATTGTGCGGATTGCTTTCCCAGGAGCCTGTAGTGAAATCTGGAATTTCGATTGAGTTGGGACGATTGAGCACCGACCATTGGCTAAGCGGGACAATAGAACTCCGGCTTGCTGCGTCGTAAACGTCCTGGTCGAGAGGCAAGTCATTGCGCAGGCAATCTATCAGATGCCAGTCCATGAGCATATCCGATCCCCCGTGACCACTAATGTGCGCAATTCACCCATCCTGCGGTATATCTCGGGCATATATCTTTTTTCAAGTTCAGCAAATTCCTCGGGCTCTACCCATCGGTGATTTCCCTTCGAGATCCGTGGCGGGCTTGGATCAAAAAGGGCGGCTCCCTAGGTGCCGTGGATGCCGTGGATAAGGTTGTGGGGAGAAGGGGTCGTGGCATCGTGTTGTAGTATTATTGTGCGACCTTGTGCCGTGCGGATCACGGTAGTGTTCATGTTGCCGCGATATTCAAGCCCGGTAAATTCTGTAAAATAAGAGTCGCTTTCGGCCAGTTTCCTGGCTTTCTTTGCCATCGTGAAATAGTTTGGCTCTTTCATTGCAAGCTATTGTTTTATAAGAATCATATGAAATATCCCCGCCGCCCGATGGCCAGGTATTGATTCGAGCAAATGCGAAAAATCACGCTAAGACATTCGATTGGTGTTACTAATTGTGCATTAATAAATGTATGATACTAACGATGGTCGCGCGATTTTTCGCGCTTTGCGCGAACCCTCACGCGATAGCAGTGATGAGCGAGGTGTAAAAGTAGTTGAACTGTCTCTATACTTTGTTAAGTTTTTGTTATTATCCCGCCGAGTTTCCGACCTTCATTAAGGCTTGGGTCTATGAAAGCTGTAGCGCGTTTATCGTTTTGGGTATCTGCAGATCAGCAAGTCGATTTTCAGGCAGCTTATGATCTGCAACTGGTCCCTCTACTTGTCAATCACGAGCTGATAGAATCCAGCGCCCCAGATCAGTTTCAGACCGAGGGCATTTGCAGTCACTGGTTTGAGGATCCTTCGCCGTCCGCATTGTCGCTCAAGCGCCAAGGGTTATTGCAGGATCCACACTATCGCGAAATACTGTTGGACTGGGGCAGGGTCTTCGGTGCGGTCAGGCCGGGTGCCGCAATATCCTGCAGCTTTGAATTTCACGCGTTGCCGGCGGGACCTGGCGAGCGCATGGCAGCCGGGCCCGGCGTGGGCCACTGGAGCGTCTACGACTCCACCAACGGCTTGGTCGACAGCATCGTCCAGGCCATTGTCGAAGACCAGCAGGGCTATTTGTGGTTTGGCACTTTGCACGGCGGGGTCTGCCGCTTCGATGGCCAATTCTTTAAGACCTTCACCACCGAGGACGGTCTGGCCGGCAACGAAGTCTGGACCATCGTGGCCGATCGCCAGGGGGATCTGTGGTTTGGCACCAATGGCGGCGTGAGTCGCTACGACGGGAGTAGCTTCGAGACGTTCACCGTCCGCGATGGACTGCCTACCAGCCACGTGAGATCGATGGCCGAGGACCGGGTGGGGCACTTGTGGTTCGGCACCGATAGCGGTGTCTGTCGCTACGACGGGCGGGAGTTTGCGGTCTTCGCCGTGCAAGACGGGTTGGCCGGCAATGTGGTGTCGGGCATCGTCGAGGACCGGGCGGGCCTGCTGTGGTTTGCCACGGAGGCGGGGCTGAGCTGCTACGACGGCTCGACCTTTACGACCTTCACTACTGAGGACGGCCTGGCCGGTAATGCAGTGACTGCTCTATGCGAGGATCGCCAAGGCGGTATGTGGCTCAGCACCAATGGCGGGTTGTGCCAATACGACGGGCGCCAATTCCGTACTATGGTCTCCTCGCAAAATATACTTACGGGCCAAAGCTTTGGAGCACTTTTTCAGGATCGCCAGGGCCATTTATGGCTGGGCACCGACGACGGGGTGAGTCGCTACGACGGTTCGACTTGGGTCTCCTTCACCACCCAGGACGGTCTGGCCAGTAATGGGGTGCGAACAATTTGCGAAGATCACGAGGGCCATCTGTGGTTGGGGACCATCGGCGGGCTGAGTCGCTACGACGGCTCGAATTTTGTCACTTTTACCGCGCAGGACGGCTTGTCGAACACTACGATTTTTTCCATTATCCAGGATCGAAGCGGGGATCTGTGGTTTGGTCTTCGCAGGGGTGGCGTGTGCCGTTACGATGGCAGAAATTTTACAACCTTCACGACTCAGGACGGTCTGGCCATCAATAGTGTGCGGAAGATTTTCGAGGATCGGGCGGGGCATCTGTGGATCGCCACCCAGGGCAGTGGTGTCTGCCGATACGACGGGCAGAATTTTACGACCTTCACGACGGCAGACGGCCTGGCCGGCAATTCGGTGGAGACGGTTTTTCAGGACCGCGAGGGGCATATGTGGATTGCCACGGAGGCCGGGTTGAGTCGTTATGACGGACAGAATTTCACGACCTTCACTACCGAGGACGGGCTGGCCTACGACCATATCACGGCGATTTATCAGGACAGTCGGGAGAATCTTTGGTTCGGATACCGCCACATCGGAGTGAGTCGCTATGACGGGCGGAATTTTGCGACCTTCGTGACGGCAGACGGCCTGGCCGGCGATGGTGTGGCCGCGATTTGCGAGGACCGGGCGGGGCAATTGTGGTTCGGCACCAATGGTGGTGGGGTGAGTCGTTACGACGGGCGCAGTTTCACCACCTTCACTACGCGGGACGGGTTGGCCAGCAATGTGGTGTGGAGCATCATTGATTCGGTACCAATGGCGGTGGGGCGAGTCGCTACGATGGGCACAGTTTCGCCACGTTCACTACGCTGGACGGGTTAGCCGGCAATATGGTGTGGAGCGTCATTGAGGATCGGGCGGGCCATCTGTGGTTCGGCACCAATCACGGGGTGACGCGCTTCCGGCGGACGGTCGCGACGCCCCCACCGGTATACATCGATGCCGTGGTGGCTGACCTCCGCTACGAGGGGGACGGCGAAGTGGTCTTGCCGCTGAGCGCGGGGCCGGTGGCCTTTGAATTCCATGGCATGAGTTTTAAGACGCGACCCGGGGCGATGGTCTACCGCTATCGCCTGATGGGATTTGAAAGAGCATGGCGTAATGTCCAGCAGTGCCGAATCGAGTATCGCAACTTGCCCGTCGGTAGCTATACATTCGAGGTCTATGCAGTGGATCGGGATCTGGTGTGTTCTGAGGCGCCGGCTTGCGTGGAGTTGGCCGTCGTGCCCGATCCTCGGCTCGAGGCCTTGACTCAGGCGCTCAGAGAAAGCGGGACGGAGGACGAATTCGTAGGGGAGAGTCCGACCTTGCGCGAGGTCCAGAGCTGACGGTGTTGATGTTGGGCGAGACCGGCACGGGCAAGGGGCTGGCCGCCAATGCCGTGCATATGATGAGCCAGCGTTGTGCGGGGCCTTTGATTCAGGTCAATTGCGGTGCCATTCCCGAAGGGCTGGTCGAAAGCGAATTATTCGGCCACGAACGCGGCGCCTTTACTGGAGCCAATAGCCGCAAGCTAGGCAAGGTCGAACTGGCCGAGGGCGGCACGCTATTCCTAGACGAAATCGGCGATTTGGCGCTGGAGGCCCAGGTCAAAATTCTGCGACTACTCGAAGAGCGCGTATTTGAGCGAGTGGGAGGGACTGAGACGCTTGCCATGGACGTGCGGATTATCGCGGCGACCAATCGGAATCTGGAGCACGCCAGGATCTCTTCTTCCGCCTGCACGCCTTTCCGGTCGAATTGCCCGCTCTGCGCCAGCGGCGGGAAGATATCCCCCTGCTGGCGGCCTATTTCATGGACCGCATGGCCGAGCATCTGCAAAAGCAGGTCGTGCAGATCGAGCCGGATGCCCTTAGGGCGCTACATGAATACGACTGGCCGGGCAATGTGCGGGAGTTGGAAAATGTGTTAAACCGAGCTGTGATAGTCTGTGAAGGCCCCGTTTTGCAGGCTGCGAATTTGGCTCTGAATGTCAGCTCTTTGCCCGCAGGCCCAAGTGATGAACTCATCACCCCCGAAGCGTACGAGCGACGCTATGTAGAGAAAGTGCTGGAAATGACCGGGTGGGTTATTCGTGGCCCACGCGGTGCGGCAGCTGTATGGGGGGTCCCCGAGTCGACGCTGCGCAGTCGCATGAAGAAACTGGGGATATCCCGCAAGGATGCGTGAATATTCGCGCATTGCGCGACATTTCGCGCCGTAGAATAATTTTTATATCTTCTTATTAATAAAGATGATAAGTAAATATCTTGTATTGTAGAGCGTGAACTTTCGCCTTTTTCGATGTTCCTCCCCCCAATATCGACTCGTCGTTAAAATTACCTAAGACATTTATTTACAATTTCTTGCAGTGCCTATTTCTATGTGGATCATGCTTGGCACGAGGCTTGCAAAGACTAACTAAAGGAATAGGCCGGGATAATTATGCTGCGGATTACTCTTTTGTCGCAGAGCAAGGAAGAAGCAATACTCAAGGTCGAAGGGCGAATTACGGGAGCTGATGTAGCCTTGTTGGAGCGCGAAATAAGGGGCAAGTTTGAGCTGGCGCAGCGCCTGGTCTTGGATCTGCAAGGCCTCAAACATATCGATCGCGAGGGGTTGGAATTGCTAAAGCATTGGTCGACGGGCAAATTGGTCTTGCGCGATAGTTCGGTCTTCGTGCGGACTCTTTTACAGGCTTACGGTCTTGAGTAATTGGCAATGCAAGGGGATATAACCTCATTGCGGTCATTACCTATTTCGCAAATGAAATTGGATCCGAAAGGAGGTCTTTCGGCTAAATGGAAAGTGTGTTTTACCTCAGTATCACTCCACCGAATAAATTGTGCGTTGAAGGTCTGTACGCAACACATCTTCGGCGCGATTTTACCACCATCCAAATAAGGAGAGCAGTAGATGAAAAAATATGGAAGTTTCATGCTCGCTTTCGGGTTGGTGTGCTTGATGAACGCGTCGTCCTTCGCCCATGTGGGCGTGGTCGTGTTCTATCCCCAGGTACCCGATCCGGCGTCGATTACCATTGACGGCAACGATGATGACTGGGGCTGGTATGATCCGGCTCTGGCGCTCAACCAGCCCGACTTCTTCGATCGCGCCAGCGACTTCGTCGAAATTTCGGACTACAATTTCACCATCCTCAACGGTTGGTCGGCGGCGCCTGACAATAAGTGGTACGGTTTTGCCCGCTTTGTCGACGACACGCTGAAGTACGATTCGCCGGTCTTAGAGTGGTGGAAAGACGATGCCCTGCAGATCACGATCGACGCCGATCACCTCGGCGGTCCGATCTTGGGGCAGAATCTCGAAGAGATCGCCAATGGCCAGCGCATGCATATACGCATTTTTCCGCAGACTGATGCGTTGTTGCCCGCTGGGATCAACCACTTCTACAGCCAGCTCGAGTTCATCGATTCGCAAGAGTTGCTGTGGGGTATGCAGCCGGGTCTCTACGACGCCGCGTGGACCGTCTTGCCCGCCGGAGCCGAGAACCTGTCGACTGGTGTCACCTATACCTACGAGTGGAAAGCCGCTCTGTGGGATATTTGGGGTCTGAGTGAAGACGAGAGCGTGCGGCATCAATTTGCCGCCGACGACGTGATCCACCTGGGTTATCGTCCGCTCGACGCCGATCAGCCGGGCGGTGGTCGCAAGCACTCGATGTATATCAACGACGGCAGCCAGTCTCAGGATGTCGACGCTTCGCAGATGCCCGATTTCTGGGCGTTGGCTTCGGATGGCCCGACGGCGGTTGAGAACGAGACCTGGGGTCATATCAAAAGCAGCATGGATCAACGTCTGAAGTAGCATTTGCAGCTTTGGGTATTGCCGTGTAGTTACAGACAAGGGAGAGGGTTGCAATGCCCTCTCCCTTGTCGCTTCAGGTGCGGGTGGTTTGTTTTGGCGCAGGTTTTTGCTGTTATTTCTTCCGGTTTCCTATCTTCCCGGCATTTGTACGCGAGGAGGCAGATTGTGGCGAAATACGCGATTTTAGCCTATGCAGTACTCGGCGGGTTGACGGGGTTCTGCGGGCATGGGTCGGCGCAAGAAAATATGTGGCGACTCGGCGGCGAAAACGGCCTTCCCTGGAACGAAGCAACCGATTTTAGTCTGATGATTGACGACTCGACCGCCGCTGGAGCGCTGCAGCCCTTTGAACTAAAGCCGGGTGAGAATCTTTTGCCTCGGTTGGGGCCTTGGCAGCCTTGGCGCTTTCCCGTCGACCCGCAGTTTCGCTCCGGCCACCCGCGCCTGTGGACCGATATCAACCACAATTCGATATACCAATCTACCGAAAGCGCTCTCTTTGTCGACGGCGACCCGTCCACTTATGTCGAGCGGCGGGACAGGGAGGAGATTTTCTACACGATCGATTTGGGCACCCAGTTGCCGGTGGATCGCTTTGTCTTCACTACCCCAGAAGGCGTCAGCCCGGAAAGCGACGAGCCTTTCCGACCCAACTACGTCCTTAGATCCTATAGTTTGACCGCCAGTCAGACCGAATCCGGTGTTATGGAAGAGGAGTTGCAGCGCGGTTTTTTTTGGCGGGGCGCAGGGCCTTGTTGTTCGTTGGGCATTCCCCTGGCCTTCGAGGAGCGCAATGCTGATGGCGTTACCGAAGTGAATTTCCCCCTGCAGAATCTGCGTTTTTTCCGCCTTATCGCCATTCCAGACGGGTTCACGCTATTTGGCGATGCAATCGTCACCCGTTCGGCTTTTGCCGAGATGGAGGTTTATGGGCGCGGATATGCCCCGGTGGCGACCTGGGAGTCGCAGGTCATCGACCTGGGGCGCGAAGTCAATTTCGGTCAGATGGATTTTGCCGTGAGCAAGTGGCGCAAGGAGGGCGAGCAGTTGGCGGCCTTGGCCGAGGCTGAGGGTGACGGCGCGGTTCGCGCCCAGGTGGAGATCAGGACCGGCCGCGACGATACACCGACGGCCTATTTCGGCTTTGACGATCTGGGCGCCAATGTGGAGGTGACAAAGAGGCAATGGGATCGACTGATCCCGTTGGAATCGCGCGGCTCCACGATAGCCGTAGGCTACCGCGGTCCGGTGGTCGAGGACTTGGGAAACTGGAGTTTCTGGTCGCTGCCGCTGACGGAGTCGGGGCAACATCCGCGCATGCCGTGGGGGCGGTACATGCAGTTGCGGGTGCGGTTGGATACGGACGAGGTCTGGGACTTCGCCCGCTTGGATTCGCTGCAGGTCGAGATCGCGCCGCTTTTGGCGGATCGGATTCTGGGCGAGGTCGTGTTGCAGGAGGATTTGCAGCCACAAGGTCGACGAGTGCAGGTGACGACGGGCGAAATGAAACAGTACGTATACGAAGTCGGGGGGGAATTCTCCAGCGACGACCGCAGCGGCTTCGATGCATTGCGGGTCTTGACGCCGGCAGAGGCCGAGTTTGGCTGGTTGCAGATGGGCGAGCCGCTCGCCGCGGTGGAGCCGGACAGCATTGTGGTCGAGGAAAATGGTTTTGTGCTATTCTTGCCCCGTCGTCTGAGTCCGCAGGGCGATCACAAGCTGCGCATCGGGCTCGAAACGGTGCTCTATAGCGAGGCGGGCGAATTCGGCGGTGAGGTATTTAACCGCAGTGAGCAGAGTTTGTTGCAGAAGGTCGAAGGCGGTGATGTCAGTGAAGAGTTGGGCTCGAACCAATTGCTGGTCGTAGCGTCCGCTCTGTCGCAGACGGGTGTATTGGGAGAGGTGATGGCGGGGGCGGGCATCTTCACGCCCCAGGGAGACGGGGTCAATGACCAGTTGCCCATCAGCTATACGCTATTCAGGGTGCGGCAGGCGTCCGAGGTAACCGTCGCAGTCTATGCTCTGGACGGACGGCGAGTATGGCAGGCACGACCGGGTGCCCAGAGCGCGGGGCGTCATAGTGTGCGCTGGGACGGTCGGGACGAAGCTGGGCAATCAGTGCCCCCGGGAGTCTACATGGCGCGGGTGGAAGTAGCGACGGACAAAGGCAGCGAGGTCATCGTCCGATCTGTCGCTGTTGTCTACTGAATGAAGCACAGCCTTTTTATTTCTTACAGAGGCCAAACGCGATGAGAATATGGATCAGCAGTTTGTTGTGCAGCGTGCCCTTGGTTTTGATGGGGTGCGGGCACGAATTGGGCTATCGCCACTTTGCCGGCCCGATCCTGCCCGCCGCCGATGTGGAGCAAGCTGAGCAGTATGTTGTTCGCGACGACCACAGCATCACTTTCGTCAAGGACCGGCTCGAGATCACCTTATTGCCGCTGACGGTCGAGATGCTGAACCGGCAATTGGCCGGCCATTCGCAGAAGCCGGAGGGTTTCCACGAGCCCAATCCCTATCTTACGCCGACCAACCCCTATACCTATGGCGAGTGGAAGCCGGGGTGGGAGGAAGAACATCCCACGCGCTTCACCGTTTTTGCGCTGAAGGTCAAGAACTACGAGTATCCAAAAGTATCGCTCGACCCCCTCAGCATCGAGATCACGGTTGCCAATGGCAGGCATTACGAGTCGTATAGCCGGTTGGCGCTGGACGAGTATTTCTCCATCTACGCCATCGGCTACGCGGGCAACACTTTTCTGCCCTATCGCGAGCGGCGGGATGTAATTCTGCGCACCCTCTACCCGGCTGACGAGATGGTCTTCAGTGGCCAGGAGACGCAGGGTTTTATCGCTTTCGCACCGCTGGCCAGCGATGTCGAAGTATTTGACGTGCGGATCAAGGGCGTCGTGCTGCGTTTCGACTACCGAGACCAGCCGGTGGAGACGGTCGATATCACCTATTCTTTTAAGCGCGAGGTCTATCTGGCCAAAGAGCGCCGCGCCGAGGGATCTTGAGTATGATGGGTAAGATGGTTCTGTTGGGAGCAGTGCTATTGTCGATGTGGTGGGGTGGGTGTGGTTCCGGATCCGAGGCCGATGGCGATGTCGTTGCGAGAATCGACGAAAAAGAAATCACCCTTGAGGCTTTGCGCCAGTTTCGCGCAGAGGCCACCGCCAGTTATCGCGACCCCGAGGAGGGGCTAAAGGCCTGGCGCTTCTATTTGCAGACGATGATCGACATGGAGTTGTTACTCGCCGAAGCGCGTGAGCAACAACTGGACCAGGCCATGGAATTTTCGCGCAAATTGCAGGACGAACGGCGCAAGAAATTGGTCGATTTGTATACGACCCGAACCATCGTCAAAGAAGTCGACCGCACGGTGGACGGTATGCGGGAAAGTTTCTCTGAGAGCAAGTGGAACAAGATGCTGCGCCTGGCCCATATCCGCACCGCGAGCGAGGCGGAGGCCGAGAAGGCGATGCGCGATCTGGAACAGGGCAAACCCTTCGAGGAAGTGGCCCGCGAGCGCTCGGTTGTGCCGACCACGGCCGAGCGGGGCGGTATTCTCGAACCCTGGTATGGGCGCGGGAACCTCGAGGAAATGGGGTTGACCCTAGAGATCGGTGAGCAGTTGTTCGCGCTGGAGATCGGGGCCTTCAGCCAGCCCTTTCCGGTGGGTTCAAGGTGCTGTCCGAGGGGCCGGCTCCCGACCACTATAGGGCGTCTTTTTTGCGCGGGAGTTACTGGAAGGAGTTTCGCGTCCAATGGGATAAGATGGTAGATCGGTTGCAAGATCAGCTGGAACCGCGCGTAGACGGCGATGTGGTCAAGGTGCTGGTCGAGCGGATGGCCGGTGCCGGTCGCGGGGGCATGTTGCTGAGCCCCGAAGATCAGGAGGTGGCCCTCGTCCGCTTTAAGGGCGGGCAGGTCACGGTGATGGATTTTGCCGAAACGTATAATGCCTATTGGTTTATCCGTTCGGTTTCCTTCGACAGCAGCGGGATCTCCGAATTCATCCACCGCGACCTATTGCCGCGGACCTTAGTTTATCAGGCGGCGCAGCAGGAGGGGTTGGACCAGGACTCGACGATCGTCGCCTGGTTGGCGGCTAAAGAAGAGTCACTGTTGCTGGAAGCCCTGAGGGAAACACAGGTCGTGCAACGGGTCGAGGTCGACGATGCTGCAGTCAAGGCCTATTACGACGACAATCCGCAGTTGTTTATGCAGATGGAAGAGTTCCAGGTGACAGAGATTCTAGTAGCGACCCGAGCAGAGGCGGAAAAACTCGTGCAACGGATTCGCGGGGGGGAGGACATGGAGCAACTTGCCGCTGGCCATACGATTCGCTCCGACGCCGAGGGGGGGCATTACCACATGCACAACCACCCCTCCGAAAGGCGGGTCTTCGGTGCGCTCTACGATTCGGTGGCAGTGGCGCAGATCGGTGCGCTCAACGGTCCGGTCAAACTCGATGCGGGCTATTCGGTTTTCAAGGTGCTTGAGCGCATTCCTGCCCATCCTACGCCCTTCGGGCAAGCGGCTTCGCGGGCTAAGTGGTGGGTGCAGAAAGAGCAGGAGAAGGCGCTCTTCGACGCGTTATTCGTTCGCCTCAGGGAAAAACACGCGGCGCAAATCGTCGTCTTCGAAGAGCGGCTCAGCGCCTTGGCGGCGGAATAAGCCGCTGCCCATTTTCTTTGGCACCATTATCCCACAAATATGGAGTTCGAAGTGTATGGCGAATGAGTGTCCGAAAGTGCTGGTAGCCGGTGGTGTGGACGATAAAGAGCTCTACCTGGCGCCCGAGGACCAACAGCGCTTGGCGTCGTTTGCCGATTGGAGTTTTGTGCCCTGTAAAGAAGGGGCATTACTCGGAACGGACGGACAGCCGCAAGACGAAGAAGCTTGGATCGAACGGATCGGCGATGCCGAGGCCATCGCCATTTATCCGGGTGCGCCTAACCTCAGCGCCGAACTCATCGAGCGCAATCCCACCCTGAAGATCGTCGGCGAATTGAACGGCGACCGCTTTGCCCAGCGGATCGACGTGGAAAAGGCTTGGGAAAAGGGCGTCGAGACGGTGGATACGACCAATGGCTCATCGTATCCGGTGGCCGAATGGGCCTTGGGGTTGATTCTCGTCTCACTGCGCAACGCCGGCTATTATATGCGGCGTTTTCTCGCTGGCGACTGCCGTAAATCACGCGACAACCCGAGCTTTTTGCGCGGCGAGTTGACGGGTAAGCGGGTGGGTTTAATCGGCTGCGGCCACGCCGGGCGCCGGCTGGTCGAGTTATTGCGCCCTTTCAACGTCGAAATTTCGGTGTACGACCCCTATTTGTCGCGAGCGTTGGCCGAAGCGCTGGATTTGCGGCTGACTTCGCTCGAGCGCGTGCTCTCGCAGTCTGACGCAGTAGTCTGCCTGGCGCCTTTGACTCCGCGCACCGAGGGCATGATTGGCCCGGCCGAGCTCGAACTAATTCCCCCGGGCACGGTGCTGGTGAATGTCTCCCGTGGTCCGATTATCGACGGCGAAGCGCTAGTCGAGCGGCTCAAGCGCGGCGATATCATCGCCGGCCTCGACGTCTTTGATCCGGACCCGATTCCGGCGGGTCACGAGATTACCGAGTTGGAAAATGTCTTTCTGAGTCCGCATATTGCGGGGGTCACCGCCGCCAGCTATCGGCGTTTTTTTACTTTGATGGTCGACGAGTTACAGCGTTTTTTCCACGGCTATGAAACGTACTATAATCTGACTCCCCGCTCATTGGCCGATCGTCGGGGCCACGACTTCGCGGCCCGTTAGGCGATGCTGTCGCGCCGATTATCAGTCGCGATTTCGTTTGAGGTTATTGCAAGAATACCGCAGCCCCTGTCGTGGCTGGTGCTGATGGTGGTAGCGATGGGCGTGTCGGCCTGTCAAAACGAATCCACGGAAATGCAAACGGACTATCGAGCTGCGACCGCTAAATCCGGTCCTTCGTTTGTCGAGATCGCGCAGGAGGCCGGCATCGGCTTTCGCCATATCAACGGGGCGAGCGGTCGCTATTACTATGTGGAAGCCTATGGTTCGGGCGCGGTTTTTTTGGACTATGACAACGACGGTTATCAGGACCTCTATGCGGTCAACGGTGCGCCGCTGCCCGGTTTTGAAGCCGATGGCGTTCCGACCAACGCGTTTTACCGCAATCGCGGCGATGGTACTTTTGCGGATGTGACAGTGTCCACGGGCACGGGCCATGCGGGTTATGGCATGGGCAGTTGCGTTGGTGATATCGACAACGACGGTTTTGCAGATCTCTATGTGACCAACTTTGGGCCCAATGTGCTCTACCGCAATCGCGGCGATGGCACTTTTGCGGATGTAACGGCCGCTGCCGGTGTCGGCGATGCTCGGTTAAGCACCAGCGCGGCCTTTGCCGATATCGACAACGACGGCGACCTCGACCTTTATGTGGCCAATAATGCCCGAATCGATCTGGAAAGCGACGAGGGGTGCCGCCGCGGGGAGATCCCGGTTTATTGCGCGCCGACAGAATATCCGGGGGAATCCGGCGTTCTCTATCGCAACGACAGCAGCGGAAAATTTGCCGATATCACGCGACCAGCCGGGTTATACAACGAAGCAGGTCGGCAACTAGGCGTGGTCTTTGGTGATTACGATACCGATGGCGATACGGACCTCTATGTGGCCAACGATATGACGGCGAATTTCCTCTATCGCAACGACGGCCAGGCACGTTTTGCCGAAGTGGGTTTGAGCGCCGGGGTCGCGCTCAGCGAGAGCGCCCGCCCGGAGGCCGGGATGGGTACCGACTTCGGCGACTTTGACCGGGACGGCGATCTCGATATCGCGGTGTGCAATTTTCAATGGGAGGCCTGCCGCCTCTATCGCAACGACGGCGACGACGCGTTTGCGGACATGAGCTTTGCTTCGGGTTTGGGCGAGCCGACGTTGGCGACGCTGACCTTTGGCACTGATTTTCTCGACTACGACAACGATGGCGATCTCGATCTCTATCTGGCCAATGGCCACGTGCATCCAGAAGTCGAGGCTTTCGACAAGGCCACTTCCTATCCGCAGCTTGACCAGATTTTTGTCAATAATGGATCCGGCAAGTTTGCGTTGGCGATTGAAGATATGGGTCCGGGCATGGCCCTTGCGGGGGTGAGTCGGGGCGCAGCGTTTGCCGATATCGACAACGACGGCGATATGGACGCCTTCATTTCCAATAACAACCAGCGCCCCTTTTTGTTGCGCAATGATGGCGGCAATCGCAACCATTGGCTCGCGATCAAGACCATCGGCCGAGTTAGCAACCGCGACGGAATCGGAGCGCGGGTCAAGGTCATTAGCGGTGATCTGGTCCAGATCGAAGAAGTGCGTTCAGGCAGTAGTTATCTCTCGCAGAACGATCTGCGAGTTTATTTCGGGCTGGGCCGGCGCGAAAGAGTCGACCGCGTCGAAATCCGCTGGCCCAACGGGATCGTGCAAATTTTAGAAGAAATGGCTATCGACAGTATTCATCGGGTGGAGGAACCGGAGACCTCCGGCTAGAATGGATATACGCGAACTGCGGCAAAATGTTCGAGCGTGGACTTCGATCGGGGTTGTCGTCTGTCTCTTGGCCGGATGTGCATCCACCACTGAGGATGCACCCGTCGCCGAGGAGAGCCTGGGAGAGAGGGAGCAGCGCTACGTGCGCGCGGTCGCCGCAGATAGCGCGGATGTCGAGGCGAACTTCGGCCTTGGTCAGGTGTACTACGAACAACAACGCCTGACGCAAGCCCTGCAGGCCTTTCGTCGGGCGCGGGAGTTGGACTCCGCCCATAGCGGGGCGCGGGTGGGGATCGGCAAAGTTTTGTTTGCGCGTGGGCAGTTGCAGCAGGCGGTGGAGGAATATCGGGGTGCCGCGGAAATATGCGCCGATTGTGCGGACGTGCATCGGGGGTTGGGTGCGGTGTATTTGCGGCAACGGCGTTACGACGAAGCCCGCGAGGCCTATGGGCAAGGGCTCGCCAGCGAGCCAGGCCATGCGCCCTCGCACTACAATCTCGGCGTGGCCTTCTCCCAACAAAGCGCCTATGCGGAGGCGGCCGAGGCGATGCAGCGGGCCATCGAGATCGACCCCGGCTACATTCTGGCGTATACATCGCTAGCTGATGTTTACTGTCTCAGGCTGGGGCGTTGCAGCGATGCCGTGAAATTACTCGAACGGGCTATAGAGCGGGATCCGGCGGCTGTCGAGCCCCGGGTCGGTCTCGGCCGGGCGCGGCTGAGGTTGGGGCGCGATGAGGCGGCGGTCGGGGTGTTTCGGGAGATCGTCGCGGCGGACACCACCGTAGCCAAGGCGTATAATGGGCTCGGAGTGGCCTATACCCGGCTGGGTCAATTCGAAGCGGCCGCAGAAGCCTTGCGCCGGGCGATCCACCTCGACCTGCTAAACGCGGAAATTCACTACAACCTAGCTCAGGCCTATAAAAAGCAGGGCAAGGTCGAGGAGAGCCAGGTGGCGATGAATGCTTTCAACCGCATCGACGTCTACACTGACGATATCCGCCGCTGGCAGACGGTGCTCGCCGGCAATCCGCACGATGCGATGGCCCATTTCGAGATGGGCCGGATCTACGCCAGGTTGGGCGTCGTGAACGAAGCGATGGAGGAATTCCAGCGATCGCTAAAGATAAATCCCGCCTATGCTCCGGCCTGGCAAAGCCTGGGCAACGCCTATGCCCGGCTGAAAAATATCGACCAAGCCATCGTCGCCTACCGCAAGGCGTTGGCCGAGGACGACGCCTATGCGCTGGCCTGGTACAATCTCGGCAATGCCTTGTTCATAAGAGGGGACTTGCAAGCGGCGCGCCAGGCCTTTGTGGCGGCTATCGAACGCCAGGAAGGTTATGCGGATGCCTACCACGGCCTCGGAGGGGTGGACTTACGCGCGCAATCGCCCGAGGTGGCGATCGGCCATTTTCGTGCGGCGCTGGCGGCGGATTCGAATTATGCTCGGGCCCATTATGGTCTGGCGCTGGCCTATCGGGATCTAAAGGATTCGCTGAGCGCGGTGCAGGAGCTCGAACTATTCAAACAAAAGCAGGGCGCAAGTGGCAGACCATAATGCCGTATGTTTACAAAGCACAAGCAGAAGGGTGCAAAAATGACCATAGATGCTGCAGTCCCTCCTATGCAACCGATGTCGGACTACGAGAAATTCATCTTCGATCTGAAGGGTTTTGTTGGTCATCCCGAATGTGTTGACAGCAGCGGAAATTAAAGCCGTTGGTGTCCATGCTGAAGTCTTTAAGAAAGATCCCGACAGCTTGCCCGTATAACACCGTGCCCCGATGGCCGAGCATCGCCATAGTTTCTTCCGCGATGTCTGGATTCTGCCTAATAAACGCAACTGAGCGATGCGTCACGAGCACCTTAAATTCGAGTTGTTTCGCGGTTTCTTTTTTCGTGTCGGGAAGCTATGAGACTTTCTAGATTTTTATCCGGCTATCTATTGGCTGCCCTTGGCTTCTTTGTCTTTCTCAGCCTGTCGTCGCGATTTGTCGCACCGGATGAATCCCAGTCGCCGACAGAGCGCACGGCGGGCGAGGTCGCCGCGATTAAAGCGGTGCGCGATGTCGGGCTGGACTACGATAATCCGCTGGTACTGCATCGGCAGGTCGATTATTCGACCGGAGAGGTCGCCATGTGGTATCCCCAACGCGAGGCACCGATCTTGGCGGATCTAGTCGCGGATGGAAAGTTGCCGCCGGTTGCCGAGCGAGTGGGACAAGAACCTGCGGTGATGGAGGGAGTTGACGGGATCGGTCGCTATGGCGGCACCTGGATGCGCATTGCCCGCACGCCGGCCGAGGTGCGTTGGATCGGCTATCGCGGTTCCGGTTCGACCTTGCTACGCTTCTCGCCTTATGGAGAGCCGTTAGTGCCGCATGTGGCCAAAAGTTTTACGGTTTCGCCGGACAACACAGAATTCGTCTTCGAGTTGCGGCGAGGCATGAAATGGTCCGACGGGCACCCCTTTACGGCCGACGACATTCTCTATTGGTGGCAGCGCGAAGCCAACGATACGGCGGTGCTTTCCCAGCCGCCGGAATTTATGCGCATTCGCGGTCGGGCCGGCCATGTCGAAAAGTTGGACAACTATCGGGTGAAATTTACTTTTCCCGAGCCGAATAGCCTGGGAAGTGGCCAATTGCCCGGCCCACTATTTGTCCCAGTATCATCCGACCATCGGCGATTCGGCTAAGATCAATAGGCGCATCGAAGCGAGAAAATTGCCGGGCCGGATCGCGGCCTACACCGACGTCAAAAATTATCTCAACCCCGAACATCCGCGATTGTGGCCCTGGCTCTACCGCACCTATAAATCCTCGCCGCCGCAGACCGCCGTGCGCAACCCCTACTACTGGGTCGTCGACACGCAAGGAAATCAACTGCCCTATATCGATCGCATCCTCTTTAAATTGCGCTCGGCCGATATGATCCACCTGGCGCTGAGCAATGGCGAGGCGTCGATGCAGTGGCAGTGGGATTTGGCTAAATCCTATACCCTGGCGATGGAGCAGCGGTCCGCCGGCGATTTCGATATCTACCACTGGTTCGGCGGCGAGAACCTGTTTGTGGTCTATCCGAATATCAACCGCCGCGTCGACGCCGACCGTCCAGAAACGGCGCACAAGAACGCGCTGCTCAACGACAAGCACTTTCGCCAGGCGCTTTCGTTGGCGATCAATCGCCAGGCCATTATCGACGCCGATTACAATGGCCAGAGCGTACCCTCGGCCGTGTCGCCGGAACCGGGGACGCCCTATTACGAACCCACGTTATATCGCAGTTTTGTCGACTACGACCCTGCGCGGGCGAATCGACTGCTAGACGAGATCGGGTTGACAAGCAGGGACCGCGAAGGCTTTCGCACCTATCTCGACGGTACGCGCATGGTGTTTTACCTCAGTCTTTCCAGCGACGATACGGGCATCGGTCCCTCGCAGTTTATCGTCGACGATTGGGCCCATGTCGGCGTGCGGGTACTGATACGCAATGAGAGTCGCGCCCTGTGGTCGACAAAGGCCCAGGCGCTGGAGCATGATTTTAACGCCTGGTCGGGCAACGGGAACTTTCCCGCGCTGTGGCCGGAGGCGTATGTCCCGATTGAAAACTGCGGTTTCGCCCGCGGTTTCGCCCGATGGTATGCCCAGGGTGGCCTCTACGGTCCGATTCCGCCGGAGCGGGCTGGGGGCTGTGTCGAGCCGCCGGTGGGGCATCCGCTGCGCCAGGCTATGGAGATTTATGACCGCTACCGCGCCGAATCCGAGCCCGAAAAACAGCAGGTCATTTTCAAAGAGATCCTGAAAATCGCGGCGGAAAATGTGTGGACCTTCAATGTCGCATCACCCCAGCCATCGTTGGTCGTCGTCAAGGATGATTTCCGCAATGTGCCGCGCAAGGCGATACATACCTTCTTGATGATGTCCCCGGCCAATACCGGTATCGAAACTTATTATCACGAAAATCCGTATGATTCGCCCGGTGCGGTCGAGCAGATGAAAGCGGCGATCCTCAAACCGACGCTGCCGCCCGACGTGCCCGCCGCCGAGGGCAGCGAGACCGATTCGGGGCTCAAGTTGGGCAGTGTGATCCGCTTTATGTTGATCGGCATCATCGGTTTATTAGTCATTTTGACGGCGGTCAAGCATCCCTATATCGGCCGCCGCTTGTTGATTATGGCACCGACCCTGGTGATTATTTCGCTGGTCACCTTCTTCATCATCCAACTGCCGCCAGGCGACTTTCTCACCGTGCGCATTATGCAGTTGCGGTTGGAGGGCAATGAGCAGGCGTTACAGGAAATCGAGGAATTGCAGAGACTATTCTCCATGGATGAATCGGTGAGTCAGCAGTACGCCCGTTGGTTGGGGCTGCCGTGGTTTTTCAGTTTTGACGAAAAAGACGAAGGGTTATTGCAGGGGCATATGGGCCGCTCAATGGAGGATCGCCGCGCGGTCAACGACATCGTCGGCGACCGCATCTTGCTGACCGTTCTGATTTCGCTGGGCACGATTCTCTTCACCTGGGCGATGGCGATTCCGATCGGCATCTATTCGGCGGTGCGGCAATATTCCATCGGCGACTATATCCTGACTTTTATCGGTTTTATCGGCATGTGCGTGCCGGGTTTTCTGCTGGCGCTGCTGTTGATTTTTGCCAGCGGCGAGTGGTTCGGCGTGCGCATCACGGGGCTCTTTTCCAGCCAGTACGGCGCCCAGCCGGAGTGGAGTTGGGGCAAGGTTGCAGATCTTTTGCAGCATATCTGGGTGCCGGTAGTGGTCCTCGGCGTGGGCGGCACCGCCAGCATGATCCGCATTATGCGCGCCAATTTATTGGATGAGCTGAAAAAACCCTATGTGGTCACGGCGCGCGCCAAGGGCGTCAGGCCAATGCGGTTGCTCTTCAAGTATCCGGTGCGCATGGCGCTCAACCCCTTCGTCTCCGGCATCGGCGGACTCTTTCCGCAATTGGTATCGGGTGGGGCGATTGTCGGCATCGTTATGAGTCTGCCGACGGTGGGGCCGTTGATGCTGTCGTCTTTGATGAGCGAGGATATGTTTTTGGCCGGGTCGATGCTGATGGTCTTGAGCATGCTCGGCGTCTTGGGCACCCTGGCCAGCGACCTATTATTATTATGGATAGATCCGCGTATTCGCTTCGGGGGAGGTGAACGTTGACTGCAACGATAGTACAGCCAGCGGCAGACGGGAAAAGCGCCGAGCAGGCGTTGGGCAGCCTGTCGCAAAAACAGCTCATCTGGCGCGGTTTTGCCCGTCACCGGCTGGCGATGGCGAGTTTCTACCTGCTCGCGGTGATGTATACTCTGGCGTTGGGCTGCGAGTTTTTCGCCCCCTATTCGCCGCAGTGGAAGAATCTCGTTTTTGCCTACTGCCCGCCGCAGCCGCTGCGCTTCGATTTCGAGCACGGGCTGCACGTGCGCAGTATGCGGCAGTCGATAGACCCGATCACGCTTAAGAAAGACTATGTCGAGGACCCGGCCGGTATTATTCCATTCTCGTTTTTTGCCAAAGGCGAGCCCTACGAGTTGATGGGGCTATTTGCGGGCGATCGGCATTTTCTTGGCGTTGACGGTGCAAGCAATAAAAACACAGGGACTGTGCCGCCCTTCTTTATTCTCGGCGCCGACCGCTACGGGCGGGATATTTTGAGTCGTATTATCTACGGTACTCGCATCTCGCTCTCGGTGGGCATAGTGGCCATCGCGGTGACTTTTATTTTGGGTCTTTCGATCGGCGGTGTTTCTGGCTATGTGGGTGGGCGGTCCGACAATCTGATCCAGCGCACGATCGAAATCATCAACGCCTTCCCGCAATTGCCGCTGTGGCTGGCGTTGGGCGCTTCAATGCCGCCCGAATGGTCGCCGCTGCGGACTTATTTCGCCATTACGATCGTCTTGAGCTTGCTGAGTTGGACGGGTTTGGCGCGCGTGGTAAGGGGTAAGCTATTGTCGTTGCGGGAGGAGGACTTTGCCGTGGCCGCCCGGCTATTGGGCGCGGACCATGGTCGCATTATCTTCCGTCACTTGCTGCCCGGTTTTACCAGTCATATTATCGTCGTGCTGACGTTGACCGTGCCGGCGATGATCCTCGGTGAGACTTCGCTGAGTTTTCTCGGGTTGGGTCTGCGCCCTCCTGTCGTAAGCTGGGGTGTGATGTTGCAGGACTGCATGAAAATGGAGGTGGTGGCCAATTATCCCTGGCTGTTGTTCCCGTTGTCCTTCATCGTTATTACGGTGCTCTGTTTTAATTTTGTCGGCGACGGCATGCGCGATGCTGCCGATCCTTATGCCTCGCGATGAAAGGTCTGATATGGAAGCGGTAGCGGAGAATGTGCTGGAGATCGAGGATCTACGCGTCTCTTTTTACACGGAGGAGGGGGAAGTGCGGGCCGTCGATGGGGTTAGTTTTTCCATTCCGCGGGGTTCGATCGTCGGGTTGGTCGGAGAGAGCGGTTGCGGTAAGTCGGTCACCAGTTATTCGGTGCTGCGCCTAATACAGCGACCGGGCGAAATCAAGGGTGGCTCGATCCGCTTTAACCCACAGGGTGGCGGCTCGGTCGATATCACGGCCCTAGACGAGCAGGACGACGCGCTCTATCACCTGCGCGGCGGGGCGATTAGCATGATATTCCAAGAGCCGATGACCGCGCTCAGCCCGGTGCATACCGTCGGCAATCAGATCTGCGAGGCAATCATGCTGCACGTGGACGCCGATCCAGAAAGAGCCGAAGAAATCGCCGCCGAGATGCTGGACAAGGTCGGCATTCCCAATGCCCGCAGCCGTCTGGACCAATATCCTTTTGAGATGAGCGGCGGTATGCGGCAGCGCGTGGTGATCGCCATGGCGCTGGCCTGTGCGCCGGAAGTGCTGATTGCCGACGAGCCGACTACCGCGCTGGATGTGACGATTCAGGCGCAGATTATACGGCTGATAAAGAGTTTGCAGCGGGACTTGGGCACTTCGACCTTGCTGATTACGCACGATCTGGGCGTGGTGGCGCAGTTGGTCGACCATATCGCGGTGATGTATTTGGGGCGCATTGTCGAGCAGGGCGATGTGCGCACGGTGATGAAGGACCCACGCCACCCCTATACGATGGGCTTACTCGAATCACTGCCCGGCTTGGCCCTGGATAAAGAGCGTCTGTCATCTATAAAGGGCAGTGTGCCTTCATTGGCCGAGCGGCCACCGGGCTGCCCCTTTCACCCCCGTTGCCCGCACGCTGAGCCCGGTGTTTGCGACCGCGGTGATCCGCCGGAGTTGCACCAGATCGGCGAGGCAAGGATGGTCGCCTGTTTGCGACTTGAAGCAATCCACGGAGGGCCTGTGCAATGAGCGCCGGTACGCCGCTGTTGCAGGTCAAAAATCTGCAAAAATACTTCCCCGTTTTCAGCCAGGGATTCGTCCGGCGCCAGACTGGCCTGGTCAAGGCGGTCGACGATATCAGCTTCGACCTGATGCCGGGTGAGACGCTGGGCTTGGTCGGCGAAAGCGGCTGCGGCAAGACGACCACCGGGCGGGCGATTTTACGCGCGCTCGACCCGACCGCCGGCGAAGTGCTGTTTCAAGACGGCGAGCGGACTGTCGATTTGGCTCAGTTGTCCGCAAAGCAGTTAAAACCGTTGCGGACCAAGATGCAGATGATCTTCCAGGATCCCTTTGCCAGCCTTAACCCGCGCATGACCGTCGGCGATATCGTCGGCGAGCCGCTGGCGATTCACAAATTAGCCAGCGGTTCCGAACGGGAAGACCAGATTGCGCAGATGTTGCAGAAGGTGGGATTGATGCCCGAACACCGCACCCGCTATCCGCACGCCTTTTCCGGCGGCCAGCGCCAGCGCATCGGCATCGCTCGAGCGCTGATCATGCAGCCTTCGTTGGTGGTGTGCGATGAGGCGGTTTCGGCGTTGGACGTGTCAGTCCAGGCGCAGGTAATCAATTTATTGCAGGATTTGCAGCAGGAACTCGGTTTGACCTATCTCTTTATCGCGCACGACTTGAGCGTGGTCAAACATCTGTGTGACCGAGTTGCGGTAATGTATGTCGGTAAGATCGCCGAGTTGGGCGAAACAGCCAGTATATTCAACGATCCCAAGCACCCCTACACCCAGGCCCTGCTGGCGGCGGTGCCGAACCCGGACCCCGATATGGCGTTGGAGGCGACACTCAGCGGCGAAGTGGCCGACCCGGCTAACCCGCCGCCCGGTTGCAGTTTTCATCCGCGCTGTGGCGAGTGCATGGCCCAGTGTAAGGAGGATCTACCAGAGCGAGTGCAAGTGACCGCCAGCCACCGGGTTTGGTGCCATTTGTACGGGAATGATTCCTGAGCGGGTTTCTTTATAGCCATCAATATGGAGCGAGATATGGAAAAGTCAATGTATGGCCGACACGATTTCACCGAAACGGATCACGCTGTTTTTGCAGAGCAAGGGTATCTCCACCTCGGCCAGGTGTTGTCGGCGGGTGCGCTAGGCGACTTGCAACAGCGCATAAAAGATATCATGTTGGGGTGCGTACGCTATAAAAATATGCGCTTGCAGTATTACGACGAAGAAAGCGGAAAACTGCGGCGCACGATGGGTAATGAAATAGCCAGCCTTTCCTATCGCCGCATCGACGACCTCGAACAGGACCCGCTCTTCCTGGCGTATATGCAACAAGAGTTATATCACCAGATCACCCGGCGCTATATCGGCGAGAACGTCGCGGTTTTTCGCTCGATGTTTATGAATAAACCGGCATACTGGGATCAGACTCTGCCCTGGCACCAGGATATCGGCCAGGGGTGGGGCATCGACGACAATCCCACAATCACGATCTGGTTGGCGCTCGACCAGGCGACGACAGCCAATGGCTGCATGCAGATTGTGCCGGGCAGCCAGCGCCACGGGGTCATCAACGAAAAGCACTTTCTGCCACCGGAAAAAGAGGTGGAATACGCCCCGCCGCAGGAGGTGATTGACCTGGAAGTGGCAGCCGGCGAGGCGGTCTTGCTGCACAATTTTTTGCTGCATCGCTCGGGCGAAAATCCCACTCCGGATGCGCGCTGTGCGTTCAGTATGACGTTTATGGACGCCGACGTGCGCACGCTGGACACGGGGCAGAAGTTCCCCGTCATTTTTGGTCGGAACGCATTGCACCCGCAGACGATGGGGGATAAGGCCGAAGAATTGGTAGAGAAATTTTATGGTTGATACAATGATATTTTTTTTATATAGCGCGAAAGCTGAATATCGCGTCGGAGAGAAAAGTGAATGAGCAACAGCCAACAAACCCCGCACTAGGCCGTGGGGACCGCATACTGCTCTATGGCACGGTGGCGACAACCGGAGCCGCGGTGATGATGCTCGAGCTATTGGGCACGCGGATTATCGGCCCCTTTTACGGCGTCAGCCTCTACGTGTGGTCGTCGCTGATCTCGGTGGCTTTAATTGCCCTGTCGCTAGGCTATTATCTTGGGGGGGTGGTGGCCGACCGGCAGACGGGCTTTCGGCTGTCCTACGCGATTGCCCTAGCGGGTTTGAGCGCGGTCGTGATTCCCTTTGTCAGCCGCCCGGTCATGTTGTTGACCAATGATCTGGGTATGCGCGGCGGGGCGTTTGTTAGTGCCTTGCTGCTCTTTACCGTGCCGCTGACTTTTTTGGGCATGGTGGGGCCGCAGGTGATCAAGATGGCGACACTGCGCCGCGAGGGCGTCGGCATGGCCACCGGTTCGGTCTTTGCGATTAGCACTGTCGGCAGCGTGGTGGGCACCTTGTTATTGGGTTTTTATCTGCTGCCCGAACTGGGGTCGCGGGCGATTCTCTACGGCGTCAGTGCGGTTTTATGTCTATTGGCGGTGATCGTGGCGCTCTACGAAAGACGTTTGGGTTTAGACGCGTTGGGCAAGGTCGTGATCATCGGG
>LWDU01039689.1_pt1 | contig 30438 bp, 15 predicted proteins | sample 727161 | NCBI WGS metagenome assembly LWDU01 (sample SAMN04566230, study PRJNA314399) | hydrothermal vent metagenome | isolation source: deep sea hydrothermal plume seawater | place: Mexico: Gulf of California, Guaymas Basin | collected 2004-07-11
AAAGACTTGTCGCCGCGTATGTCGGATGAGAAAAATCCCGTACTGGCGCTCAGCATAATCGTTTCGCCGCTGCGTACCGCCAATGTGTCGGTGCGCCCGCTCAGGTGGCTGGAGTCCTTTACGGTCAGCACATAACGACCAGCCGGAATGCTCGTCAACGTCAATCCCCCCGAGCTAGTCGTCAAGACTTCGACCGTATCCGTCGTCGAGGCCTGCGTGTCGTTCGCGCCGATAAAGGTCGCATCCGTGATATCGATGGTACTGCCCGGCAGCCGCAAATGAATGTCGAGCAAGGTGCTGTGGTCGCCGCTACCCTGCGTGCGCCCTTCTAAAAGCACGGTAGCCAAAACCTGGCCACCGATTGCACCTTGGCATTTTGCACCGAGAGTCCCGTGCTCTGCTTTAGCGCGTTCGACGAACCGGTGACGCTCAACGCCGCTTCCGATGCGTCAAAGACTATATTTTGGACGCCGCTGAACCCGCTCTGTACCGCGACCTGGAACGAAGCCAGTCGTTTCTGGTCGCCACCGGAACCGACGATCTCGCCGCCGGTCTTATTTTTGGTGAAACGCACCTTGGTGCCCGAGCTGGTATTCTCAACAATGGTGCCGCCGCTGAATATCTCGCCAAAATCAGTAAAAGGGCTGCCTGAATTGATCACCGAAAAACTACTCGAACCCAGATCGATAATTGCGCTGATCGATTCGACCGACTGGTTATTCGACTGCACTAGGATTTCGAAAGTCAACGTATCCCCTGATGAGGCCAATAATTTATTCGGGCTCAACGACAAGAGTGGCGTCGAACCGGTTCCCGTGCCGACGACCAACTCATTAGAGGACTTGCTCACGCGCCCGAGCATATTGTCCGAAAACGTCGCGTCAGCGCTGATGCCGGCATATACCACATAGGTCCCCACAGGCATCGTGAAGGTGCTGGTTTTGGTGTCCCAATTCAGCGAGTCGCCACCGCTTTCGCGCAACGCGCTGATCGTGCCCGAGGCCGTGCCGTCGCTGCTATTGAGAATAAACGCGTCGCCACCGCCATTTTCGACATCGGCTTCCAGGCTCTGCAATGTAGTATAATTGCTATTGGCGGCCGCGTAGAGCCGGACATATGCGTCGTCAGTACCCGAGGCATCGTCGACCATGTAGTCGTCCCACTCAAAGCGCAAGATATCGCCCTGGCTGACACCCGGTAACCGCGTATTGAGCTGAATGAAAGGATTGTGGGTAATCGTCAGCGAACCACCGCGCACCACATTGGTATTGCCCGATCCATCGGTCGTCACCGCGTAGAGCCAGACCTGGCGGTCGCTTTTGGGTACCGCGTTGGGTGGGTTGCGCAAATCCCAAACATACATATCGGCTTTGCCGTCGCTATCTTCTGTCAGCCCGCTGATGATCAGCTTGGTATCGGCGTCACCGGTCAAAGAGGTCGAGGAAGCCCCCGCCTCAGTCGAATGGTCTATCGTCGAGGGATTGTCAGTGGTGAAATACAGCACGACGCTCGCGTCATGGTCTAGGTCCTTGTCGCCCGGCCCTTTTTGCCACTGGATCGTATAGACCGGCTGCGACCCGGAATCAATGCTGCGCTGGGTATCCTTGGCCGGATCGTAGAAGCTGAAAGCCGGCGAGTGTTTGACCACCAGCGCCGTACTGCTATTGGCAACGCTGACGCTAATCGAATCGGTAGCCACCGCGTAGAGGTAGTAGTTGCCTTCGGCCACCAGCGGCGAACTGACGTCCCAGGAAAATTCCTTGTCGCGGGTGCTCATCGTCGTCGCGTCGGTGATCATCGTGCCCCGGGTCCCGGCCAGGCTTTTGCCTAGGACGAATTTCTGTCGCGGATAATTGCCCGTCGCCGAAACCGTGGTGATGCCGCTGACTGAGGCGTAGAATAGCTGCACCCGCGCTTCGCTGTCGTGGTCGACGACGCTAAAATCGAGGTCGTAAGGGCTGGCCTTGATCCCCGTGCGCACCCCGGTGTCGACGGTGTCGGCGACAATCGGGTCGATCTGTTGGATCACCGGACCGTGGACCAAGCTCAGTGCACCGGAGCTAACGGCGAAAACCGGTGAATTTTTCTGGTCGTCACCAACCACATAAATATAATAACTGCCGCTGGGCACCCGTAGGATCGAAGCGAAAAGTGAGCTTTTGAGCGCCGTCGGCGGGTCGTCCCAGGTATAGGTCTGGTTGGCCCCTTCGGTCAGATCATTAGTCCCCGACGAGTTGACCGTGCTAACATCATTTTCATCTACGATCAAAGTGCCGAAGATGCGAATATCCTGTACGGTCTTCAGGCCATTGGTCGGATAGGCATAGAGCGCCAGCTTGAGATTGCCGCCCAGACTGTCGTCGCCGTCCTCAACGCTGTACTCAATAGAAAAAGAAGTATTGGCCAGGTCACTGACACCGTCGGGCTGAGCCACTGAAACCGTCGGTGCAGAATTGGCAGTGACGATATTGATGTCGGCACCGAGTAAAAAGTAGCTGCCGGCCACCACGAAAGACCCACTTGGGTCCGCGCCCACCGTCACCGTGCGGGCGGCCAGACCGGTCCCGGCGGCGCTGGCGGTTGAATTCGTCACGGCTTGCAAATTCGTCGATGAATCGCTGCCAAGCACATTGAGCTTGACGAGCAGGCCGATTTTGTCATCGTCATCGCCCCACTCGTTCAGCGAGGAGGTATCCTCGTCGAACAGCCCCTCGTAGAATTTATCGTCGTCGGCCAGGCTACTGCCGACGGTCTCCCAATCCCCGGCCAGAAAGCCATCCGCAGTACTGGCCTGCGCGCCAAGCCCCGTGCCGCTACGCGGGTCGGCAGCATGTACGTAGATCGGGTTGTCGGCCAGTGTTGCAGATATATTCTGGGCGTTGATCGGCGTATAGGACAGCGTGTATTGATAAGCCCCGACCGGGATCGAGTCATCCTCATAAGTAGAAGTCTGGCCCAGCACTTTGCAGTAGGAGTGATGATTGACATCGGACACCGCGTTGATACCGAAACCCTCGCCGGTGCCCCCCGCAAAGGCCAGATAGATATTACTCTCGTCCGGATGCTGTGCCAGCGCAGGGCTCAACAGATAGATATCAGTGGTCGCAATACCGTCCTCGGTGCCCGTGCCGTCCGAATCGTCGTCGGCGACCTTTTCGGGTAAAGTCCAACTGGTGCCGTTATACCGCGCGTAATAGATGTCGTGCTCACCCGCCGATGCCGTGGCGTTGGCGCCGACGAACGAAAAACCGGCGCTGAAGGCGATATGCAGATCACCACGGTCGTCCTGGCGATCGTCAACCACCGCGGCAACGCGTTCGGTGATCGTCCAATCTAGCTCGGCGTTATAGGCGGTGCCGTCGGCAAAAAGTGCCGGCGAAGCCGTCTTCCAGATCGACGCGGCCGTGCCCCAAGTCGCGTTGACCCCCACCACCCCGGAGTCAGAGTAGGTATTGAACCAAACCCCTTCTAACGGAGTTCCGTTGGCGAACTTAAACACCGAATAGACCTGGTCCGGTAGGCGCTTGCGGTCGACAACCACCGCTGGAAAATAGAAATGTGCTGCTTCCTCAACGCCATTGTTGACCTCGTCATCGAAGGTAGCGATGGCCGATCCGTCGGCAGCCTGGCTCCACCCCGCCGTACTCACGTCGAGCCAAGTATTATCGGTGGCCAAGCGCTTGTGCTCAATCCGGTCGTCGGTATCGTTGAAATAGACCAAGTGCAACGCGTCGCCGTCGCCGACCGCCAAATCTTGCCCGGTAGCCCGATCGGCGTCAATCGTCAACCTAATGCCCCCTGTGCCCGCGGCGCCCGACTCGCCGATCGGCAGAATCGAGAAAGGCGAGGTGAAGGAATTGACCTTGGCCAGCATGATATCGTCGCCGCCCGTACTCGCGCTCGACCCGCGCACATAGCTGACAAAAATATTGTCGCGGTCGTCGACGACCATGCGCGGAAAAGCGCTATTGCGGCCTTCCACCGCGCCGGTCACCTTGGTGTCGTTGACCTGAACCGGCGTCTGCCAAGTGCCGCCGCCGTCGGTCGAATAAGCCAAGTAGATGTTTTTCTGGCGCTCGTGGTCAGCGGTCGAGACAAAACTGTAGACAATGCGTGGCTGCCCGCCACTGTCGACCTCGAGATCGAGCGTCGAGAAGGAGGTGCCGGTGCCGGCGACATTGGTCGAAAGCAGGTGATAGGTAATATTGCCGGTGGCGGCCACCGCCGTGTCGAACGTTCCGCCGCCGTCGAAACTGCGCGCGTACATAACGCGGTAAAGCGGCGTCGACCCACCTGTATAGGTCACTGACGGGCCCGTCGTCGCCGTGGTCTGTTCGATCCACGCCATGTGAATAGCCGGATGCGTGGCGGAACTGGTGAAACCCGGCGCCGGAGTGTTGTCGTTGACGCCAAAGGGCACCACATCGACCATCGCGATATCCACTTGCATGCCATCGGTGTCGGTCGAACCGATCTGGTCGCTCTTTTCGACGCTGTGGAAGTGGCCAACGACCGGATACTCATACGTTGCCGCCTGGTCTAAATCGACGCGCAAGCTAACCTGGTTGCCGACGACGAAGTCGGCCTTAGTCGTGCTGTCCTGGGGCGAGAAACCCACCGGAGTCTTATTCTCGAAGACCGGCTTGGCCGCTTGCACCGCGCCGGCCGCTACCAGCGCCAATAGGAGATGTAATAACCCGCGGCGCATCACTTGACCAGCGTCATTTTCCGGGTCTGGCGAAACTGACCGCTTTCAAGCAGGTAGAAATACACCCCTGCTCCGGCCTGATGACCCTCGTCGTTGCGGCCATCCCACGCCAAGCGGTGATACCCGGCTTCAATCTGACTGTTCAACAGGGTGCGCACCCGCTGGCCCAGAACATTGAAGACCGAGAGCCGCACCTCGGCCCTGCTCGGCAGAGCGAAGGGGATACTGGTAGTGGGGTTAAAAGGGTTGGGAAAGTTCTGTTCCAGATCGGGCCTGATCGGCAATAGCGCCTGCGCCAAACTGCCCTGCCAGCGCAGATCCTCGCGTGCATAGGTCGAACTCAACAACACGCCCTCACCCGTCCGCACCGACTGCAACGCGTCCTCGCGCAGAATCTCGAAACGCAACCTCGCCAGTGCCCCACTACCCGCCGCCGCCCACTGCTTGCCATAACGCGCGCCGATCACCTCGATCTTGCCCTCGGCGTCGGTCCGGGTCTCAAAGACAGCACCCAACGGATTGGCGGCGAAAATGTCGCCCCCATTGGTCCCATCGGCGATTAGGCGCATCGCCTGCGGGTCGAAATGTAGGTCGAATTCATAACCGGCCAAATCATCGAGGTCGCGCACCTGCACTGCGAGTTCAATCTCCCGCCCCGCCCATAAAGGCTGTCGCACGTCAAACAGCGGAAGAATCTCAACCGCGGCGCCCTCATTGGCGTCGACCACCGCCCGTTTGTAGACCGGCGGCGCGCCGAACCCCCTGCTATTGCCGAAATTCGACGTCGTCGCGGTCAGATCGGAAGCCCCGACCTGGTTGTCGTTATTGAGATCGGCCTGGTGAAAGTTCGGCACAGTCGTCGTAGTGCCCCAAGCGGCAATGATAATATTGACATCGTCTTCGTTGATCTCGTTGTCTTCGCTGGCGTCGCCGGCGATCAGCCGCCTACCCGAGTTGGCCAGGGCCGAGGTCGGGTCGCCGCGCAAATCGGAACCCAATAGGGTCACCGCCACCGTCTGTCCATTGGTCACTGTAAAGGTGTCGGTGCGACCGCTGACGTGGCTGGTATCCTTGACTGTCAAGATATAACGCCCCGGCGGCACGCTACTCAAACTCAACGCCCCAGTGGTCAGAGCGGACTGGACCTCGACGGTGTCGCTGGTCGCGGTGACGCCGTCATTAGCGCTCTTGTAGATTGCGTCACTGATATCTATGGTGCTGCCCGGCTGACGCAAGTGCACGTCGAGGAAGGTCTGAAAATTATTATCGCCCAGAGTGCGGCCTTCAAGTTCAATCGTCGCGGTGACCGTCCCGCGGGCCACGCGAGTGAATGATGGATCGACCAGCGTCAGGCCCTCGCCGCTATCGAAGGGATCTAGCTTGCCCTCGACACCCAGTACTGTACCGGCCTCGCCGGTCGCGAAAGTCATTGACGGCGTAGCCACCAAGTTGCCGGTAGGCACCAATTGGAACCGCGCCAACCGCGCCGGTTGGGTCGTACTACCGACGACCTGCCCGAGAAAGCTCGACTTGGTAAATTTTAATTTGTTGCTACCCGAGTCAAAGCTGTTCTCGATCGGCGTCGTACCGGAGAAGACCTCGTTGAGGTCGACGAAGGGCTGTGGCCCCGTTGCCGTGCTCTGGTCGACGATCGAAAAACTGGTGCTGCTACTGAGATCGAGCACGATCTGTACCAAGTTGATCGGGCTGGAGTGCTGCACCATCACGTCCATCGTTATCGTATCGCCCACTGCGACGACCTGGTCGGTCGGGCTGAGACTGATATTCGGCAGCGAGCCGGTACCCGAAAGGGCGAGTGCGGCCGATGAGCGGCTGAGCGTCACGGTATTAGTGCCATCGGAGAAGGTCGGGTCTGCGTTGATCGCCGCGTAGACATAATAGCTGCTGCCGTCAGCACCGAAAAGTTTGGTGTTCCAATCGAAGAAATCGAGACTGTCCTCGCGAATCGAGGCAATCGTGCCCGTCAATAAGCCATTCGAGCTATTGAGCAGAAAACCGTTCGCGCCGATATCGCTCTCAAGCTGCTGGGTGGTGGTGAAAGTCGAGGTCGTCGAGGCGTAGAGCCTGATATAGGCGTCGTCGGTGCCCGAACCGTCGTCGACCAGATAATCATCCCAGGCGACGCGCAGCACATCGTTCTTCTGGAAGCTGCCGTAGTCGTCAAGCTTGGAACTGAGCAGTGTGATGCGCGGCTCGTGATCCATGGTTAGCGCCCCACCCAGTGCCACATTACTATTGCCATTCGCATCGCTAATCACGGCGTAGAGCCAGACCTTGCGGTTGATGCGCGGTACATCATTGCGCGGATTCCTCAGATCCCAGGTGTACATGTCGGACTTGCCTTCGGCGTCTTCGGTCAGTCCCTTGACTACAATCTGGGTATCCGAATCCTTGAGCAGCGAATCGGGGAAAGCCTCGTAGTTGATCGCTGCTGGGTTGTCCGTGGTAAAGTAGAAATCGATCGTCGCGTTGTTGTCAAAATCCTGGTCGCCACGGCCTTTTTGCCACTGAATCGAATAGATCGGCTGCGAGCCGGTATTGATCTTGCGGTGCGTGTCCTTCGGCGGTTCGTAGAAAGTGAACGCCGGCGAATGCTTGACCGTCAGCGCCGCGTCGGATTGGCCGACTGCGATATTCAGCGAGTCGCTGGCCACCAAATAGATGAAATACGCATTCTCGGCCACCGTCTGCGAATCGACGAGCGCACCGACACGGACAGCCACCGAATCGGTGATATCCCAGGAAAATTCGGTCGCGATGCTCGTCAAGGTATCGGTGCCGGTAATCGGGATCGCCCGGACCCCGGACACGCTCTTGCCCAAGGTGAATTGCTGGTTAGGAAAAGTGCCGATGGTAGACACCGAATTAAGCCCGCTCACCGACGAGTAGAATAGTTGGATCTCAGCCGTGCCCTGTAGATCGAAGTCCCGCACCGTGAAATCCAAATCGTAGGGATTTGCTTTCTCGCCGCTGCGCACGCCAGTATCGACGGTATCGGCCGCAGCCGGGTCGACGTGCACAATAATTGGCTTGTGCTTAATCGTCAGTGCACCGGGGCTGCGCGCGAAGACCGGCGGGTTTTTCTGGTCGTCGGCGACCAAGTAGATATAATACTGCCCGCTAATGGCCTGGGTGATCGCGGCGAAGAGTTTGGCCTTTAGCGCAGCCGACGGCTCATCCCAGGTGTAGGATCCGTTCTGGCCCTCAATAAAGTCATCGGTGCCACTGGCAAAGACCGACGAAATGTCGTTCTCGTCGGCGATCAGTGTGCTAAAAATGCGGACATCCTGCACCGAGGCGAGCGAGCTGTCGGGCGAAAAATAAAGCGAGGCCAACAGGTCGCCCCTCGACATATAGTCGTCGACATCGGTGAGGCTATAGACGATCGAATACGAGGTGCTGGCTTCGTCGCCGATACCGTCGGGCTGAGAGATCGAGACCGACGGCGAAGTGTTGGAGGTAACGATGTCAATGTCGGCACCGAGCATAAAGAAATCCCCGGCTACCACGAAAGTGACCTGAGAGGGACTAGTCGCAACCGTCACCGTACCACCTACCGCGGGGCTGGCCACCGCGTTAGTGGCCGAACTCGTCTTCACTGCCTGGAGATTCGTTGACGAATCGCTACCCAAGACATTGAGCTTGACCAACAGGCCTTTCTTATCGTCGTCATCGCCCCATTCGTTGGTGGTGGCAGTATCCTCGTTGAGTTTTCCTTCGAAGAATTTGTCCGAATCGCGCAGGCTCGTGCCGACGCTCTCCCAGTCACCGGCGAGAAAGCCGTCGCTGGTCCGCTTGCCCGTCGCCCCTAAGCCGCTACCGTCCGCGTTGTCGGCCGCATGCACGTAGATCGCGTTATTCGCAATGGTGGTGGAGAGATTCTGCGCATTGATGGGCGTGTAACTCAGGTCATACTGGAAAGCTCCCACCGGCACCGACCGGTCCTCGGAGGTGACGGCCCGGCCCAATGCTTTTATATAGGCATGGTGGTTGACATTGCTGATCCCGTGTACCCCGAGCCCCTCGCCGGTGCCGCCAGAAAATGCCAGATAGACACTGGTGTCGCTCGCCGCCTTGGCTAAGACGGGGGAACCGAGAAAGATATCCGTCGTGGCAATACCGTCCTCCGTCGCCAAGTCCGAATCATCATCGGCCACCTTTTCGGGCAAAGTCCAACTCGTGCCATTGTAAAAACCATAATAGATATCGTGCTCGCCCGCTCCTGCAGTGGCATTCCCGCCGACATACGAAAATCCAGCGCTGAAGGCGATATGCAATTCACCTTTGTCCGGCAGGCGTTCATCGACGACCGCCGCCACGCGGCCGGTCACCGTCCAGTCCAGGTCTATATTGTAATTCGCCGCATCTTCGTAGACCGGCGAGGTCGCCGTGCTCCACACCGCAGCGGCTGAAGCCTTGCTCCAGCCCGCGCTCGCGCCAATCGCGTTATCATAGGTGTATTTATTAAAGAAGACGGTCTCAAAACTGGCGTCGCCAAACTTGTAGACCGCGTAGATCTTGTCGGGCGAACTTTGTTTGTCGACCACCACCGTCGGGAAGAAGAAATGCGCCTCTTCCTCAATCGCCGCGGCCCCAACTTCGTCGGTGAAGTCGTCGATACCGGCCCCGTCGGTGTCCTGGTTCCAGCCCGTGCCGCCGACCGTCTTCCACGAATCAGCCAACAGCGTCTTATGCTCGACGGTGTTTCCCGTGTCATTGAAATAGGCGATATGCAGCACGTCGCCGGTGCCCATGTCGATATCCGGACCAGTGTGGCGCCCGGCGTCGGGCGAGATCCGCACCCCGCCACCGCTGCCGGTATTGGCCGTCGAACCGATCCCCACCATAGTGAAAGGCGTGGTTTCGCGGTCGACCTTCGCCAACATGATGTCGTCGGCGCCAGTGCCTTGGGTCGAGCCGCGTACATAGCTAATAAAAATATTGTCGCGTTGATCGATCGCCATGCGTGGGAAAGCCGTTGAACGACTGCCTACGGTCAACGTATCGTTGATAACGATCGAATTGTTCCCCGGCAGCCACGAGGCACCGCCGTTTTCCGAATAATTGAAATAGATATTGTCGGAATCGCCGCTGGTAAGGCTAAAATTGTCCGTATGGCCGTCCACCGAGTGGTTCATCGCATAGACCACCCGCGGGTTGCCACGACTATCCACTTCGATGTCCAATGTCGTTATAGTGATCAGATCGTAGCGCAGGGCACCCGAAACGCTAGCCGGCGAAGAAAAGGTCTTGCCCTTGTCCCCGCTGCGCGCGTAGCGAACATAGTAGATCGGCGTCGTCACCGGACTGACGGTTTCCTGAGAGATCCAGGCCATGTGGATCACCCCATCGGCGTCGACGGCCAGATCAGTCTGCAAGCCATCGACGTCAGTGCTCTCGACCTGCTTACTCTGTTCTATATTATGGAAGTGGCCGTAGACCGGATGCGTTGGGGTTGCGGCTTGATTGAGATCGGCGCGCACAGTGACTTGGCTACCCAGAACAAAGTTCTGCTGGGTCGTGCTGTCCTGGCTTGAGAAACCCACCGGGGTGCGATTCTCAAAGGTCGGCGGCGCGCCGTAAATCGCGGGTGCGAGCCATAACAACAGCAGCAAGACCGAGAATCGCCCCGTCTGGCCCGGCCGACGGCCGAAGATCAAATATGTATTACTCTGAGCTGAGGGTCTCACAATTCCATTCCTTAGAATTATCGCTCCACCCGTTCGGAGCAAACGACTCCCTTCAATTGCCTATATCGTAGCAAGAACAATGCCATACTATGTATAGAGCAGATCTCCAGTCCATACCCCCATGGAGAGCATATTATTCCCTTGTAGCTTGGGAAATTTCTTCCTCCTGATTGGAACCAACTTCCCTTGCAAGCCCCTTTTTTCTTCGATTAACCCCCTCATTTAGCCCGATTCCACCCTGGCATGGGATTTGCCCCCTTCCTGGTGCAGGTCCCATGCCAGGGAGGAAGTGTTTTGCACAAACGGAATCTATTTAGCCTTATTCTTATAGTTTTTAGCCTACCGGCGAATTTGCTTGCCGCTCGGCTAGAACTGCGACATGCCGATACCGGAACCACGGAAGCCTCCATCCTCGTCGGCCAAGAAATCGAAATCGAGGTCTGGATCGACTCGGAGAGCGAAGCGCTTTCCGGGGCGGCGATCTTTCTCAGTTTCGACGAGACGCGCTTTGCCCTAGTCGAAGACGACCGGGCCGAAGCCACGGGCTACCAGCCCTTCGCGCCCGGCGTATTTCTCGGCAATGGCGAGATCTACCGAAATTATATGCTCGCCGAGGACGACCCAGCCGCCGACGCCCCCGGCACGCAACTCGACTATAGTATCGTCCGCGCCGAAGACCAGGGAGAAGGTCCGGTCGCCTCGTTCCGCCTGCGCACTTTAGCGCCGGTTAGAGAAGGGGCCATCCTCATCGACGAGAGCGGAGTGCGCGAAACGCGTTTCTTTTTGCCCGACGGCCGCCAACGCTCCTTCCGCTTTATCACCCCGCTCAAACTCACCGTACAAGGCATCTCGATTAACGGCTTGCCCGAGCAATTGATATTGCCCCGCGGCAGCTCGCAAGCATTACATTTGGACGACATGGTCTTTGACCCCCTTTACGGCCCTGGCGAATTGACCTGGACGGTCTCGGCAACCCCATCGTTAACTGCGGACCGCAACGGCAACGACCTGATCCTGCAAGCGCCAACCGACGCTTCGCCCTGGGAGCGCCTAATTGTCACCGTCACCAACCCGGACGGCCAGACCGCATCCGATACGGTCGATGTTTTTGTCAATGCGCCACCGGTCCTCAACTCACTCTCCACCTTGGTCTTCGCCGAGGACGAATCCTACGATATTCCCCTCGATGCGCTGGTTGATGCCCCCGATACGCAAGCCGATTTACTCACCTGGAGCGTTTCGAGCAGCCAGGAAATTCAAGTGGAGATCGCCGGGCCACCCTATATCGCTCATCTCTCCGCTCTGCCCGAGTGGCACGGCCAGGGACAGATCGCGCTCATCGTTGAGGACAACCACGCCTTCGCCGACACCTTACAGATCACCGTTGAAGTCAATGCGGTCAACGACGCCCCGCGCCTGCTCGCCTCGCCAAACGTGCGGCTGACCATGGGCAAACAAGACAGCAGCCTGGCCTTGGCAGATCTAATCGCCGATATCGAAGACGCTACCGAACACTTGGGGTTTTCTTGGAGCGGCAACGAGCACGTCGGACTCGAACTTAGCGAGGGCCACCTTATACTCGACGGCCCCGCCGATTGGGAGGGCACCGAGGAGATCACCCTGATCTTCGAGGATTCGGGCGGCCTGACCGCGACCGGCCCGCTGACCGTGACCATCGTACCTTCCCTGCCACCGAACGTGGTCAACCCGCCGCTGCGTTTAGGCCTGACCGCCGGCGATCACCACTTATTGGCACTAGACGACGTTGCCGTCGACCCAGATGACCCGGGCGAGGACTTACTCTGGACCGTACAAGGCCAGAACCGACTGAACATTCAACTCAGCGGCGGACGTCTAGTCCGCATAGAGGCCCCGGCCGATTTTGTCGGCATCGAAACCCTGACCTTGACGGTCACCGACCCTTCGGGCGGCAATAGCTCTTTCGATCTAACCGTATTCGCCGCCTCGCCCGACGGCGGTCCCCTGCTCGCGGCACTGCCCGAGATCAGCCTACCGCTGGCCGGCATCGACACTTCGATCGATCTCGACGACTATGTCTTCGACCTCGATCACAACAACGCCGACTTAGCTTTCTTTTTACCCGAACGCGACGATGTCGAACTGCGCGTCGATCCATTGACCCACGTGCTGATCATCGAAACCGGCCCCACCGCGCAACCCGGACAACTCGAACTCGAAGTGCGCGTCGTCGACCCCGATGGCCACGAGGCCGTCGCACTCTTACGACTCGAACTGCTCGGCGAAAAAACCGACACAGGGCTGTCTTTTACCTTCAACCCCATCCCCAACTTCACCCTCGTTAACGGTCAGATTCACTCTTTCAGCCTCGACGACTTCGTCGCCGGCGACTATGCTCCAGAGACCGTCGTCTGGCAAGTCAGCGGCCAACAAAGCTTGATGATCATCGTTGATCCGACGACCCGCCAGGTCAGCGTGCGCGCAACCGGAGGCTGGACCGGCAGCGAAGAAATTACCTTTATCGCCGAAGTCCCCGAATTGCCAGCACAAATACGGACTGTGCGCATTACCATCATTGCCGATCCGGATGCCGGACCGACGGTAGACCTGCCCGAGTTAAGCGCCTTGCCGGCACTACAACTCGAAGCCGGTGCCTTTGACCAAAGCCTCGATCTCGACGCCTTTATCACCGGCGCCGGGGCGGCTGATTTCACCTGGGAGCTAAGCGGCGGCGAGCACGTCCGCGCGTTAGTCGATACAGAGACCCACCGCCTGCTCATTTTCACCGACGAGGGTTTCGACGGCGAGGAAACGCTGGCGATAGTTGGTATCTTGAGCGATGGCACCCGCCTCGAAACCGCCCTGCATGTAGAAGTCCATTCCACCAATGCCTTGGTCTTTGCGCTCAACCCACGCACGGAGGTGCCGCTCTTCGCCGGAGCCACGGCCCTGCGCTTGTCACTTGACGAACTTATTGAAGGCGAAGTCGACCCAACCCTATTGCTGTGGGTCGCCAAAGGCCTGCAACCGGTGGCGGTAAACTATGACCCGGCGGACCACAGCTTGGTTCTGATCCCCAATACGCCTTGGCAAACGAGCGAGATCATCGAACTTATCGCCGTTGATCCGCAAGGCAACGAATATTCAGGATTAGTGCTGGCACAAGTCTTGCCCACCGACGGTAGCCTCGGCCTAGAAAGTGAAGATTTCCAACTAGTGCTGCTGCCCCACCCCCTATATCCCGCCTATCTCGACCTCTACGTGATCAGCCAACTCGGGGCGAGCGAAACACCGATGCTGCGCATGTCGGACGGCCTATGGTCCGATCTCTTACTCTCCGAGCACAGCGCCGGAATCTGGCAGGCCAATCACACCTTTACCACCAACCAACAGGGCCAATTCGAATTCCTCGCCCTAAGTATCGCGGCCGACAGACAGCTCTTCAAATCCACACAAACTTTGAGTTTGACCGCACCCAACGCGAAAAAAGTAGTCGCAAAAACGAGTGGCTACGGATGGCCTAACGCCGAATGAACACCCTGCGCTGACTTCCTCCGCCGATCCTTCCAGCGCAATAGAAAACGCCGCCGCCCCCACAACGAGGCCGGCGGCGTTTCTGTTATATGCGGCTCATCACACCATCACCACCCGTCCACCCATCTACTGCGTCAACGTCGCATCCGCCCTTTGCTGCAAATCCGCCAGCGCCGTATCCATATCCTCCCCCTCGATAACCCCCATCATCGCCTCGGCAATCAGCCGCCGCACCCGCGTATAGCCGCGCACCCCCGGTTCACCGCGGCCGGCGTCAAGCCAGGTAAAGGCCTGCTCGTAACGCGGATGTTCCGCAAAATACGCTTGCAAATGCTCCGCCGCCCCCTTGCGTACCGGAAAATACCCACTGGCTTCTGCCCACCGCGCCTGCTGCTCCGGCTCGGTGAACCACTTGAGGAAGAGCCAGGCGGCCAACTGTTTGGCCGCTGTCGTGCGACACACCGCGACACTGGCGCCGTAGACATTGAGCACCGGCTCGGGCGTAGAGTGCGGCAAAGGCGCCACCTGCCAGTTGAAACCAGATCCAGCCGCCACCGCGCTCTCGACATGCGGGATACCCGTGGAAGACGAGAGAAAAAACAACACTTTCCCGGCGCTAAAATTGCGCAAAGCCTCACCGCTCTCAAACGCCAGTTCCAACGCCCCATCGACGACCAACTCCCGCAACATCAAGAGCGCCTCGCGCACCTCGGGCGAGTCCAACGTATATGCCCGCTGCTGTTCGTCGATAAAACCCCCGCCCAACCCGAAGACCATCGACGCCAGATGGCTGGCATCTGCGGGCAACACCCACCCCAAGCTGCGGCCACTCCCGTTTTTGCTGAAAGGGACGGCTTGGGCCCGACGGCACAACGCGACAAAAGTCGCCCAATCCTCCGGTGGTCGATGATGGCCCAATTCGCGCAACCAATCGGCATTGTAATAAAGCAACTCCAACGAGCGATTGGGCGGCAGGGCGACCTGCACTCCGTCAAAACGATCCTGCGCCAAAAAGTCGCCATAATAATCCTGCCGCGCCTCCGCCGTTAGCCCCCACTGGACCGAGGACATATAGGGCGCCAAATCCACCGCGCCCCCATTGGCGAAATAAGCGTTGGCCTGATTGTTATAGGCGACCACCAGCGCCGGCAATATCCCACCCTGAATCCCCACGACCATCTTGTTGTAAATGTCTGTATAACCGCCGGCGTATTCTCCCCGCACCGAAATCCCATATACATTGCCCGCATTGAACTCAGCCAATAAATCATTGAGCCGGTCTTCGCGCTTGAGCGTGTGCTGGTACCAAAAGACCAATTCCTGTCCCGAGGGATCCACCTGTTCGATATCCACTACGACGGGCGGATCCACCTCCCCCCGACAAGCGGCGAAAATCCATACCATTCCCCATATATACTTGTTCATAGACTCTTTCAGTAAACTTTGTCGAACGACAAAAAACCATTGCACATCCATAGTATACCGCACAGGCCTTCCCGCGCCATTGCCCCTAACGCCCCTCTTATCTTATTTTGGTATCTGAACCTTTTTTCGATCCTCCTTAAAATAACACATCCCCTATGACACAAACCGAAACAGATACCCCGTGCACAGAAGCCAACAGACGGCTCCCAGCAACGCCCGGTGACAAAGGCGATGCGCCGCCGACACCACCGCCAAAAGTACAACCAGACCTCAGTGTAGCCATAACCACTATCGCACAAGCCGGTGCCCAGGAATGCGAGACCGCGCAGGCCATCGCGGCCGAACTCAACGCCCCTTTTATTGCCCGCGTCAATGGCCAACCCGGCAACACCGCCAAGCATAGCGACCGCGAAGGCCTGCTCATCATCGAGCGCAAAGGGCTCGCTCTCTGGGTCGCCGGCCAAACCTTTCGCTACCACCCCAATATGGCCACAATGCGAGTGCGCGCCCTCAGCCAAAAGAAAAACGATGGTCTAGTCGACGCGTTGCAACTGAAGACGGGAGCAAGCCTGCTCGACTGCACCTGCGGGCTCGGAGCCGACGCCATCGTCGCCGCCCATGCCGTTGGCCCCACTGGCCGGGTCCGCGCTCTCGAATCCTCGACGCTATTGGCTTTACTCGCCATCCGCGGCATGGCCCGCTATAGCCTCGCCTCTCCGCCGGAACTGATTCCAGCGATGCGCCGCGTCGAAGTGCACCACACAGATTTTACCGATTACCTACGCCGAGAAACGGATAATGCCTGGGATATCGTCTACTTCGACCCGATGTTCTCCGAGACTATCGACCTATCCCAAGGGCTCGATATCGTTCGCCGCCTGGCCTATCCGGACGGCCCTTCTCTGCGCGACGTACAAGAGGCAAGACGCGTCGCCCGACACCGGGTAGCCATGAAAGACCGCCACCCCGGCCAAAACCTCGCGCGACTTGGCTTCACTACTATAAAAAAGAGCCGGCGTATCTGTTACGGCACCATCGACGCCCTTTAGAAAGGACTCGCCCCGTGGAATTATCCTGCTGCGCTTGGGCCCTTACCGGCCCCGAAAAAGACACCCTCAACACCTTGGCCGATATCGGGTTCAACTCGATCGACATACAGGCCAAGACCTTCCAAAACTCCGATGCGCAATCACAGATCAAGGATCTCGGTCTGGCCCTTTCCTGCCTCGCGATGTCCTTCAACATGCACGACGGGGCCGCCCTCGACAGCACAAGCCCCGCCGGTCGCCAAACCGCCCTCGACACATCAAGACCACCTATGTCGTCCCCGGCGAGGACCCCGCGGGATTGCCGCATTTTAGCGAAACGATGCTGCAGGTCGCCGACTACGCCGCCGAACGAGGCATCCGTGTCGGCATCGAACACTTCCCCGGCAAAGCCTTGCCAACCGCCGCTGGCACGCTCGAATACCTGGCGGATCTCGGCCACGACAATCTCTACCTGCTGCTCGACACTGGACACCTGCAGATGTCAAAAGAAGACCCAGCCGCGATCATCGCCGCTGCCGGCGACCGCCTCACCTATGTGCACCTAGACGACAACGACGGCGATGGCGATTTGCATTGGTCCTTGCTCGATGGCGTGCTCACGGAAGCAGCGCTCAGCGCGATTTTCTCCGCCCTCGGCCCAAGCCCCTATACCGGCCCGGCCAGCCTTGAGCTCAACCCCAACCTACCCGATCCTACAGCCGCGTTGGCCGAGAGCCGCGATATTACCCTGAAATACCTGTAGAAAGGAATCTCATGCGCATCGCCTATACCTTGATCCTAGCCTGCCTGCCTCTCATCGCCTGTGGTGGCGGCGAAGGCGGTCCGGGTCGCACCCTGAAAAATGTCCCGCGCAACCGCACCTTGATCATGGACTGCCCCGAGGGCAATACCTGCGCCGGCCAGATTCAGGACTACAACACCTTCAATCCCTTTATTCCGGGCGGCATTTCGCGTATCGGTTATTTTTCAATGCCTATGAAGAAAACTCCGAACTGATCCCCTGGATCGCGGAAAGCCACACCTTCAACGACGACAATACCGAGGTCATCATAAAAATACGCCCCGGCGTCGAGTGGAGCGACGGCCATCCCTGGTCAGCGCACGACTTCACCTTCACCGTCAATATGCTCAAGGACAACGCCCCGCAATTGATGCACTCGACGGATATGGAAACCTGGGTCGAAGAAGCCGTCGCCCTCGACAGCCTGACGGCGAAGATCACCCTTGAGAGCCCCAACCCGCGCTTTCTCTTCAGCTATTTCGTACACAGCGGCGATCAAGGCGTGCCCATAGTGCCCAAGCACATCTGGGAAGGGCAGAACCCGATGGAATTCTCCAACTACGATCTGCAAAAGGGCTGGCCGGTCTTAACTGGGCCCTACGAGATCGCCATCTCCGAGCCGGCCCAGCGCATCTGGGATTTGCGCCCTGACTGGTGGGCGAAAAAACTCGGCTTCCAGGAATTGCCCAAAGTCGAGCGGCTGATCTACCTGACCTATATGGAAGAAAACAAGCGCGTACAGAATTTGATCGCCAACAATATCGATACCTGCCTCGAACTGCGCCCCGCTAATATCGTCTCGCTATTGGACGAAAATTCCAATATCACCACCTGGACCGGCCGCGAACCGCCCTATAGCTATATCACCTGGTGGCCGATCTCGCTAGGCTTCAACGGCCTCGAAGCACCGTGGTCCGACTCCGAGATGCGCCGCGCGGTAAATTACGCAATCAATCGCGAACAGTTGGTCGAAATCGGTTGGCAAAATTCCGGCGACTGGACACACCTACCCTTGCCCGATCTGCCGCAGATGCGCAAGTATTTCACCTGGGCCGAAGATCTGGTCGCCAAACACCAGGTCGGCGTCTTTGACTTGGAGAAGAGCGCCGCGATATTCAGCAGCAAGGGCTATTCGCGCACGGGAGAGTTCTGGGAAAAGGACGGCCAGGCGCTGAGCATGGTCATCGATATCTTCTCCCACTTCCAGGACCTGACGCCGGTGCTGATCGCCCAGCTCAAAAAGGCCGGCATCAACGCCACCTTCCGCATGACCTCAGATTTCAATAGCCGCCTGCGCCAAGGCACCGCCCGTGCCTATATGATCGGCAACTTCAGCTCGATGAAGGACCCCTACTTTGTGCTGCGCCAGTACCAAAGCCGCTTCGTACAACCCACCGGCGAGGCGGCCGATATGCCCTGGCGCTGGAAAAACGCGGCCTACGACGAACTGATCGACAAAATGGGCCAGACCCCGACCAACGATCCGGCGATGCAGACGATCTACCGCGAGGCGATGGACATTTGGCTTTCAGAGCTACCCTCAATCCCCATCGTGCAGTGGCCGCACCGCATCCCGCACAACGAGACTTATTGGACCAACTGGCCCACTGCAAAAAATCCTTATATCAACAGCGCCTATTGGAGCCGTACCTGGTTGTTGGTACTGCTCAATTTGCAGCCGAAGTCGTGATAGACTTGTGCTGCAGACGATAAAAGAAAATATCTGCGGCAAGTTACGCTATCCCTCCCTAATGGCGCGATAGCGTAACTTGCTCGGGCATTGAGCATATACTTCACGGAATAAAACGCGGGGGCCACATACCCCCGACGGCAAAATCGGGCACAAAAAAACCGGCCCCATACAGGACACCGGCCAACATAAACTCTATATCATTTTCTTAGAAGACCCTATCGCTCTCCTTGATCTCGGCGTCCATTTTCTGCAAGGTTCGCTCGACCACATCGCCCGAGTCGCGACCGCTGACCATCCGGCGTGTCGTTCACTCCGCTTCAGGCTCCAGCAATACCTGCGGCATATAGTCGCGCAGCGCCTGCTTGATACCCCCCACATCGGCTATCAGCATCGGCTATTATCACCACAGACTAAACGCTGGCAAAAGAACGCCATACCTGCCCACCGCGCTCGTAGTATTCATCAATGTCGGCAAATGTAGCTTCGTAGGTCATAGCTTTTCTCTTAGGTGCAATCCTTCTAGACATATCGACAATTAACATCGATACCATTACGTGAAGCTCAAGTGATTTCGGTCACGTGAGATAAAAATTTTCTAATGTCCTATAATAAACCTTCCTTCTGTAAAATATCGCCAGAAATAGCATAAGTCGTTCCATGCATCGAAATTACAACAAGTCCTATGCCCGCTGCCAGATAGCCACCAATATATAAATTGGCAATATCGAGCGACTCGTAATTGTGCACATGCGTCTGTACCTGATCCACCTGGAAACGATAATTATCGCGCATCGGTGTCAGTTGCAAAGCATCAAACCCCTGCAAAATCGAATAATCGGCCACTCCGCCAATCTCCTTGATTACGTGGTCGACCTCGACTATCCGCGCCCCATCCGGGGTCTCTAACTCAACCTGCCCTCCCTCGCCGATCTTAGTAACCTGCGTATGATACATCGTATCCAGTCGGGGCGAACGACTCTCCAAAATATCGGCAATGCGTTTGTAATAGGGTAACCCTTGTCGGCTGTCGTTGATCAATTGCCAGTGCACCGCTGGGTCCTGGCGCATCGCATAGTAGACCTGCTTGCCCGCATCGTGCAACTCGACCGCAGCCCAATCGCCCGAACGCCCGCCCCCGACGACGACGACCCGCTCACCGGGGAAATCCTCGGGTTTATCGTAACGCGCGGTGACAAAGGGCAAATCCTCGCCCGACACCTGCAAATCCCGCAGCTGCCCGCGCTGGCCTGTGGCCAATACCAGATACTTGCAGGTATAAAGCCGTTCTTCTCCCGAAACCACATTCCGACTACTAAGCTGAAACCCCTGTTGCTGCGGTTCGATTCGCAGCACGTCCTCGCTACTACGGATATTTTTTGCGACCTCAAAACGCTCGGGAATGCTATGGTAATAATCGATCAGGTCGGTTTTGACGATCAACTCGTTGACATCGAGATCAAGCCCGATTTCATCCGCGTACTGCGCCAGTGGGTGAAAGGCAAATTCCATCCACTGGCCCGGCGACAAGGTCAGCAAATTCTTCGGCGCATTATTCCACAACCCGCCAACCGGCTCGCGACTGATCAGCAAGGTATCGAGCGGCGCGGCGCGCCTAAACTCCATCGCAACCTGGTCCAAGTCCTCAAAGAGTTGGCGCGGATGGTGCAGCGAGCGAAACAAATCCACCGGCTTGAGCCCGCCCCGCACCAACGCCTGCATATCCAAGCCCAGCAAGTTGTCGTCGACTTGCTGCAAATACCCGGCTATGGGCGCATAACGCGATTCGAAAATCCGACTGCCGCGATAAAAGGGGTGCCAGCCCCCCAAGACCACGGCCAAGGGCAAACCCGCCGGCCCACCGCCGACAATTATAACTGTGTGATGTTCTGTGTCCATAATCTATACACCGGCCGCCCAGCCCCCGCCACCAGCCCGCACTTGCCTTTCATCGCGTAAATATTCAGCGATATGTGCCATGCCACCGATGCGCGCGTTGCGCTCGACTCGGTGGCCCATCTGTTGCAGTTCCACCGCAATCTCTTCGTCAATACCCACCGACAATTCGATCGGCTCCTCGACCACCACATGCAAACGCGGCGCTTCGGCCACATCTTGCGCCCCAGCAGCAAAATCCACCACCCGCTGCGCCAACTGCGCTCCGACACTGATGATCTTGCGACCGCCCGGCAAACCGGTGGCCACATCGCGATCGGGCAGGCGGATAATCATCGGTGCGACATTGTTGAGCGGGCGCTTGTTCGGGGCGACGGAATTGATACCGCCCGGCCGTGGGTCCAAGCGGTTCATCCCGTGGCCGAGCACGATTCCCGTGCCATCGACAACCACTCCTGAACCTAGATTACCACCCTGCGAAATCGTCGCCGCTACCACATTTCCTTCGACGTCCGCCGTCGATACATGCAGAGTCTCGGGCAAGGTCTGGCTCGACAAGCCCCAAGACTCCAAATCGACCCGCTCGGGGCACTGTTTCAGCGTCTCGACGCGCCCCGCCGCGTAGTCCCGGCTCAACAGCCGCTCTAACGGCACGTCCGCAAAATCCGGATCACCGAGATAACGCAATCGGTCGCGCCAAGCCAGCTTTAACACCTCGGCCCACCGGTGCCAATATTCAATCTGATTTTCGCCGAGCGGATCAAGGCAATCGAGCATCTGCAAAATCTGCAAGCTCGTCAGGCAGCCATTGGGCAAAATCGGCCCGTAGAGTTGCGCGTCGCGATAGTTCGCCTGATAGGGCGCGGTGAGCCGGGGCGCAAAAAGCGCCATATCCTCGCGGGTCAATATCCCACCCATGCCCTGCACGCCATCGGCGATAGCCCACCCCAATTCACCATCGTAAAAATCGCGCCAGCCCGCGGTCGCCAACCGCGCCAAGGTCTGCTCCATATCCGGCCGGTAGCAAATATCGTCCGCCGCGGGCAAGCGCCCGCCGGGCAGCAAATGTTTTGCCGAAGCCGGATATCTGCGCAGCACCGATTCCAGCGCGGTGATATTATTCGCCAACGCCTCGCCAAAGGCAAAACCATCGGCTACCAACGTCTGACATGGCGCCACGATCTGCTCCCACTTAAGCCGCCCCCATTGCTGCCACAACATGCCCATGCCCGCCATCTGCCCCGGTACCGACACCGCGAGTGGCCCGTGGATATTGGCATCGTCTACCACGCTACAGCTATATTCATTTTCGTTGACGGCCTTTGGGCTAGCGCGCTCGGGCAAAATACCGTAGAGATCTTCGCTTGCCGCCGCCGGCGCCTTGGCATTGGCGTCCAGCGACCAGACCTTGCCCGTCTTGCCCTCCAACACCACCGCCGCCAGCACATAACCGCCGATCCCGTTCTTGTCGGGTGCCATCACCGCACAAGCCAGACACGCCGCCGAAGCCGCGTCCATCGCGTTACCACCGGCTTGCAAAATGCGCGCTCCGATCCGGGCCGCTTCCTCCGGCCAAGCCGCTACCGCGCCTTTTGCACTAACAACCTGTTTACCTTCCAGCATAATCTATCACCTTGACAAAATAATCGAGGGCAAAAAAACCTGAGCGAATACAAACTAACGGCCAAAGGCCGCCGCGCCTTCACAACCTACCGCCAAACCTGGCGCGAAGTCACGCGCAACAAAACAATAAGTCCAACCGCCCACACAATAAACCCAAAAAACAGGTCTGCCCCATCCAGGCAAACCTATTTTTTATCTCCCCTCCGCAAACTATACAGCTCGACCAGACCGTCAGCACTAAGGCAAAAACGCTTGTGCTCGCGCCAACTTCTCCGGCAAATACGTATCCATCACATGATTCAGGTCATGCACAGCAAAAGCCTGCTGCTCCGCCCTGACCCCCGCCTTCTTCAACTGCAATAACGCGTCCTGCCACTTCTTGAAGTGCTGTACGAACGGGTCGTTTTTCAGCGCGTCGTCAATGCGCTTAATATCGATATCGGTCATCTTGTGCGTGGGCAAATCATAGTCGGCGATATCGTCTGGTGTCACGCCGAGAAAATGCGCCTTCGGCACGCAGAAAGCCTCGTTGATATGCGCGGCATTGCCCGAGCCGACCTTTAATGTCCGATAGATATTGCAAATTCCGTACGGATCGCAGTCGACAAAGGCATAGACCGGAATATCCAGGTCTTCCGACATCCGACGGATAAAACGCCGGGTCGCCCTAGTCGGCACGCCCCCCATCGACACTAAAATACAATCGGACCGCCGCCAGTAGTTGTGCTTGACCAGTCGCTGGAACATACCCGCCGTCTCGATCGCCAACACGAACTTGGCGTCCGACTCAAAACGCAGATGCTCGACCGAGATCGGAATCGAATAGGCCCCCGAGCCAAACTTGGTGCAATCAATGGCCAACTCCTCGCCGCTGTCGCGGTCTTCGTCATAGACAACTAGATTGCCCGCCACCTCGCCGCCTTTTTCCTCTGGCACAAAACCCAGGCACCGCATCCGACTCGGTTTGCTCGGCGAAACGCACCTCTTCGGCCCAACCCTTGGCCACGTAATAGGCCTCGCGCTTCGTCGCTATATCGTCGGTCTCGATCAACTTCTTCGACAGCGCGATCATTTTCAGCGACTGTGCGAAAGTTTTAACCGTGGACACCGCCAAGGTCCGCTCCTTGGTCTTGCGCCCGATCTGAAAATAACCAGCCTTAGGGTCGAATTTAACATTGCTCAGATTGCGCAGCGGAAACTTCATCGACGGCTTCTGCTTCTTTAATATTTTGTCGCGGATCCCCTTGGCCTCCTTGGCGATCTGCTTGAGCAGCGCTTGGTTCATGATCGACTCCTCTCCAACAGCCCCTTGAGATTGGCCTGCACGTCCTTGGTCTTCTTATCGCTATCAGATAAAATTTCCTGCAAGGCCTCAGCGATATGGCCGATATACTGGCCGATATAATCTTTTTTGCGCGCCGCCTCGGCCTCGCGTTTGACCCGCCCGATATGTTCGCCGACCCGGCGACCGCACTCCTGCAACCCCAAGCGGATCTCCTTGGTGATCTCGTCGTAATTGGCCACCGCGTCCTTGCTCTCGGAGGTGAACGGCACCCATACCGAAGCCATGTGTACCATTACAAGCAAAGGGCCCGAGGGCAGCGAGTTCGAGCTTTGACTCATCTTGTAGTTGCGCCAGTCGGTGTCAATCAGGCTCTTGGTGATCGCGCAGGCCGAGGGCTGATAGAGCAGCGGCACCCGATTGGCGAATCGCATCAACCCGATCGAACCATTGGGATCTATATCGCCGCCGTAGGCGATGGCCACTTCGATCTGGAAGGGATTGCCGCGATAGACCGCCGGCGGCCTCGTCGTCGAAGTGTAAAACTCGGCGGTGACATTCTGCTGCAGGCTCTGCAGCAGCAACTCCTCGCCAATCGGCACGATACAATCGGTCGGCGGCCTCATCAGCTTAGTAGCATTAATCGCCTTGAAAAGCCGATCGCTCTCCTCGCGGGCGATGCTCTTGGGCCGACCATTCGGTTTGAGGTCCGCCTTCTCGCAGATCTCCTTGGCCACCCGCACTGAGACGCGAGAAAACTCCTGGGTCATAAAACCCTGTAAAGTGCGGTGCGGCGTCGCCTGCAACATCTTCATCAATACGCCCAATTCGACCCCGTAGGGGTGCGGCTTGATCTCCTTGGGCTCGGGCGGCATTTCTTTGGTACTGCGTTCGTAAACGATCGACTTACCGTCGGGCGGCGTATAGCGCAGCGTCATATGCGGATTGGCCACCGCCGTCTGCCGCACATATTCGTCGACCGACTGTTTGCCGCGTTGGTACTTTGCCTCCATCTCGATCTCGATCTGGGTGCCCTTACCGTGGTCCCACTCGATTTCCTCTTCGCGGATGATCTGCGGCTTGTTGCGGGCGGTGTCGATTTGGATTTCGTAATAGTGCGCCGGCCGTTTCGGCCCGGTGCGCGAAATGATCCTGGGGGCCTTGCCCGTCGTCAATTGCCCGTACATGCTAGCCGCCGAGATGCCGATACCCTGCTGCCCGCGCGACATGCGCAAACGGTGGAATTTCGATCCATAGAGTAGCTTGCCGAAAATATTGGAAATCTGGCCTTTAACGATCCCCGGGCCGTTGTCGACGACCCGCATCAGATAGCGATCATCGGCGAGTTGCTCTAGCGCCACCTCGATCTCGGGCAGAATACCCGCTTCCTCGCAGGCGTCGAGGCTATTGTCGACCGCCTCTTTGACCCCGGTCAAAAGCGCCCGGCGCGGATTGTCGAAACCGAGCAGATGGCGGTTGCGGCTGAAAAACTCAGAGACCGAAATCTCGCGTTGCCGGGTGGCCATCGACTGCGCTGTGGCCTTGCCATTGCGCGCGGGTTTCGCCTTGGCATTCGCCGGTAGCGAAAGCAAATTCACCTGATCGGCTATTTTTTGCTTAGCCATGTATAATCCTTGCAAAATTGATGCAGAATGCCCCTTGAAAGAGGTCGACACGAGAATGCGTGAGGAGGCTTATAATAAGGAAAGGGAATGGGTTCAATTTAAGGCTTCGCGCGAGAGGCTGTCAATGACGGCACCGATGGAGACCCCCATTCCATGCCTCATATAAACTAGTGCCTCTACTAGCCGACATCCGCCGCACTTCTCAAATGTATCGGCCCGGCCACAGATGCCATACTCACCGCTACCAACCACTGTGTCCTCTTAGTGCTCGACCTCCCCTAAAAAGCGCTATTATAGCCCTAGCCAAAAATGCTAAAATTACCGAGGTCCGGTCGGGGAGAATACTAGGAGCTACAACTTTCTCAAGAGGGTGTCTCGGCTTGACCCAAGAACAATAATGCGATAATCGCCCGATGAGCTTCGGGCACCTCACCACCCCGCGCCTCGATCCCCCGCAGTACGTCGCCCTTATTCTTGCGCTCTTGCCGCACATACCAATACAATGCCTGATCGCGATGGCCGGCACCCTCAACGCCCAAGACCTTGTACAAACTCTGAACCAGCGACGGCCATTGCCATTCCTTCTCCCCCGCATCGCGCCCACCCGACTGCCCCTTCTCCCGTAATAATCCGCGCGCCACGCGCAGGATATCGGCCCGCGCCCTGTCCTTCTCCCCGACCTGCTCGACGATCTCGGCGCAAACCGGCCAGGCGTACTCTGCAAGACCCCGCACTTTCCCCACTAGCTCGTCGTAATTATCGCTGCGATCCAGTCGCAAGAAAATGCCGGCCAAGAGCCTGAGCAATTCCGTACTATTGGGATTTTCTTCCCGCAACTGCTCAAAGCGGTGCAGACGGCTGCGCAACCGCTGCGGGTCAAAAGACAGCCTCAGCGGCTTGTCGGGAATAAGCCCGGCCAAAGCCTCAACCTGCGGTCGAATATCTTCGCCCAACAGCAGTCCTCGCCCACCCGTCAATTGCTCGTATTGCGGCACATAGACCTCGCGGTAGCGCGGATGCCGGTCTAGCTTCTTCAAAAGCTGCCCCATCAAATAATTCTCAATGTCCGCTTGATCTCGGTCAATTTGCAAATAGCGATCGTAGATGATATCCGCCAAACCCTTGAGTAATCCCTCGTCCTCATTGGTATAGAGCGTCGCATTGCCGATCTCGAAGCTGAGTTGGTGGATATCGGAGGTCCCGGCCAGGTCGGCCAATTTCAATACCAAGAAGCGTTTTTGTCGAAAGGGGATACGGGCAAAATCGCGATACAAATCGTCTAACTGTTCCCCTTCCCGCTTGGCCAGAAGCCGGGCAAAATCCTGGCTGATGCTGCCCGACTGCCCATCCGGCGGCGAAGTCGACCAGATTTGCAGTTTCTTTTTTAGCTCCACCGCCGGATAATAACCCCCGCCAAAATATTCTCCCTCATCCCAAGCGAGCGTCAAAAAACCGCCGATACCCGGCTCGCCCAATTCGATCAGCATATCGAGGAACGTATCGGTCTTGCCCTGCATACCCACCTTAAAACGCACCGCGTCCTGCATATCGTGTAGAATCTCGTCCACCGTCTCCGGTTCAATTGACACCCCGCGCTGCTCGGCGATGTGGAACGCCGTCGGGTGAACAATATCTCGGTCGATATCGTAATAGGTCGGATACTGTAGGTCCCGACTGATCTCGAAGCGTTTGTTGCTGGCCCACTTCCGCTGTAAAACCTCGTCAAAAAAACTATCGACAAGGACGAAGGGGTCGGCCCCGATCGCCGCATCGCGATCCAACGCGTAAAACTGTTCGGCGTAGTGGTTGAAAAATTCGTTGAACTCGTTATCCGGCTCGGCATCGGAGAATTTGCGGTGTTTGTTCAGCGCCATCAGTTGATCGCGTACAAAGGCGTGGGATAGCGTGTAGTGCCGCTGAAAATGCTGCTGCGCCCGTCGGGTCAACTCGATTAGCAGATGATAGTCCAATAGTGACCACGCCTCCTGGATCATCACCTCGCTTATCGCCCAGTAATCGTAGCCCTTGTCGGCAGCTTCCTCTATAGCCTTTTCAGGCATATAAATAGTCTTGCGGGTGCGCCCGACGTGGAAGGACTGGTGCTCGCGCACATGGCGAAAGACCAATAAGTCGTCGCTTTTGACCAAGGTAACGCTGATACCCCAATCCAATAAGGCGTCCAACAGGTATTCGGGCAATTGCCGCACGCCGCCATAGAAGAATTTGACCAGGTCGTGGCCGGCGTGAAAACGTTCGAGCTTCTCATCGTCGAGCAACACCCCGTCCCTGAGCCTGGTCTGCTGCCCGAATATCACCGTCTTGTGGTGCGCGCGCAGTGCGGCGTTGACATCCGCGTGGGTGATATTGCCCTCGCGCAAGCCGCTATTAGGCCGCTCATCATCGGCTCGCGGCGCCTCTTGATCGACCTCTGCGCTCATAAGCTCAAGTATTTAGACGCGATAAAAAACAAAATATTCCGCCAAAAACTTATCCGACAGGACTTGCAATAAAATGCACCAGATGCCGTCCCAATTTACTCGAAACGCAATAGGCGAAAATCGCCCGGCTGCAATTGTATCTCCAGCTTTCGCTCCACTCGGGATTTGCGTTCAGAGACATCCAAAACGAGCAATTGCTCACCCGTCGACACATCGACCACCGGTTCCTGTGTTATGGATAGTTCAACAACCTGCGCCCTGTCGGTCCGCCGATTGACCACCAATAAATGCGTTTCGCGTATGCCATCGCCAAAAAAACCGAATTCCAACTCGCTGCCACCAACGCCGCGCAACAGCCCATTCTCGGGCATGCTCGCCGGCCAACTCATCGCCCTGTGAAAATGCAAATACGCCAATTCCTCGACGATGTCGTGCAAATATTGATTAATCGCCTTTACCGCCTGGTAGCGCTGGCCCCTTACCCCTTGCCGATCGACTAGCCCGCTATAACTCCAGATCGTTCCATCGCCGAAAACCTCGTCGCCCGATCCGTAGACGAAATACACGATGCCCGAAGCCCCACGCGACAACGCCAGGCCGACCTGAACGCGAATTTCAGCCGGCTTGGGTTCGCGATAATGAACGCGACCGTCGCGGACTTCACCGTGCACCTGAACGATCGCGTGCCAACGGCCAGCGCGCGACAGGACCAACCGGCATACCCGATCATAGCCCGCCAGCAAAAGATCCAATTGCCGCGCGACCTTTCGGCGCCCCCCTTGGCCCTTAGCCCCTTCCACCGCGACATCGCCGTGAAATACATAGTGCTCGTGTTGGAAAATATTCGGCGGATCGTACCCTTGAAAAAAAGCATCCATAAAACCCTCGGCCGAACCACCCTTGCGTGTAAAGTCATCCACCGCAGCAACGGCCAGCGCCGGACGCAAAGGATCTTCCGCCCGAATTGCGTGAATCGCTGCAGCCATTGCCGGATAGAAATCCGGAGTATAATCTGGGTTGTCGATCTCGTTTAATAGCAAGTAGCCCTGGACCGCTGCCAGATCACCATTTAATGCTTCATATTGCGCCCGCAACGCCCGGACGATGCCTTGCACCGTATCGATGAATGCCGAATCCTGTTCGCAAGCGCGCACAAAGGCATCGGGAAAATTACAAGTGGCCCAATTCGACAGCTTGTCGTGGTCACTAAAACCCTGGGGTTCGTAAAAAAGCGGTAGTTGCAACGCCAGCCCATTGCGTTGGATAAAAGCGGCAGCCACCTCCTCAATAGAAAATTCATCGCGATTCGAATCGGCGAGCCAATCGCCCACCGCACCGGGATCGATCGACTCCCGTGGGAAAAATTCGATCTGATTGAGCCCGAGGTCGCTTTCAAGATCGGTTGTCATCAGTGCTAAATCGCTGCGCCCGACCCCCAAGGGCAACCAAGCGCCGATCGTCAACGGCCCCACTGTAACCCCGCTGAGTTGGTGCGCTGTTGGACCGACAACGCGCTCGGTGCAACTAACCGGCCAATAGACAAAAAGCAGGATCAGCAAGCGCCCCTCGATCGCCCACCATCGACGGCTCAGCGCCATCATCAATTGTCCCGTGCAACGGCCAATAGACGAAAACCACCGGCAGCGAATCCAACCTGCACCTGGCCATTCGCCATCGGCAAAATCTCTCCTGTCGCCACGTCGACAACCGCCTGCCCCTTCACCGTCAAGGTCACCGTGCGCTTTTGCCAGGTCCGCCGATTGACCACCAACACATGGGTCTGCCTTTCGCGATTGCCGAAGAGCCCGAATGCTAGATCTTCATCCGTCCCGAACAGCAACTCGTTTTCTAGCGCACCCGCTCCATAGAAATACAATTGGGCAAGCACTGGACTCAGAGCCTGCAATTGCCTATTGAGCGCCTGCACCGCCCCATAGCTCTTAGTCGGCATCCCGTCTCGATCCACCAACCCTTCGTAATAACGGGTCTGCACCCACTCGCCCTTAGTATTGCGAAACTTTTCCACCCCCGAACTATACAAAAAGTAAATTATGCCCGACGCCCCCCGCGACAGCGCCAACCCGGCCTGCACTGAAATTTCTGCTGCCGAAGGCTTGCGATAATAAACCTTATCTGCCCGTTTCTCGCTCTGCACTTGCACTACAGCGTGCCAGCGGCCCCACCGACCTTGCAGATATTCGGCGACTTGACCATAACCGGCAAGCAAAAAACTCAGCTTGCTCTGCAAGCCACTGCCCTCGGTCGGCACATTGCCGCGAAATACATAGTGCTCGTGCTGGAAGATATTCGGCTGACCGCCCTCACGGAAGAAGGCGGCGGCGAAGGCCTCGCCATCTGCATAGTGGTCAATGCGACCGACCGTTAACGCCGGCCGCAGCGAATCGACTCGCCCGATCGCACCGACGACCCCCGCCAATGCCTCGTAATATTCGGCATCATAATCCTCGTGTCCAACGAGATAACCCTGCAACCCCTCGGCACCCGCCCACCGCGTCTTGAGCGCCTGCACCCTCAAGCCCACCGAATCGGCGAATCCCGCGCCCAAAAAAGAACGGGTCGCCCAGTTTTGCAATTTGTCGTGGGCAGTAAACCCAGGTGGCTCGTAAAAGACGGGCATGTGCAGGCCGCGCGCACGACAAAAGACCATCGCCCGCTCGAAGGATTCCTGCAAATCGA
>LWDU01040385.1_pt1 | contig 30430 bp, 23 predicted proteins | sample 727161 | NCBI WGS metagenome assembly LWDU01 (sample SAMN04566230, study PRJNA314399) | hydrothermal vent metagenome | isolation source: deep sea hydrothermal plume seawater | place: Mexico: Gulf of California, Guaymas Basin | collected 2004-07-11
GAGTCCGATGTCTTGTAGCCTCCACCCAGACTGTATTTGTAGGCAATCCGCGAGTTATCGTGGAGCAATGCACCGCGGCCCGGCAGTGTCTTAAGCTCTTGAATGAAAGCGCGTTCTCCCTCCATGTTGCGATGGCCGGCCAGGACGAAGAGTTTGACGCTGCTACCTTGTTTGTATGGCCAGTCCTTTAGTTGGCGAGATTCCACGCTTGCCTTTCCAATCGATCTCAGATAGGCCGTGGCGTAATTCACGCCATGCTGTAGTTGTCCCAGTGTTCCATAGTGATAGTGCAGGCCAAGATCTCGGGCAACATCGCCATTGCGAAGTTCACACACAGCGGTTCGCAGATCAACGACTGGACACCGCAGGGGAGTGTGGCGGAGTCGCGGAACATCTATCCCCAGTTCGTCGCTTTTATCAAGGAGGCCATCCAGGAACTCAAGGACCATGGCCAACAGGTCGAACTGGTTGGAGTTTTCTATCATCTGGGCGAAAACGACATGTCGATGCCATCGTACCGAAAAAACGCGCCCCAATGGCTACAGTCCACGATTGTCCAATGCCGAAAAGACTTGCAGTTACCTGATCTCAAGTGGTTCGTCAGCCAACAACCACCCACGAACGCTGAACGCGTGAACAACATTGACGTCACCACTGAATTGGAAAAAGTCGCGTCGGCCGACAATAACTTCATTCACATCAAGGCGTTCGATCTTCCGAAACAGGAAAAGAAAATCGTTATCGACACGGCGGGCATCGTTCAGTTGGGAGAACAGATTGCTGAGAGTTATCTGAGCCAACAATAGTGTCGACAGCGAAATAACTTTCTTGACGCGCTGAACTCGGGAAACGTTTGCTTTCGAACGGGGTTGAATTCACGATGAGCGTCAGTTCTTCAGCGTATAATCGGGGCTGTGCGAAGAGTTGCGAACCATGGTTGTTTTACGGACATTGTCGATGATCGTCGCAAGACACTACATTGGACTGTTGATCCTGCTGATTTGGCAGCCATGCCTGTCGCTAAGGGCAGAAGAGAATGACGCGCCATCGTCGCCTTTGAATCTATTTGCTCGCGACGCGGTCCCGTTCCTCCGCACCCATTGCCTGACGTGCCATGGTGAAAAAGAACCCGAGGGCGGACTTTCGTTCGCCGGTTATCGGAAATCGGCGAACGTCCAGACAGATTACGAGACGTGGGAAAAAGTTTTGCAAGTACTTGTCGAACGGAAAATGCCGCCAGAAGACGAACCCCGCCCGCCAGAGCCTCAGTTGCAGGCGATGGTGACAGCGATCAAGTCAGAGTTGGCGAAATTTGACTGCGGTGGTCGACAGCACCCGGGCCGCGTTACGATGCGGCGGCTAAATCGCGCCGAGTACAACAACACCGTCCGTGATCTGTTGGGCGTCGATTTCAAGCCCGCCGATGACTTTCCGTCCGACGATGTTGGAAACGGTTTCGACAACATTGGCGACGTGTTGTCGATGCCACCGCTGCTGGTTGAAAAATACCTGACTGCGGCGGAGGTCATTGTCGAGGCGGCGTTGGCCGACGAAACGGATCGAATCCGAATCCTCGTGCATGCGGCCGGCGACGATATGAGCGAACGTGAGGCGGCTCGCAAGAATTTGGTGGAGTTTGCAACGCGGGCGTTCCGGCGACCCGTTCGCGACGAAGAACTGGGACGTCTGTTTCGGCTAATCCAGGCCGTCCGCGAGCAGGGGGGGACGAATGACGAGGCCTTTCGCGCGGCGCTGTACGCGATACTGGCATCGCCTCACTTTCTTTTTCGAGTGGAAACAGATGCTGGCGAGGAACACGTCGACGGTATTCGCAAGCTGAATAATTTTGAGTTGGCGTCACGTCTCTCCTATTTTCTATGGAGCAGCATGCCGGACGAAGAGCTGTTTCAATTGGCGCGAAAAAAATCGTTGCAAGAACCGGATGTATTGCGACGGCAGGTTCAACGGATGTTGAAGGACGACAAGTCCCACGCGTTGACCAGCAACTTTGCCGGCCAATGGCTTCAATTGCGAAGTTTGGTCGACATAACGCCTGACTCCGATTCCTTCCCGATGTTTGACGAAGAATTGCGGACGGCAATGCGGCGGGAAACGGAGATGTTCTTCGAAGCAATCGTCCGGGAAGATCGAAGTATTCTGGAATTTTTGACCGCCGACTTTACCTTCGTCAATGAGCGACTGGCGCAGCATTATGGGATGTCGGGAATTGAAGGAGCCGAATTTCAACGCGTGAAATTGCCGAGTCGTCGCCGTGGTGTGTTGACTCAGGCTAGCGTCTTGTTGCTCACTTCGAACCCAACGCGTACTTCGCCCGTCAAGCGTGGGAAGTGGATTCTGGATAACATCCTTGGTGAACCGCCACCACCGCCGCCAGAGGGCGTCGAGGAACTAGACGCAGACGCTGTCACACTGGGCACTCTCCGTGAGCGTATGGAACAGCATCGCAGCAATGAATCCTGTGCCGTTTGTCACCGTAAAATGGACGCTTTGGGATTCGGTTTGGAAAATTTTGACGTCGTTGGCGCGTGGCGCGATCGTGACGGTCGCTTCGACATTGACCCATCTGGAATTCTACCAGGGGGCCGCGAATTTCGTGATGCGAGCCAATTGATGGAAATCCTGGCCGAAGATAAGAGGGACGATTTCTGTCGCTGTTTGGTCAAAAAAATGTTAACCTACGCACTCGGGCGCGGCTTGCAATCGTACGACCGTTGCGCTGTTGATGTGATCGTCAAACAGCTTGCCGAAAACGAGTATCGGTTCAGTGCGCTGATAATCGGAATTGTCACCAGTGCTCCGTTTACCTCCAGTGAAGATAAAATAGAGAGATAGAGACCATGACGCGGAAGTCTCATGTTTCCCGTCGCGGCGCCCTCAAAGGACTGGGTGTGTCGCTAGCGCTACCTTGGCTTGAGTCGTTCCGCTCGGCCTCGGTACTAGCCGCCGAAACAGCAGCACCCCCGAGACGCCTGGCCTTCATCTTTGTCCCGAACGGTGTTCACATGCCGGATTGGACGCCGGCGACCGAAGGGCTCGGCTACCGTCCGCCGTATATTCTCGAGCCCTTGGCCAAGGTGCAGGGAGATGTGCTGGTCATCAGCGGGCTGACTCACGACAAGGGACGGGCCAACGGCGATGGTCCAGGCGATCACGCTCGCAGCGCGTCGGTGTTCCTCACCGGGGCCCAGCCTCGCAAGACCTCGGGCGCCAATATTCGATCGGGAATCTCGGTCGATCAAGCTGCGGCGCAGCAAATACGTGGCCAGACAAGGTTTGCGTCTCTAGAGTTGGGATGCGAACGAGGTCGTGGTGCCGGCAATTGTGACTCGGGATACAGCTGTGCCTATTCATCCAACATCTCGTGGTCATCGGAAACCACGCCGGTGGGCAAAGAAACGAATCCACGGCTGGTGTTTCAGCGATTGTTTGCGGACCGGAGTCAAAGTAATTCCGATCGTGAGACAACGCGTCGTGAGGCGTTAAGAAGAAGCATTTTGGACTTTGTCGCCGACGATGCAGAACGACTTCAACGGAAGCTAGCCGCTCGCGACGTTAAGAAACTGGATGAGTACCTGACCGGCGTCCGCGAGATCGAGCGGCGGATCGAACTTGTCGAACGTGAGTCCATCCGCAGTCGAGAATTCGAATACCGTGGCCCAGCTGGCGTACCACCTGATTATCGTGAACACATCCGTCTGATGTGCGACATGATGGTGTTGGCTTTTCAAACCGATTCGACGCGGATCGCCACGTTCATGATGGCGAACGCGGGGAGCAATCGAAGCTATCGCGACATTGGCGTTTCGGACGGCCACCACGACTTATCACATCATGGTGGCGACCAAAAAAAACACGGAAAGATCCGTAAGATCAACCGTTTCCACGTCGAGCAAGTTGCCTATTTATTAGAGAAGTTGAGGGCAGTGAAAGAAGGCGGCGGCTCCCTATTGGATAACTGCATGATCGTATACGGAAGCGGATTGAGTGACGGTAACCGTCACAATAACGAGAACCTACCGATTCTGCTTGCTGGACGTGGCGGCGGCACGGTCGATCCGGGCCGGCACATTCGTTACAAAGAAGAGACTCCACTCTGCAACTTGTACCTCTCGCTGTTAGACCGGGTCGGCGCACCGACCGAATTCATTGGCGACAGCACCGGACAGTTGCGGGGCCTGCAAATCTAACTCCCGTCATTCAATCATGAGTGTTCGTCGCGACCATTTCGTTTTCATTGCCCTGCTCTTGTGCTCCCTTGTCGCGCGGCCGCTTGCGGGACAGGAAGGCACGTCAGTCGATGAGCTTGTTAAGAAGATCGCTGACAGCGATCTGAACGTTCGTCGAGATGCTGCGTATGAGCTGAGCCGATTGGGCCGGGGTGCGAAGGACGCTGTCCCTTCGTTGATCGAGGCCTTGACCGACCCCGATCAGCAGGTCGGCACGAATCGGACCGGATGCAAAGGCGGCTATACCGCACCTACTCGGAAAACTGAGCAGTCGTGATCGTCAGCGCAGGTACCGGTCGGCGTACGCGCTGGGATCGATCGGTGAGGCGGCGATTGCACCGCTTCTCGGTTCTCTCGAAGACCGTTCGTCAACCGTGCGGGGAGCTGCGGCGCAGGCGATCGGTTTCATGGGATCGCTGGCAGCACCGACGGTTGCTGACTTGATCCGCACGTTGAACGATGAAAATTCGGACGTGCGTGCCAGCGCTGCGGCGGCCCTAGGACGCATCGGCCATCCAGCCGAGTCGGCGTTGGCTCAATCGCTTGACAGCGACGTTGATGCGGTACGCCTGGGTGCGGTGACGGCCCTGGGGCAAATCGACGATGTGTCAAAGCCGGTCATCCGATCCTTGCAGAAAGTGACCGGCGATACGTCACCTGCCGTACGAGCCGGCGCCTTACAGGCATTGGCTGCGTCAAATATGGATCGCAGGGCTTTGGTGCCATTGATATCAAAGGCCCTTCGTGATGACGACGAACAAGTTCGTGACGCCGGGATTGTGTCTCTCATGAAGTTGGGGTCAGCGTCTGAGCAAGCCGTGCCGACGCTCGTACAGATGTTGGGTAGCGATGACGATCGGTCGCGGAGAGCCGCAGCCTACGCCCTAGGGCGACTTGGACCGTTGGCAAAAGATGCGATACCCGCAATGATCCTGGCTCTCAAGCAACAACCGAATGACGACACATCCGTCTCTCAGGCGATCAGTCGAATCGGTGCTGTAGCTGTACCGGCGTTACTTGTGGCCGCGAAAGAAGATGCAATTTCTACGGAGAGTCTGGCCCTTGCGTTAGCGGGGATTGGGCCAACGGCGGTCACGCCGTTGATCGCGTCACTGACCAACGATAGTGCAAGTGTACGGTCAAGTGCCGCTCTCGCGCTGGGCGGAATGGATCCGACTCCGGTCGTGGCGATAGAACCGCTAGCCGGTGCACTCAGCGACAAGTCGCCGAGGGTCCGCGCAGCCGCAGCCAGTTCGCTCGGCAAGTTTGGTCCGCTCGCCAAACCGGCTCTGGAGAAGTTATTCATTGCCGCGCAGGACGACAATGCAGCGGTCCGAGGCGACGCGTTGTTTGCGCTGACATCGCTAGACGCCGAAATTGAGCTGCTGTTACCGATCCTTGCCACTGCGATGAAGGACACAAGTGCGTTGGTTCGCCACCGCGCAATCGATGCCCTGGCGGAAATGGGTCCGTCCGCAAAGCCTCTAATCGATCCCTTAATTGAAGCACTCGATGATCGCGAGGCAGAGGTTCGTCGCAGTGCAGCCGATGCAATTGGGGAGTTGAGTGGCGAAGGGGCGGCGGCCGTGCCGAAACTGATCAGTATCTTAAAGGACCCAGATGCTGAAGTTCGAACTGCCGCAGCTCGTACGTTGGGGAAAATCGGCCGCGACGCGGCACCTGCTACGCCTGCTCTTATCGAACTGCTGGCAGACTCCAATGTCCCCACCACATTGGCTGCAGTCCAATCACTGACGACGTTTGGCGAGGCGGCGAAATCCAGTCTGCCTCAGCTTGTTAAGCTGCTCGAGCATCGCGAGGCGACGCTGCGTTTAGCTGCCGCCGCCGCGTTACCAGAGGTCGAACATGACAGCGAGAAAATCGTGCCGATTTTGATCCGTGCACTGGGCGACGGCGATTGGACAGTACGCAAATCGGCCGCCGACGCACTGGGGAAAATTGGAACGCCTGCCAAGGCTGCCGTTCCCGCCTTGTTCACGATGCTTAGTAGCGAAGAAGACTCTGATGCCGCTCGTAGTGCGTTGCGTGAAATTGACGCTGTGGGTCCCGAAGCTGTCCCTGTGTTGATTAAGGCGTTGGAGAACGGAGAGGGACGCGTTCGTTACTACGCTGTGTTTTACCTAGGCAAACTCGGGCCGGCTGCCAAAGATGCGTTGCCCGCATTGCAAAGGCTGAGTGAGGAGGATGGTGGTTTTCGATTTCGTAGCTTCTTGACCAAGACGATCAAGTCGATCGAAGGCGAGAGCGACGAGTGATCGCGACCTCGTCTCACTTCTTGGCGCTCGGCGGCAGATTTCCGTCCAGTTCTTTATGGAGATCGTCTGTTCTCGGATTGCCGCTCCAGAGAATTTTTCCACGATGGTCGATCAGGAACGAGTCCGGGAATGCGTTAACTTCGTACCGCTCTGTGTACCGCTCTGTTCAAACCAGAATCTGTCTCCAGTGGGAAGTGGCCATCTAATCAGCAATTATTCCCGGATTTTGCTCTGACTGCGAACTGCTGCAACAATGGGTGCGATCGTTTTTTCTGCAAAGCCTCGTTTTTTCGGAAATAGAAGCGTCATTCTCGGGCACTGTCCAGGTGAGGAACGAGGCGGATGTGGGACTTGTCGCTGATGCGAGTTGGGATGGCACGCCAGGCATGACGCGAATTGACCGCGACCGTCGAATTTACGAGGATTTGGTGCGCTCTCATGGCGGCAACCTGTACCGCTTCGCGTACAGGCTGTGCGGGGATGCTGATATGGCTGACGACCTCGTCCAGGAGACGTTTTTCGAGGCTTGGCGGTCGATCCACTCTCTCCGTGATCCGGAAAGCGGAAGAAGTTGGTTATTTCAGATTCTGCGTCATCGTCGCGCTCACGGAATTCGTGACCGAAGTCGGAGGGTTCAGCCAACAGCCGATCTCGAAAGACTAGTCGATGTGGCGGACAACGCGGGTGTGGACGTGCTAGCAAAGTTGTCAAACCAGGAGTTATTACGCCTAGCGCTTGAGGCATTGAACGAACAGTATAGGGAACCGTTTCTGTTGGTCTTCCTGGAGGACTTCACTTGCCGCGAAACGGCCGAATTATTGAGTATTCCTCTTGGCACAGTGCTTTCACGCATTCACCGCGCCCGGCAGTTCCTGCGACGTTTCCTTCGTCAGCTCGATGCGGCGGATGAACCGCAGGCGGCCCGCACTCATGGTCAGCATGAAGGTAAAGGAAGTCTATGATCGACGACAAAAACCTCCAACAAGAAATGGGTGAAGTTGCCGCGTTGCCGCCGAGTGATCCGCGGCGTCGCGACCTAGAGCTTCGTCTCGCCGAACATCCGAGTTCGACGATCGAGCAGTGGCGCGATTTGTTGTTGGAAAACGACAGTTTTCGCGATCACCTGTCGAAGGTGGACATCCCTCAGGATCTTGAAAACCGCCTGGTGGCCGTGGCGAAAGTAGCTTCCCCACGGCGGCGTGTCATGGCACGCTTGGGCTGGGTGCTTGTCGCTGCAGCGGCTGCTACGCTGATGTTGAGTACTCAGTTGATGAGCCGGTATAAGGCGTCTGCGCGGATGCGAACGGTGGCGCTGCTCGCTATCAATAACCATCTCAATCACCTGGAAAACCATGCGGTCGACATGAAGGCGACTGAGAAAAAAGAGTTGGAAAGGGCACTCTCGCCGATGGTTGGTTTTCAAGTCGTCGTGCCCGCATTGGGGAACGGACTTGAACTTGCGGGCGGGCGGAAGTGTAAACTCGGTACACATACCGTCGCCTTCACCTTGTGGAGTGACTTTGCTGGCGATTACTCGCTTTTTCAGTTTCAAACGGACCGCTTCGGGTTGCCGACGACGATTCAGCCAAAGTTGGTTCGCAGCACTCAGCCAGCTGGAGCGGAACATCCTTGCGGCGCCTGGATTTGGACAGAGGGTGCCTACGGATACGTGCTCACCGGTGATCCTGGAATCCATATACAGCGGCTCTCACCTAGATCGGGCACCGTCGAGACGAAATAACCAAAAACCTGGCTCTCATTTTGGACTGCGGTGACTTGTCACCGCTTTTTCTTCAGTTGCCAGTCGATGGCAAAAATCGAGGCAGGAACCGGACGCTAACGCGTGCCGGCTGATTTTTTCGGAAATAAAGACCGGTAATGTGGGCACTAGTATGGTGAAGGCGTTTTTTAGCGTGTTGATCGTGGAAAAATGATTGGAGACCCTTATGGACAAAATGACCCGTCGCGCAGTGCTCAGTTCGGTGGCCACAACTGCCGTCGTCGGCCTAGGAGCAAAAACCGCAGTTGCGAAACTCAATCAGCAGAGTCCATCGAAACAGGCGGCAAACGTCAAGTCCATGACGTTGCAAGAGTTCAGAGAGATGAACATGCCGGTCGCAGTAGACGACCTCTTCAATCAAATTGAGGGTCACACGTTCATGATGTGCCACGAAGAGATGCGAAAGAAGCACGGTATCTGGATTCCCGAACTCGTGCCGGTTTTTGAAAAACTGGATGCAGCCCGAGCGGCAACTGGCTAGTAAGGCAACTGGCTAGTAAAGCGCTACGCCAATCAATTGGGAGTGGCCCATGGTTGGAGCTACGCTGTTGGACTTTGTTGCTGCACAATACGCGGCTGGACAGCGGCAGCTTGCCGAATGCACGAGGCAACTCGTCAGCATGGCTCAAACTCCAATTGTCGAGTTACTGGACTACTCCAACGAAACGGTCTTCCTTGAACCGACACTGTTTACCTTTTTTGGTCGCAGAGAAAAAAAGGTCACTCTTGAGCAGATTCTCTACGCGAAATTGCCCGATCGTTCTTCGCTTGCCACTTTCGCGGCGTACGCCGATCATGGCGGCCTTATCTATTTACCTCAACTCGGTTACCTGACGACGGATGCGTCCGACTCGGTCGTGACCGTCGATCCCGACGTCCTCGCGAGAGGCATTAGCGGTTTGCGACGTGTTTGCAATTCACGCATCGATCTATGCATGGCCAGTGATCCGCTGCTCCGGCCGATCTTGCAAGATGCGGATGAACAAGAGACACGAATCGAAGAGGACGCCGCTGAACATTACTCGGTTGGCGTCGACAGAGCGTTGGAGACGATTGGCCGCGTTGCGCCTCTCTTGTTCGAATGTCTGCTGGCGGTGACCCGTCGCGTCACGCTATTTCGATCGGAAAAACTCGGCTCATTCGCGGACATCGCGGCTCACGGCACGGCATTCCTCAACGTCGCACCTCCCGACGTCACCACTGAAGTCTTTTTTGTTGAAGATCTGGCTCATCAGTGTGGCCATATTCTCTTCAATGCAGTGACAGTGAATCGTGAAGATTATCTGCGGGCAAGTCCTACCACACCTTTGAAACAGTTGACGGGTGCGGACGGCGAACGGCGAGACGTGTACACGGCGTTTCATGGTGTGTTTACGGAAGCGTTGATGTGCATCGCCTTGACGAGGTGCTTGGAGACTCGAGTGTTTTCGGAGGAAAAGTTGCACGAAGTATTGGGACGCCTGTCGTTCGTGATGAAGCGATTCGAACTTGATCTATTGAATCTGCAACACGTGCAAAACGAGGGCCTGTTCACAGCGCGCGGGCTGACCGTCGTTCACGAATGCGGCAGCGTATTCGACGAAGTGTTTCGTTGTACTGCGGATCGTATTATTCATTTTGATCTGAGCAACCAACCATACACCTTCAGTTGTGAGCGTTTTGCAGCTTTGAATCCCCGGCATTGAAGATGCCCAACGTGTGGCACTTGTGGCACCGGCTCCTCTGGCTCTGCCAGTGTCTTGAACAAAGCAGCCCACGGCTGTTTCAACTCAAGCCGGGAATTGGATCTCCATGGTAGACGTAGTGGGGGCGATCGAGCTTGTCCTTCCAAGCGATACTTCGCGGCAAACCTAACGCTTGATAGATGGTGGCCGCCAGGTTCTCGGGGCGCTGCGGATCGTCTTTTGGATAGGCGCCTAACGCATCGGACGATCCGATCACTGTGCCACCCTTCACGCCCCCTCCCGCCAGGAACACGGACTGCAACGCCCCCCAATGATCGCGACCTGGGAGGTTGGACTTGGCACCTGGGAATGTGAATATCTTTGGTGTTCGCCCGAATTCACCAGCCATGACAATCAGGACATCATCAAGCATGCCCCGGTCGTTCAGGTCCTCGACCAGGGCCGAGACAGCTCGATCCGTGGGCGGAAACAGAAAGTTCTTCAAGTTAGGAAAGGCGGCCTCATGCGTGTCCCAGCTCTCATCGTTCCCCAAGTTCACTTGCACGAGGCGGACACCGGCCCGGACTAATTGGCTTGCCATGAGCAGCGACCAGCCGAACGAGTTGCGACCATAGCGATCTTGAACTCTTGCCGGTGCGGCGTGCACGTCCAACGCCTTTTGAACCGTCGACTTTGTCAACAGCGAAATCGATTCTTCCCGCATACGATCGAATTGTTGTACCGTTGCCGCTGCGTCCAAAGTTCGTCGTTGAGACTCTAGGGACTCCAGTAGTTTCAAGCGACTGGCAAAATGATCGCGGAGCATTCCTGGCGTCAATTCGAATCGCGGTGCTTCAAACTGATAGTTCTTGGGAGTCGTTCGACCTTCCCAGCGTTGGAAGCCGTATTCTGGGAAAGCACCGTGGACATAACTCGTGTCCCGGTAGTTACTCGCTTCGATAAACAATGGATCATGCGCTTCGCCCATTTGACCAGCGTACTGACCGGGGATTTTACGACCGCTGACGTGAATCAGTTGTTCGGGCAACACAGCCGCGGGCGGTAGATTGTTCTTGCGTGGAAATAGCCGCCCAACGATGGAGGGAATGGAAGGGAAATCGTTGGCCGTCGGTCGGCTCGGCTGAAACCCACCCGGAGTTGGCGTCCGGCCGGTCAACATTACGTGATGGCCGATCGAATGTTCATTGTAGGGGTGGGTCAACGAACGGACCAAAGCCCATTGGTTACTGATCGCCGCGAGCATCGGCAGGTGTTCACAGATTTGCAGGCCCGGAGTCGCGGTGGAAATCGGTCGAAATTCACCGCGAATCTCTTCGGAGGCTTGGGGCTTCATATCAAAACTGTCGTGCTGAGCCAGCCCACCGCTTAGGAATATATAGATGACCGACTTTTGCTGACGCGGATTCTCGTCGCCGATGTTGTCGTCGGCTAATGAAGAGAGGCCAGCGACGTGGTTCATGCCCAGCCCCAGCAGTCCGATCGATCCAGCTTGGATCGCCAAACGTCGAGACAACGGGGCGTGGGACCAGGTGTTCAGGCGGTCCTCACATCCGAATTTGCTCACGGTCACACTCCTTTTGCTTCCGCGACTTCCATCTAGGAGACAGAGGTCTGGGTAAGTCGACGACGTTCCCAGATTCTACACCGTCAGCTGCGTGTTGCCGAAAGAAAACCGTTCGACAAAACGGACGGACCTGAGAATAGCGCCTGCGGCTCAAATCAGGGACAAGACCCTTGCGGCTCACCTTTCCTCGACCCGCAGGTTGGATAGGAAGACATGAAGTTTGAGCAGTGTCGCGTTCTTGAGCTGTCCGGCAGAGATGTGAAGCGATCTCAGGTGCTTGAGATTCGCGAGAGGTTCAAGTACTTCGTCGGTCATTTGCTCGTTGCCATTTAGTCTGAGCTCATTCAGATTTGGCCTCACTGGCTGCAGGAAATTCGCGAAGGAACTATGCTTAGCTGGGTGTTGAAGGCGCGCTGGTGGAAGCAACTAATGGCACATTTAGTGTTGCTGGGACTGGTTGTTTTTTTGCGAGTCCATTTCACGACGACGGTTGCATTGCCAAACGCAAACGTCACTCATCAAACAAAAGCGATTCCCAACCGCCCTCCGCGACACTCGATCAACCGTTCGGCTAGAATGCACTCCCACTAAGGAGAAAATTCAATGCAAACGATTCGAGTGGCAGCGGTCAGCATGAATAGTCCGCTGGGCCAAAAAGACCAGACGCTTCAGCGGATGGCTGAGTTCTGCGAGCGGGCAGCAAACGACTCCGCAGAACTCGTTCTCTTTCCCGAACTTGTCATTCACGGCCACTGTACTCCGAATACTTGGGATGTTGCGGAAGCGGTCCCGGATGGACCAAGTGTTGAACGACTCATTGATCTGGCAAAACGGTATGACATTTTTCTTTCCGCCGGTTTAAGCGAAAAGGAAAACGACATCGTCTTCAACACACAGGTCCTTGTTGGCCCCAACGGCTACATCGGTCGACAGCGAAAAATACACACGTCGCGTGACGAGTCATTTTTCTACAAAGGGGGACGTGATATCGAAGTGTTCGACATCGGGATATGCAGGGTGGCGACCGTAATTTGCTATGACAATCAGTTCCCCGAGGTCGCTCGAATCGCAGCGCTCAAAGGTGCCGATTTGATCCTCATGCCACACGCGGCGCGAGAGGGTCGTTGGGATGAGACGCCCGAATCCGAAGCGCAAGCGAGGCGTCACGTCTTCGATTTCTTCGGCGGTTATCGGCAGCGGGCTCGAGAGAACGCCTGCTTTTGTATCTATGCAGATCAGGCCGGCATCGCCGGTTACGTCGACTCCCTGCCTGCGGATCACGTCAATCAACCGCATCATCCCGGTGGCGCCATGATTATTGGCCCCGATGGCACGATTCTCAAACATGCTCAGCTCGACCGCATCTGCGACGAGATGATTGTCGAACAGCTCGAGTCATCGCAACTCGCTGAGGCTCGCAGTCACCCGAACTACACTCTTCGCACTCGACGGCCCGAGTTGTTCGGCGAATTAGTTCGCGACCAACTGACGGGTTGACGTTCAGCCGAACCCGACCGGCAATTTCCATTTGTGGTATTCCAAGCCGTCGCTGCCTAAAATGTGAAGATGGGCACTGAACCTGCGTGCTAGGTGTTTTGCCAGCGATCGAAGTACGAGAGGGTCAGGGGGCCATGTCACTGCAGTATGACACCACATCGTTGACTCTGTTGGGTCGCGTCCGAGAGCAACAGCAAGATGCGTGGGAACGCCGCGCAAGGAGGCACCGATGCCCCAAATATAATTATTGGCTGTTGCCGATTCGCTCGATGAGCATGAGGACGACGAGGAGCCCTGATTGCGAGCGACTGAATGACTACATCGCTGGATCGCTGGGACGAACACCGCCGTAGCGTGTCTGGTTGACGTCGCCTATTATAGGAAGGTCCCTGAGGTTCCTTGGTCGATAATGATTGCCATCAACCGTCCACCACGATCAGTCTTCGAACCTGGCCAATTGGTTCGCCATCGGCGGTATGGTTATCGGGGAGTCGTCGTCGACCGGGATGAGTCTTGCCAGGCCGACGACCAATGGTATTTGAATAACCAGACACAGCCAGATCGCGACCAACCTTGGTACCATGTACTTGTCGATGGTTCAGTCTCCTGCACCTATGCTGCCTCGGAGGGTCTCGTCGCGGATTCGAGCCAGCGGCAGATCGAACATCCACTTCTGAATCACTTTTTTAGTGAGTTCAAAAATGGCGCCTACGTTCGTAACAAGCAGCCTTGGCCGGGTTGACCTAACGGTTTTGCACCCTCTGCAGGTGGAATCGAACATCTCACTTTGGGTAATTCGACCAAGCGGGCTATCTGATCCCAATCTCCAGGCCCGACAACGTTCGACGTGGGAGCTTCGAAACGGTCGTCGACGAATCGATGAAGCTAAAAATCAGTTGGTTTCATTATCGATTTTCGGCTAAACTCATCTGCTACACAGTGACTCCCACCAATCCCTCCCTCCTCATGCGACCAGTCGATGAACTTGCGTAATTTTTGGACAATGTGCACTGCCTTGGCGGTTCTAGTCACAGGGACCAATGTATGGGCTGAAGCTCCGTTGCACGTACGGATCGACGCGGCGGTCGGCGTCGGCGAAATGGAGTACGACTCACTTGCTGCCGATGACGTAGATGACGCGACATTCGTCCGACGAATCTACTTGGACCTCGCGGGTACGATTCCGAATACGGAACAAGTTCGAGAATTCTTGGTGGCCGAATCGTCGACCAAGCGTGCTGAACTAATCGACCAGCTACTCGCCTCGCCGCACCACGCGCGGCGCATGCAATACCTGTTTGACACCATGCTCATGGAACGCCGTCCCGATAAGCACATCGGCGCGGACGAGTGGCACGACTACTTGCGAAAGTCATTTAAAGAAAATAAACCTTGGAATCAACTGGTCAACGAGATGTTGATTTCCGATGGAACTGATGAGGAAACGAGGCCAGCAGCCAAGTTCTTGCTCGACCGTGAGTTGAAAATTGACGCCATGACTCGAGATCTGGGGCGAATTTTTCTTGGACGTGATCTGCAGTGTGCCCAATGCCACGATCACCCGAACATCGACGACTATCTGCAGAGTCATTACTACGGTCTATCGGCGTTTCTTAACCGTAGTTATTTGTTTACCGATCCCAAATCGAAGAAGGTATCGATCGGTGAAAAGGCAGATGGGACGGTGAAATTCACATCCGTGTTTACGGATGAATCAGCCGAGACATTTCCTCGCATGCTTGCCTTGCCGCCGATCGAAGATCCACCGAAGGCCGAAGAGCCCTATAAAGTCAAACCAGAAAAGAACGTTCGGTCCGTGCCGGTTTACAGTCGGCGTTTACAATTGGCGGCGGCGATGACCGATCCCGTTAACGTTGCGTTTCGTCGCAATATTGCCAACCGTCTTTGGGCGATGATGATGGGACGTGGCATCGTCGAACCGGTGGACATGTCGCACGGAGGAAATCTACCATCGAATCCCGAACTGCTCGACCTGTTGGCCAATGAGCTCGTTGAGCACGATTACGACATGCGATTCTTGTTGCGAGAATTGGCACTGACCAGGACCTATCAACGAAGTAGTCAACATCGTGAAGGCGGCGAACAGCCCAGCGACGATCTTTTTGCCGTCGCGTTGCTTAAGCCCTTGTCGCCCGAGCAACTTGCCTGGTCAATGATGCATGCCACAGGTGTAAGTGATCAAATGCTGGAAGAGCTCGAGGCAAAGCACGTCGAGTCTGACGCGGAGAACGGACCAGCGCAGATTCTGGACCCGTTTTGGAGGGAAGAGGCGTTGCACGATGCCATCAAGGCTGACGTTGAAACGTTCGTTAGTCTATTTGGTAGCGCGGGGATACAGGTCTCGAACTTTGACGCGTCGGCAAATCAGGCGTTGTTCTTGCGCAATGGAGCCGTGTTGCAAGGCTGGCTCGAACCAAGCGGCCGCAAACTGACTGCCCGCCTTAAGATTCTGGAAGCATCGCCGCTGGTCGACGAGTTTTATTTTTCTGTATTCTCGCGGCCGCCGACCGCTGAAGAAGTGCAACAGGTGACTCAGTACATTCAAGAGAACAAGGACGATCGTGACTCGGCGATCGGGCAACTAGTGTGGGCCGCCCTTTCGTCAGCTGAATTCCGTTTCAATCACTAACTGAATGCGACGCGGAAGCGAAGGAAAGACATGAGACGTAACCAAGGTTGCAATCCAATCGAACATGTGATGGCCCGACGTCAATTTCTGGCTGGCTCAGCCGCGGGCGCGGTCGGATTGGGTGTGCTTGCGACTCCGACGCAAGCGGTCCACCTAAAGCACCAGCAAAAACGAATTTTGCAGATCTTCCTGCAAGGAGGTGTAAGTCAATTGGAATCGTGGGATCCAAAGCCTGGAACGGTGCATGGTGGTCCCTTTCAAGCCATTCCAACATCGGTGCCCGGCATTCACATTTCCGAGTTGCTGCCTCACATCGCACAGCGTATGCATCTGCTTTCGATCGTGCGAAGTATCAACATTAAGATCAACGATCACGAGCTGGGCCGCCAGTTCATGGAGAAGGGGCGTCGAGTTGGAGAATTTCCGTACGTCGGTGCGGTCGCGTCAAAATACCTCGCTCGGCCCGACAGCGAGCTACCGGGTTACATCCACATTTCCAGTCGCGGCTTGACTGACGCGGCCGGTGGCGCCGCGTTTCTTGGCGCAAAGCATGGCCAATTGAAGCTGGAGGGAGTTAAACCGCCGAGTAATCTGGAAGTGCCCACAGGGCTCGAGGCAACGGTTGATGCGGGCCGCGATCAACTTCGGCTTCAGTTCAACCGGCGATTTGGCGAGCGCCGGTCCAAGGCGCTGACCGAAGCGTACGACGCTTCGTTTCAACAAGCCGCCAAGCTAATGAGTCGCAAAGCGATTTTCGACGGAACGGCGTCCAAGAAAGACCTTGAGCGGTATGGGACGCACGACTTTGGCCGCTATTGTTTGCTGGCTCGCACGCTGCTCGAGAACGACGCCACCTGCGTCAAGGTAACGCACCATGGCTACGACTCGCATGCCGAAAATTTCAACTTCCACCTGGAACAGTTGGGCGAGTTTGACAAGCCGTTTTGTATGTTACTAGACGACTTGAAAGACCGTGGACTGTTGGAGAGCACATTGATTGTGATTCACTCCGAATTTGGCCGTACACCGAAGATCAATGTCCGCTATGGTCGTGACCACTGGGGCACGGCATGGTCCATTGCAATCGGTGGTTGCGGCATTCAGCCAGGTGCTGTCATTGGCAAGACAAACGACACGGGCACCGAGGTGACTGAACGCGAAGTCGATGCGGGTCACCTGTTTCACACCTACTTGCAGGCCGTCGGCCTTGACTCAAGTACCGATCACGATCTTTCCGGACGATCGATTCCGATGGGTGACCCGGCCGCCCAGCCAATCAAGGAGCTGTTGGCATGATTCAAAAAAACGTCGAAAAAGAGAAGTCGGAAGAAACGGTCGTCGATTTCAACGCGATCGATGCATCGCAGACACATCAGATTGCAGAATTCAAATACGACGTCCCATTGACGACGCTTCGCACTGATCCAACGGGTCGATTTGCGGCGGCCGGTGCCGAAGATCTGGCCGTGCAACTTTGGGATCTGGATAGCGGTCAGCGGCGAACACTCAATGCGCATAAGAGCTGGGTTCGATCAATCGATTTTTCCTCCGATGGCAACCGAATATTCACCGCCTGTTGGGGTGGCAACATCAATGTCTGGGATACTGGACAGGACCAGCCGACACCCCTGCTGACCATCCAAGCACATCGTGGTGCGGCACGATTCGTCCGTGTAAGTCCCGATGGCACACAGCTGGCAACTTGTGGCAACGACCTGCTTGTCAAAGTGTGGAATCTGGCGGACGGAAAAAAAGTACATGAGTTTTGCGGTCACGAGCGTCATGTTTACGGCGTTGATTTTCATCCCGACGGCGATCATTTGGTATCTCAAGATCTAATGGGCGGAACCAACGTCTGGGATCTAAAATCGGGCAAGCGTCAAAGGACTGTCGATGCGAGTGTGATGACCGGCTATGACAATAAATTTGCGGCTGACATGGGCGGTGCCCGCGACATCCAATTCAAACCCGACGGCCGACAATGGGCGAGTGCGGGAATTACCAAGGTGACCAATTCATTTGCCGGTATCCAAGACCCGATCATTGTCTTATTCGACTGGGAGACCGGGAAGGAAGTGAAACAACTTAAGGCGACCGATGACAATGTCAAAGGAATTGCCTGGGGAGTGCGTTTTCATCCCGACAATTTCATTATCGGCGCCATTGCCGATCGCACGGGCAAGGGCGAGCTTTGGTTTTACAAGCCGGACGAAGAGAAGGCCTTTCACACGATGAAATTGCCGAGTGCGGCGCGAGGTCTCGATCTTCTCGCCGACAATCGTCGCCTGGCGGTGGCACACGCTGACGGTCACCTGCGGCTCTATCGCATGACGGCCAAACCGCCCGCCGCGGAAGCTCCCGCCGAAAAAACGGAAGCCGAAAAGACGGGCTGATTTGTGTGCCCTTGGTACGGGACCAAAGAGTGCTTGTATTGCTTTTACGCAGAAGGGGCAAGGCATTCGGCCCGCCACACATCTTACTCAGCTTTTTACGCCTAGCAGCTTGCAAGCATCCTCGTAACCGTCGGCGCGAAAACCGTTTTCGTCTTCGCGGTTGTAGCCGTAGGCGCTGGTGGTCACCCGCGCCAGGCCGACGATTTGTCGCCAACGGAACGTCGGTCGAATTCGGCGGTATTCGTCACTCACCGTTTGGAAGTACTTTTCACCGTGTAGGCGACCGTCCTCGCTGACGGCGTACTTCAGCATCAAATTGAATACGGGCTTCACTGGGTAGCCACGTTCGCCGTAAATCTGTATTGCTGCCGTGGCACGACCTTGGTCGTTGTGGCGAATGGCGTCTTCGGTGACCGCCAAGAGTCCAGCTGCGTCAGAGACCTTGACAAGGCCTCGGTGTTCGTCGGTTGGATAGGGGGGCGTTTGGAATGGAGCCGACTGAATACCGGCGTGATAGGCAGCGACGATCAACCCCGATATTGCGTGTCGCGGTTCGGAGATGCGGGCCATATTTCGCCAAGCATTGGTTGCGTCTGACGAGTGGACGCCGGCCGAGTCACCATGCGTACGCCATTTGTCAGCTCCCTGACGAAGGACATACAGATTCGAGGCGAGTGCGATCGCCTCGCCCACAACCTCAGGATCGATCCCCTCAGCAAGCGCGGCCGCAACCGCCTCAGCGGCGACGTCACGCGGGCCCTGATAAATCGTCTGACTCAATTTGTCGACCGCGTCGTCTCCTGGATCGCGGTTGCCAAGTTTCTTGCCAGCAAGCTTGTATTGGTCGAGCAACTTTGGAACCAACGCGCGGATTGGCGATTCGGGTCGATTGCCTTTAATTCGATTCTGTTCATGGTTGGCACAGAACCGCACGCACTGTCGCAAAATTGAATAGGAATACTCTTTGCCTAGCAGGCCAACCAGGCCGTAAGTCCGATAGGCGAAAACAAAGCGGTGGACGTTAAGATCATCCTGCATCGCCAGTTGCAGCGAGTTGAACGCTTTGAGCGGCGAGTCGCCAACGGTGGCTAATAGAGTCTCGCCCAAGTCGACATTGACATTTCGACAGGCATCACGAATTTGCTCACCGAGATCCCCTTTCTTGGCCGACACGGCGGTGTCAATCGCATCGAACGCGTGTAGTGTGGTGGTTGAGCCGCCGCCAACATTCTGAATCTGTTGCGAGTTACGATACAAGACCTTCAAAACGGGAAGTGGTTTACGTGCCGAAGGAAGCTGGCCGCTCATCTCCAGCGAGGGGAGCATTGCCATCGCGGTGTGGAAGCCGACGTAGTCACACCCGCCAAAGGTAACCGCATTCGCCAATGCACCGGCTGCGACGAGTTGCTTCAAGTTGGTCTCACCCTTCAAGATCATTGACGCAAGCAGCGGTTGCAACTTCTCCGGAGGTGTATTTCGCATCAATTCCACAAGGGCTTCATAGTCACCGAGCGGAATCGATTCGGCACCCTCTTTCGCAAATGCAGTTGAGAACCCAAGGTCACTTGCCAGCGTGGTACCGAGCCCGGCGGCGAGCATGCCCCGACCGACGTCCGAAATAAACTCGCGGCGATGTGAATGACTCATGGGTATCTCCTTAGCTGAGACGGCAAATAGAATCGCTCGAGGGCGTGCCAATCAGCGTCTCATTGTAGCGGTAGAAGATTGGGCAAAGGTAGTTTTTTTCAACGCATAATTGCTGGAAAACCAACCGTGTGTGCCATTGGCTTCGCGAGCCCCACCGGCCACGTGTCGGTGACGCTCACACTAAACTGCGAGATTTACGACACTTGCCAAGACCACGTAGCGGTGCTACGAGAGAATCTGTTGGACGACGTGCCCGTGAACGTCGGTCAGACGGCGATCGATACCGTTTTGACGGTAGATCAAGCGTCGGTGATCAATTCCGAGCAAGTGCAAAATGGTGGCGTGGAAGTCGTAGCAATAGGTCTTGCCTTCGGCGGCCTGATACGCCCAGTCGTCGCTACGACCGTGGCTGGAACCTGCTTTGACACCTGCACCAGCTAACCAAGTGACGAAAGAACCACCGTTATGGTCCCGGCCATCGCTCCCCTGCGCGAATGGCGTGCGGCCAAACTCGGTCGTCCAGATCAAAAGCGTGTCGTCAAATAGTCCGCGCGACCGCAGGTCTCGGATTAGTGCGGCAATGGGCTGATCGACCGACGCGGCGATCGGTGGCAATTCCTTCGGTATGCTGCCGTGATTGTCCCAGTTGCCGGTTGCACCTTGTGGGCCACTCCAAACTTGTACGAATCGAGTTCCTCGTTCAACCAACCGACGAGCTAGCAGGCAGCGACGGCCAAAGTCCTCGGTGTTCTTCTTATCCAAACCGTAGTCGCGATGCGTCGCTTGGCTTTCCTTGGAGACATCAAAGACGTCCGGAGCTGACAACTGCATTTGCGCGGCCAACTCGTACGATTGGATACGGGCGTCGAGTCGCGAATCACCTGGATTCCTCGTCGCGTGATCCGTGTTCAGCTTTCGCAGCAATTCGAATCCGTCACGGTCCGCTGCACGGGTTGCGAATGGGTATCGACCATTGGCGAACAAGTCGGGGACTGGGTTCTTGGCCCCCCCTCGGATCACGGTTCCCTGATTGACTGCCGGGAGAAATCCCGATGAGAACGGACCTTTCTGGTTATAGGGCAACCCCTTGCCGTCGGGCAAGACAACAAAGGTCGGCAGTTCGTCGGTGAGGTTGCCTAGGCCATAGGAGATCCATGCTCCCATGCAAGGGAAACCAGGCAGGAGAAAGCCCGAGTTCATCATGTAGGTAGCCGGCCCATGGACGTTTGACTTGGATACCATCGCCATCAGGAACGCCATCTCATCGACTTCTTTTGCCTGCTGCGGAAAGACGCTGCTCACCCATTGCCCGCACTCGCCATATTGCTTGAATTTGAACGGACTCTTCATGATGGCCCCGGGCATTGCCGTAAAGCCCTCCGGCTTTTCTTGCGGACCCAGTTTCTGGCCGTGGAGTTTTTCCAGCTCTGGCTTGTAGTCGAACGTGTCCATCGGACTTGCGCCGCCGGTCATGAAGAGTTGGATAATTCGTTTTACTTTGGCTGGATGATGCAGGCCTCCATCAAATGCGGGGTTTGGCTGATCGAGTTCCGAGGAACAGGTTGAGTTTGCGAGCATATGTGAAAGGGCGAGGCCCCCGAACCCGCCACCGATACTCCACAGGAACCCTCGCCGTGAGTTGCTCATTATTAGTCCACAAAGAGGAATTCGTTACTATTGAAAAGTACTCGACACATCGCGGCGAGACCGTGACGCTCAGCGTATGCTGTGAGGATCATCGCTTCGTTCCGACTCGGTTCACGCAAGTAGACAAGACGGCATGCCTGCCGCACTTGCTGATCGAGCGTCTTGTCGTTCGCCTTCAGCCTGTCGGAAAGAAGCTGACTGTGATGCAGTACGAAGTCGTTGTTGAAAACGGTAAGCGCTTGTAACGCCGATACTGAAAAACTTCGCTTGGGAGCAAGCAGGCCGAGATCGGGAAAGTCGAGTGATTCCATAAACGGATCCGCGATTCCGCGCCAGACAACCCGATAAATGCTCCGCCGTGCAGCAGACTCTTGACTCCAGTCGAACGCCTCGTAGTCAAGTGTCGGCGTTAATTGCGCTCCGGCAGATTGAGTGAATTGTTGAATGCCAGGGCCGCCCATCGCCAGATCGATGCTGCCAGAGATCTGTTGGACGGCATCGCGAAATGACTCCGCGTCGAGCCGACGGCGATTCATGCGAAACAACAGACGATTCTCGGCATCCATGGAGCGGTGGTTTACGATATCGGAATGAGCCGTTGTCGAATTACTCGACTGTCGCTGGTACGTCTCGGACAGAAGAATCAAACGGTGAAGCCGCTTCAAGGAACCGCCGGCATCATCGCGAAACCAAACCGCCAGCCAATCGAGTAGTTCAGGGTGAGTAGGCGTGCCTCCCATTCGACCGAAGTCGTTTGGTGTGTCGCAGATCCCGCACCCGAAGTGAAACGACCATGCGCGATTTACGACGCTCCGCCAGGTAAGCGGGTTTTCTGGCGACGCCAACCAATCGGCCAAGGCAGCCCGACGTGCCGCTTCGTCGTCCAAATCCGCCAATTTAAATCGACCGGCGAGTGCCTCGACCGCTGACAAAGCGCCAGGTGTGGCGACGTCGCCTGGTTTGTCGATGTCGCCCCGTCGCAGGACGTGTACGACCTTCGGTGCCATTGGGCTATCGAGTTTCTTGCCGTGCGAGTAGCTACTCGACACTGCGTAGACCGAAATCGGAGGCGGCAACTGGGCCAATTGCGTTTCGGCATGAATTCGCAGGGCGTAAGCGGCAATCGTCGTTTGCTGTTCATTCGTGCGTTCGTTGCGTGCGACATTGATCGCGGAAACGATCGAGTCGGGAAGTGCGTCCGCGGTTGGATCCTTGGCATCGGTGGCGTACAGTTTCAGTCGTCCGATCAAATGCCCGCCTCCATGCAGTTGTTTTAGCACGATGACGATTCGACTTGAGGGGCTCAGTGGACGAGCCGCTTCCAGCACAAACCGAGCGGAATGCGACTGGCCGACCTTCGGGTAGATTCCCCAGGCGGATTTCAGATTGCCGTCCAGAGCGTGAGAAATTGTCCAGCCCGTCTGGTTCCAATCGGCCGTCGCAATCCCGAATTTGAGACGTGATTGTACGGCCGTGTCACCGTCAACAATGTACGCTTCAAACTCGGTGAGATGGAGGTTTCCATTATCTTGCCTCCCCGGCCCCTTCATCGGTAGGTTGTCGTCGGCTAGTACATCAAGTCGCAACGCGGTTAGCTGCTCTAATGCCGTGGGCGCAGTGATTGTGTAGGTGTCTTTCTCGGGGCGTGCGTCCGACGCAAGAATCGAGTCGTCTTTAAGGCGTTTCAATGTCGCGCCGTCGGATGACGAGAACATGGATGGCGGAAGTGGTTCCCATACGACCGGATTCGTACCCGTGTTCTGCTCCCAGCGAGCGACCACATTTGCATACTCTGGCGATAGAAGCACTGATCGGTCGCCGTTCTTCGTTGCTGCCAGTACTTCGTTCCATTGACGTCGCTTGCTGGAGACTGTCGGATCGGCGTCAAATGGGACTTCGCCTTTTCCCGCACCGGCGAAAACAGCTTGCAGCGAATAGTAATCAACCTGTGAGATCGGATCGAATTTGTGGTCGTGACACCGAGCACAATTGGCCGTCGTGCTGGCGAAGGAAGCCATCGTCTGGGCCACCATATCGTCGCGGTCAAGATAGTCGAAAGTAATCGGTGCGGTTCCAGCGCGGCTAAGTTCCAATGGACCCGCGGCAATAAAGCCAAGCGCTGCGGTCAATTGGGTGTCCTCTGGGTAGAAATGATCTGCCGCCAGTTGTTCACGAATAAATCGTGCCCAGTGCGTGTCGCGGTTGAGACTTGCAATGACGTAGTCTCGATAACGCCACGCATTTGGACGGAAGACATCATGTTCGCAACCATGAGAGTCCGCGAAGTGAACGGTATCAAGCCAATGCCGGGCCCAGCGTTCGCCGTACTGCGGAGAGTTCAGCAATCGATCGACCAATTTCTCGTACGCCATCGGATCCGAATTCACCTGGAACTCCGTCACTTCTGCCGGCGTGGGCGGCAAGCCGTGAAGGTCGTAATACAATCGCCGAATCAAGGTTCGCCGACCGGCTCGAGGTGCTGGTGAGAGTCCGTTCAATTGAAGTTGGCGGTGCACAAATGCGTCGATTTCATTGACGCCGTCGTCAACTTGCGTTGCCAACTCTGGAACATCTGGGCGCCGCAGCCGTCGTAACGACCACCAATCTGTCGGGTCCCGTTCCTCCACAGGCATGGGGTTCGCGGTTCTCGGATCGGGCGCCCCACGGCGAACCCACTCGACGAGCAGCTTGATCTCACCGTCCGGCAACGGCTCGTTGGGCGGCATTTTGAGGTCTTCGTCGAGTCGACGAACGGCTTTAATAATCAAGCTGTCCGACGGCTTGCCGGGGACGATTGCCGTACCTCGGTCGCCACCTTCAGACCAACCGCTCCGCGAATCCAACGTCAGCCCACCCTCCATTTCCCTCGCGGCATGAGAGTGACATTCAAAGCAATGTAACTTCAGCAGCGGTTCAATTTTTTCCGTGAAGAAACGTTCGTTCGACAGGTTTTTTGCCGGCTCTTGTGCCGGAGCAGCGGCCGCAGTTGCCGCGGCGATGACCATCGCCAAGGCGAGCACCCGATTCGTCGATCGATGGTTGTGGTGACTGTTCACAGCGGAATTCCAACCCAGGCTCCATGTATGTTCCATGCTGGACTTACAACGATTGCGATTCTAAACCGTCAACGCGAAGATCGCCAGTTTCAGTTGAGGCGCGGCCTTGCGGACAAACGGGAACAACGGCAATGATGCAGTACAGATCTTACGGATCGGAAGGCATTCTAGTATGAGGTTCTCACACGGATCGCGGTGATTTGACAAGAATTTCCGCGGAGGACCTGCGAGAATCAGATGCGACTCCTGTTGTCTGTGGGAGTTGTCACTTCGCTGTGATTTTCCATTTACAACCACTTCTCGTCCTTCGGTGTTTTTCTATGAGATACTTCGTCGTCCTGTTCGGCATCTTGTTGTTTGTAACCACGGACTGCAATCGAGCGAGCGGCCAGGTGCAGCGCGACACGATTCGTATTACGCCGCAAACCAGCGGTGTCGACGCTTCGTTTCGAGGTCTGGCTGTCCGCAGCATGAAAGAAGCCTGGATCACCGGTTCGAAAGGGACCGTCATTCGCACTTTGGATGGTGGCCGTACCTGGAATCCGATCGTCGTACCGGGAGCAAACGACCTCGATTTTCGCGATGTCGAAGTCTTGCCGGACGGTACCGTGGTCTTGATGAGTATCGGAAGTGGCAATGCGTCGCGAATCCTCCGATCAACCGATGTGGGTACCACGTGGAAGACAGTGCTCACCAACGCGGAACCGAACGGTTTTTTTGATGGGATGACGTTCACTCAAGACGGTCGAAACGGCCTGTTGTTTGGCGACCCGATTAACGGCCGAATGGACATGTACCGCACGGACGATCACGGAGTGACATGGAGGCGTGTTGCCGAACGATTGCGTCCACCGTTGGAGAAGGGTGAATACGGCTTCGCCGCCAGCGGTACAGGTGTCGTAATGATGGGAAAGAGCATCTGGATAGCAACCGGCGGTTCGGTCGCACGGGTGCTGCATTCCGCGGATGACGGAGCCACATGGAAGGCGCACACGACGCCCGTTCGCAGTGGCAATGAGTCATCGGGGATTTTTTCCATCGACTTTGTCGATCCGCGGACCGCTGTGGTCGTCGGCGGCAATTATTTGCGACCCGAAGTGGATCGTGACAACATCGCGAGATCCATCGATGGTGGCATCACATGGGCGATCGTGCCGTCGGTTCGAATGCCACACAAGGCGTGCGTCCGATCGCTTGGCAAGGGCCGGTTGCTGACATGCGGTCGCACTGGCGTTGCTTTTTCATCAGATGCAGGATTGACATGGGAGCAGATTACGACCGACAGTTATTTTACGCTCGCCGTAGACAAGGACTCCGCCACTGGATTCCTCGCCGGCCGAGATGGTCACGTTGCTCGTTTCGATTTGGTCACGGTGAACCGAAAATAGTCTGAAACGCAATCGACGTCGGCTCATTCTAACCACCCAGATCGACTCCCGGCCACTGGTCGTTACGCTCGGTGACGTCGACTACAATTCCGTCCGGATCCTCCACCTTGAAAGCGATGGATGGTGGTGTCTCAGAGTCGTATGGCGTCTTGCCATCGAGACCCTCCCAGATAATCTGAAAGCCGAACTGCTCACAACGGCGGGCGGCTTCCTGGAGATTCGGCACACGAACACCGATGTGCAAATAATCCAACATGCCTCCGACATGCGGCGGACGGGCAGGGCCCTCGTGTTGAAAGACCCGAAAATTGTGGTAGCCATCGGTCAAATCGCAACACTGCCCATGCTCCGAGGCGACTTGAAGTCCAAGTGCGTCTCGCCAAAAGCAAAGAGTCCGTTGCAAGTCACTGGCTCGGACGCCTACATGAACGAGTATTGAAGACATTTTTATGCAGTTTCCGTGTCGGTTCGTCTTGTCGTTTGCATTTCAACGCGACGTCCTATGGAAAGCGTTACGAAGAAGTGTCAGTGGTATTCTTCTGAAGCCTTGACCGGATGTCAACAACGTCGTGGGACCCTTGACGATCCAAATGCTGCGTCGATCTTGATTTTGGCATAGAGTCGCAAGATGGTGCTTGCCGAACAGTTTTTTTACGCTGGATTTCGGAGCGTCGCACTTTTTCGCCACTTTTCACGCAACTCTGGGCTTTTAGACGAGAGAACAGTAGTGTTGTTTGGCCGGGTATCGAACTCATGGGGAGATTGAAATGATCCAAGTTAATGTCTGGGATTCGGCCTGGTCGAGTTAATTGCCCGGTGGGCAAGAAGGAAGTCCGGGTCACGCATCGATCTGGGGCGGGAGCATTTACGTCAGTTTTTGGCCAGGAAAAGACGTTGGCACGTTAAAGTGGAAAGGCTTCAAGACACGGACGTTCGGTGAAGACTGTGCCTATTATAAAAAGAACAAACAGAAGTTCTGGTCCAAGTCCTTGCCCAATGACACCAACGGACCTGGTTTGAATGAGCGCAAGATGCAGCAGCGCTGGAAAGCGATCCAGAGTTCGGGCGTCAACTACACATGGGACTTCCAATGCTCGCCTGTCGTTAACGAGTTGCTGATTGCCGGTGGCTGCCCAGACATACGTCAATTCCGGCTGGACGTCGTGGTACATCGGTGCCGTGTCACCGAGCGATGTGCAAGACTATACCCAGACGCTCGCCGCCGCGATCAAAAAGGCGTGGGAAATAGTCGCCGGTCATCGGTTCGCCCCGCCGATCTTCTCGTGAAAGATTTTGTGTATTTCGTCGGGCGAGATCTTTCGCCCCGGAATGATGAAGTCCTTGGGGAATTCACCGCCGACCCAACGCATGTTCTTGAACTTGCGGGTTGTCGGCCACGCACCGCCGGCCAACACGACGGGCGTGCCATTTTTTCTGACGCGGACCATTGCCACAATGCCGAGTTGCGTCATGTATTGCCAAGTTCGCAGTCCTTTTGGTGAACGTTCGTCGACCGGTATAAGATCCTCAAGGCCGATCTCTATGGTCTGCCATTCGGTCGATTTGGCAAGGTGCTTTGCCGTGTAGTAGCTGCCTTTCTTCAACCCATCGAACGCTCCCCAGCTGTTCATTTCGAACGTCATCGCGAGTTCGCCGCCCTGGGGTTCAAGGACGTCAATAACGAGTTTTCCGCCATCCGGACCTCGCCATTTGGGCGCTTTGATCTTGCGTGTGATGCACTGGCGGTGTTGATCGTTTCGCAGGTCAAGGCGGTACCAATCTTGCCAAGTTGCGAACTCCGCTTCAATGAGTCGATCGGGCCGCTCTGTCGCCGCAACGCCGGCCGCCTTGAGGACGGATGGATCGAAGTCCAGGCTTCTGGAGCTGACCATGAACGTCTCCGGCGAGCGGCGATTCCAAGCGGGGCCGACAATCTGTTTCTTCAGCGGATAATAGACGTTTGCCATCACGAAAAGCGGCATGTCCGTGCTGATTAATGGGCAGTCTGCCGACCAGCTGTTGCCGTTTCGCACGGCGCCGGCGCAGCGCCAGAAGCGTGTCAACGAATGCGGGTCCTGACTGAAGTAGATGTTCACCTTGACCACCGATTCGGGATTGGCTGGTTGCACGGTAGCGCGGGGAAAGCCCGTTGCAGTTTTCATTGCGATGTCGATTTTCGGGCACTTCGGAAAAGTGCCCTCGCCTTTGAGAATCACATCGAAGAAGTACCTGCCGGTAAACAGCGACTCGTTAATGTGCCGGTGATTAAGATGTGGCGAGATGCTGTAATTCACTGACCGACTTGGCATCTCTCTCCAGTTTTCGTAGAGGTTATCGAGGTTTCCGTTGAAATCGTTCTGTGGCCCCAAGTAAAGGATGGGGCAGGTGATGCGTCGGATTGAGTTGATCTCATCAATGGTCTTGTAATACAACGGCTCGGCGTTAATCGGTCGACAGGACGAACCGAGGCGATCCCGTAATTTTTTTGGCGCCGCAGCTGTGCCGCCGCAAGAGGGAACGGCCGCTTTGATTCGCGGGTCAATACCTGCAGTTAGTACGGTCAATTTTCCGCCCATAGAATGGCCGGTCACACCGAGTCGCTCGCGATCAACGTGCGGTTGCTGTTCGAGGAATGTAAGTGCCCGTCGTGCAGCAATGACGATCAGAAACCAATTGTTGTTTCTCGGACTGACGACTGAGTCGAGTGTTTTGCTATCGGGCATGAGAGACGAGTAGTGACTGTTGTGTGTTGTCTGAGTCGCGTCCACTCCGCCCCAGTCGGTGCCAAGATCGCCGTCCTTTTCGTCCTTCATTGGTTTCCCGCCCCAATTGATCGAGATGCAGGCATATCCGTTGGCCGCGGCCGCCTCAACCAATTCGCTCATGGCGCGTTGGCCGCCACCATGCATCTGCAGGATTCCTGGAATTTTTCCCGAGCGTTGCGTAGGAAACGCATAGTAGGCTCCCATGCGGGATTTTTGTCCGTTAAACACTCCGATCGTATAGACGAGCATTTGTACCGTCACACCGTCTCGTTCCCACTCGCGGACGACGTGCACGTCGAGTGGTTCTACGGTCGGATCGTAGCCGTCCCAGAGTTCGTCGAGGTTTTGAGGCGGGATGCCATCAAGCGGACGAAGAGTATCGGCGTCCGTCGACGCAATGGGTATCGTGCAGTGTAAGGAGACAATAATTGCAATTGTCAATACGGTCGATCTGACCATGATGGATCCTTTCGTTTCGCCTGTTCTTTTTACCGTTTAGAGTGAACCGACGAAAGAGCCGGTACTCTGTCTTGAGTTGCTGTCCTTCTGTCCTTCTGTACTTCTGTCCTTCTGTCCTTCTGTACTTCTGTACTTCTGTACTTCTGTACTTCTGTACTTCTGTACGATGTTCGCTGTTCGCTGTTCGCTGTTCGATTTTGTCTCATTCTCGACCAGTCCCTGGGCAGCTTGGTACGCTGCGAGGTACCATATGATCGCTGCGGGTAACTCAAAAACCACACGGATCAGATCATGAAAGTCATTCTGCTCACCCTCTGGCGCAGTGTTCTGGTGAAGACCACGTGTCAACTGTTGTTGTTTCTGCTGTTGGCTACATCAGCTAGTGCGGAACGGCCAAACTACATCGTTATCTTTTGTGACGATCTCGGCTACGGCGATTTGGGTTGCTACGGTTCGACCAAAAACCGCACGCCTCACATCGACCAACTCGCGAAGGATGGGATGCGTTTCACAGATTTTTATGCATCGAGTCCGGTGTGCACGCCGTCACGGGCCAGCCTGTTGACTGGCTGTTATGCGCGTCGTGTCGGCATGCACGAGGACGCGACTGGGCACTGGGTCTTGATCCCAAGGAGCCGCCGGGGGTTGAATCCCGACGAGGTCACGATAGCCGAATCGTTGCAGGCAGCCGGCTACGCGACAGCATGCATCGGAAAATGGCACCTCGGCGACCAATTGGAACACTTGCCGACCTCGCATGGATTTGATCATTACTATGGCATACCGTATTCGAATGATATGCAGTCTGCGGGACGGGGCGATCCGCCTTTGCCGTTGGTCCAGCAAAAGAGAGTCATCGAGGCGCCGGCCGATCAATCGACACTGACCCGTCGCTACACGGCCAAAGCGGTGGAGTTCATCGAGGAGAATCGTAGCACACCGTTTTTTCTCTACTTGCCACACACCTTTCCTCACCTCCCGCTCTTTGCTTCCCCCGACTTTCACGGCAAGAGCGCCAATGGTCGTTACGGGGATGCGGTGGAGGAGATCGATTGGTCGACCGGACAAATCATGGAGTGCCTCGAACGCTGCCGTCTAACCGAGAATACGTTGGTGATTTTCACATCCGATAACGGTTCGAACGGCCGAAACGGTGGTTCCAATGCGCCGCTGGCAGGACGGAAAGGTTCGACGATGGAGGGCGGAATGCGGGTGCCGATGATCGCACATCACCCGGGTCGCATCCCGGCCGGCACAACGTGTTCGGAGCTGGCGACCACCATGGACTTGCTGCCGACCCTGTGTGCTCTCAGCGGGCGTGGACTTCCCAAGGCAGCAATCGACGGATTCGATATTTCGCCACTTCTTCTCGGAGT
>LWDU01044407.1_pt1 | contig 30401 bp, 28 predicted proteins | sample 727161 | NCBI WGS metagenome assembly LWDU01 (sample SAMN04566230, study PRJNA314399) | hydrothermal vent metagenome | isolation source: deep sea hydrothermal plume seawater | place: Mexico: Gulf of California, Guaymas Basin | collected 2004-07-11
CGGGTGAATATATTCAGATTGAAACTCCTGTTCCTTCTTCTTTAACCCCTGAAGAATCAACTAACATAGGATTTGGAGTTATTGTTAGACCTAGTGATCAGCTTACTATTAATTTAGATTATTACTCTCTTGCTTTAGAGGGTCCTTTTAACAGAGAAGCTTCTACTTGTGCGTGTTCAGATAAAATAACTTCTACAGGTGCAGTTTATGATCCTGCAGTAAATGTTCCACAAGATATCACAACGATAATCGCTGAATTAATCAACGGTGATGATGTAGATACCGCAGGAATAGATTTAGAGGTTAAATACAACTTTGAAAATGACTTAGGTTTCTGGTCAGTTGGCGGAAACATGAATCATATCTTAGAGTATGATGTTTCTGGAACAGCTGATGGCAACGCATATGATGCTGCTGGTAAATACAATCTACGTTCTACAGTGCTTCCAATTGAATTACGTATGATGCCAGATCTTAAGCTTAATGCTTATGCGTCTTTATTAATGAATAATGGTGTTTATGCAAGACTTTATGCTAGGTACATTGATGGAGTAGAAATACCTTCTACTTTTGATTCATTGGGAACTATGCAAGGTGCTGGTTACTTTATGGATCAAAAAATCGATGATCATCTAACCTTTGACTTTCATATAGGTTTCAGCGCTTTTGATGATAAAGTGGAAACAACTTTCTCAGTGATTAATTTAACTGATGAAGAACCTCCATTAGTTCCTCATGAGCTTGCGTATGATGCTAATACTCATAACCCAGTTGGCAGAATTATTAAGGTGGGTATAGATTACAAGTTGTAATCGCAGATGATTCTCAGAAAAAACCCTACTTCTGTAGGGTTTTTTTTAACAACGCAAATTTATCTATGTATAATTCTACGCTTTCGGGGCATAGCGCAGCCTGGTAGCGCACCTGGTTTGGGACCAGGTGGTCGCAGGTTCAAATCCTGCTGCCCCGACCAACTTTATGACTTTAGGATTTTAAATAGTGGACGATAAACAAATAGTCATTATTGGCGGAGGACTGCAAGGTCTAGCTACTGCTAACGCTCTTTTAGACAGAGGGGAGAGTGTAATCATACTGGAAAAAGAAGAGGATATAGCTCAGGCAGCAAGTTTTGCAAATGCAGGCATACTGGCCCCTTCTCAATCCATGCCATGGAATTCTCCATCCGATATTCTTAAGATCCTCTCAGGAATAGGAAAAAAAGATTCACCCATGGCTTTGTCTCCAAGAGCTATTCCTTCATTATTTTTTTGGGGCTTGAAGTTTTTAAGAAATTCAACCAATAAAAGGTTTCTTAGAATTTCTAAGAATTGCATTGATCTCGCCAATTATAGTCGTTCATTAACTAAAGAAATTAGAGTTAAAGAAGGTTTTGAATATGACAATACAGAAAATGGTTTGTTGAAGATCTTTCGATCTCAAGAAGCACTAGATAAATCAGTTAACATTTCCAAAGCTTTAAACTCTTCTTCAACAATTGATGTTTTAGATTCTCAAGGAGTCTCTTTAGCCGAACCAGAATTGACAACCATAGCCCATCAACTAGTTGGCGGAATCTATTATCCTAGAGATGAAATTGGTGACGCCTATAAATTTTGTAAACTTTTAGAAGAATTGGTTAGGTCCAAGGGCGGAAGAATTTTAGTTAATACAGAAATAAAAAAGATTCTAATACACAAAGGAAAAGTAAATGGTGTAATTACAGACAGGGCTATTCTGCAAACTAAAAGAGTGGTTGTAGCTGCTGGTAGTTGGTCTCATGTTTTGCTAAAACATGTGGGTCTAAAATTACCTGTAAGGCCAGTTAAAGGTTACTCCTTGACTTTAGATACTGCCGGCTTGAATTCTAAACCCAAGCTAGCTGTTGTAGATGAGAGTATCCATACAGCCGTTACTCCTTTAAAAAATCGTATAAGAATTGCAGGCACAGCTGAATTTACAGGCTTTAATGATGATTTTCATCCCAAGAGGGTTGCATATCTTAACAATACTCTTAAGGCTATTTACCCTAAATTATATTCTCAATTAGATTTAGAAGATGGAAGATTATGGTATGGATTTAGACCAATGAGCGCAGATGGTTTACCATTTCTTGGTAAGACAAAGTTAGAAGGACTATTTGTAAATTCTGGCCAAGGACATCTTGGTTGGACTTTAGCAATGGGTTCGGCTGCTTTAGTGGCAGATATAATAACTAATAAATCTCCAGATATTGATCCTAATCCTTACTTAGCAAGAAGGTCTTTATAAAATATAAAAAAAATTAAATGAACTTTCCTTCATATATAATCGTCAGCGTGTCTTCGTAGCTCAGCTGGATAGAGCAATGGTTTTCTAAACCATGGGTCGCAGGTTCGAGTCCTGCCGAGGACGCCACTGCCTTATATTCAAGATATTAACTAACCACGAAAAATGATTGATTTCTTGCTCTATAGGTAATATATTTTAATTAACCAATTAAGAATTATTTTATAACCATTTTTTAGATACCCTTTTTAATCCCATGAGTGCCACACACGTTTCTATCTATGGAGAAGTCCAAGGTGTAGGTTTTAGAGCTTGGGCTAATAGCCAAGCATCAAAAGACAACCTATCAGGATGGGTAAGAAAAGCATCTGACGGTTCTATAGAAGTCTTCATACAAGGAGAAGAAGAGGGGATTTCTAATTTTCTTTCTTATTGCTGGGATGGACCTGAGATGGCTTATGTCGATGACGTGCTTACTCATGAAGGGTCAACTGTTCTTCCAATTGTTGGCTTTAGAGTTCTTTAAATTCTTGAAGCGATTTGCTTCTTTAAAAATACAGGTTTCTAGTATTCAATAGAAATAAATTTTGTTTTTTTAAAATTTTATTGATTTAAAGAAAAATTTTTATAAGTTTACAATTTTTTAAATGTTAAAATATAAATTTTTGGTGGGTGTAGCTCAGTTGGTAGAGCCCTGGATTGTGATTCCAGTGGTCGCGAGTTCAAGCCTCGTCACCCACCCCAACGAATAATAAACAATATGAAATTTTCATTTAACAACAAGACAAACGTTGAACAAAGTTTAAATATAGTTATTCCATCCAAAGAGATTGAAGACAAAGTATCTTCGAAACTTTTAAGTGCACAAAAAGATGCAAAAATTAAAGGATATCGCAAGGGCAATGCACCCTTAGACCAAATAACTCTATTGTATGGTCCTGAAATCAGACAAGATGTTATTTATGATGCGGTGAGACATAAGTTTTCTCATTTAGTCGAGGAGAAAAATTTAAAAATAGTAAGTAGGCCAAACTTAATTCCTGAAGCTATGGAAAAAGGTAAAGATATAAAATTTAAAGTAACTTTTGAGATTTACCCAGAAGTAAAATTATCTAGCCTAAGCAGATTAAACTACAAGAAACCAAGCTGTTCTATAGAAGAAGAGGATCTTGAAAAGACTATCGTAAATTTACAAAAGAGAATGAGTCAATGGCAGATAACAGAAGAAATTTCAGAATCAGGAGATAAAGTAAAAATTGATTTTGTTGGGAAAATAGAAGGTGAAGAATTTGATGGAGGCACTGCTACTGATTTCGCTGTAGAGATAGGCTCTAAGTCCATGATAGAAGGTTTTGAAGAAGGATTGATAGGTTTAAAAAAATCTGAAAAAGCAGTTTTAAATTTAAAATTTCCTGAAGATTATGGAAAAAAAGAATTAGCTTCAAAGGATGTTTTGTTTGAAGTCACAGTCCAAGAAGTATCTAATCCATCCTTGCCTGAACTTAATGAAGAATTCTTTAAAAGCACTGGAATCGAAGTAAGTAGTCTTGAAGAATACAAGCAAGAGGTTAAATCTAAACTTGAAGAAGATTTAAAGAACTTATTAAGGAATAAGACTAAACAAAATGCTTTTGAAGCGTTATTAGATAACAATAATTTTGAAGTACCAAAAGCAATGATTGACTCCGAGGTCGTCAATATGAGAAGCGATACTGCAAGAAGAATGGGAATGGACCCAAAAGAGATTGATCAGGATTTATTCCCCGCAAGTACATTTGAAGAAGAGGCAACTAAACGAGTAAGAATAGGTATTCTTCTCAATAAAATTATAGAAGATAAAGAATTAAAACCCGACCCAGAAAAAGTCAAAGAGATTATTGAAGAAAGGGCAGCAAACTACAAAGAGCCTCAGCAAGTAGTTAATTACTTTTATTCTGATGAAGAGCAGCTAAAAAATATTGAATCAATTTCTCTAGAAGAACAGGTGGTTGATATTTTATTTAATGAGGCGAGGGCAAACGAAGAGAGTATTACCTACGAAGAATGTGTAAATGGGCAATAAAGCCTTGAAAAATAATAAAATAGACTTAGATTAGGAAATAAGAGAGAAATATGAAACAAGAAAAAGATTCCCAAATTACTAACCAGTTAGTTCCTATGGTTGTTGAGCAAACACCGAGAGGAGAGCGAGCCTATGATATTTACTCTAGACTCTTAAAAGAAAGAGTAATCTTTATGACCGGTCCAGTAGAAGATATAGGTGCAAATTTAGTTGTTGCTCAATTGTTATTCTTAGAAGCAGATAACCCAGATAAAGATATCCATTTATACATTAATTCTCCGGGTGGATCGGTAACAGCAGGTCTCTCCATATATGACACTATGCAGTTTGTTAAGCCAGATGTTAGTACCTTGTGTTTAGGTCAGGCAGCTAGCATGGGTGCAGTTTTATTGGCTGGAGGAGCTAAAGGCAAGAGACAAGCTTTGCCTAATTCAAGAATGATGATTCACCAAGTTTTAGGTGGTTTCCAAGGTCAAGCAAGTGACATTGAAATACACACCCAAGAGATTCTTACTATTAAAAAGAAAATAAATGAAATTCTTGCTAGTCATAGCGGTCAAAAAATAGATAAAATCATTAAGGACAGTGACCGTGATAATTTTATGTCCCCCCAGGAGGCCGTTAAGTATGGATTAATTGATAGCGTAGTGGACACTAGAACAAAGGAGTAAACATGTCAGACAAAGACAACGATAACACAGAAGGAGAAAAACTACTTTTATGTACTTTCTGTGGAAAGAATCAAAACGAAGTTAGAAAATTAATTGCAGGTCCTTCTGTTTATATCTGTAACGAATGTATTGATTTATGCAATGACATTATAAAAGAAGAGATTAATGAATTGATTGAAACTAGTGAAGAAGAAACTTTTCTAATCCCAAAAGAAATTAAAGATATTCTTGATGAATATGTAATAGGTCAAGAAGAAGCTAAAAAAAGCTTATCAGTAGCCGTCTATAATCATTACAAGCGCTTAAGAAATACCAAGAAAAATACGAATGAGGAGGTAGAGTTAACTAAAAGTAACATCTTACTTTTAGGGCCTACTGGAAGCGGTAAAACTTTACTTGCTCAAACTCTAGCTAGATTACTGGATGTGCCATTTACCATAGCAGATGCCACTACCCTGACCGAAGCAGGTTACGTAGGAGAGGACGTTGAAAATATAATTCAGAAGCTATTGCAAAAGTGTGATTACGATATTGGGAAAGCTGAACTAGGTATTGTTTACATTGATGAAATTGATAAGATTGCTAGAAAATCCGACAACCCTTCAATTACAAGGGATGTTTCTGGTGAAGGAGTTCAGCAGGCTTTATTAAAGTTAATAGAAGGAACAGTAGCATCCGTTCCACCGCAAGGGGGAAGAAAACATCCACAGCAAGAGTTCTTGCAAGTTGATACTTCTAATATCTTATTTATTTGCGGTGGGGCTTTCTCTGGACTAGAAAATATTATTCGTAACAGATGTGAAGAAACTGGTATAGGGTTTGGAGCAAAAGTAGCTTCCATTAATGCTTTTGATCAATCTGATAAACTAATAAAACAGGTAAGACCTGAAGATTTAATTCAATACGGATTAATACCTGAATTTGTTGGAAGGCTGCCAGTGATCACAACTCTAAAGCAGTTAGACGAAGAGGCGCTTATAAAGATTCTTACACAGCCTAAGAATGCTTTAACTAAACAATTCACTCGTCTATTTGAAATGGAAGAAGTGGAGCTTGATATAAGAGAAGATGCACTTAGCGAAATAGCTAAAAAAGCCATGGAAAGAAAAACTGGAGCTAGAGGTCTCAGATCTATTCTTGAAGATTTGCTGTTGGATACTATGTACAAAGTTCCCTCTGAAGAGTCGCTACGAAAGGTTGTTTTAGATGCTGCTGTAGTTAAAGGAGATTCAGAACCTCTAATGGTTTATGAGAAAGCAAAACAGAGGAAAAGCGGCTGATTAGTTGTAATTTATAAAAACATCCCAAAATAAGTATATAAGTTAACTTATAGAATTATGTCAGGAAAAAACACAAAAAATATCCCACTCTTGCCTCTTAGAGATGTGGTTATCTTTCCATCGGTTGTTACTCCTCTTTTTGTAGGAAGAGAAAAATCAATAGTTGCTCTTCAAGCTGCCATGGCAGGAGATAAACAGATTATGTTAATAGCCCAAAAGAATGCTCAAGAGGATGATCCAGAAATTAAAGACCTTTATACAGTAGGAACTTTATCCACAATACTTCAATTAATAAAACTTCCTGATGGAACCCTTAAAGTCTTGGTCGAAGGCAATCAGAGGGCTGCTATACTTAAAGCTAAATCTTCGTCAGATTATTTGTCGGTAGACATAGATCTTATTGCGGAAGAAGCTGAGTCCGCTGACTCTTCAAAATATTTATTAACTCTAAAGAAGCAATTTCAAGAATACGTAAAATTTACAAAGAAGGCAACACCCGAAGTATTGAATGCTTTAAATGCCATAGATTCAATGTCTAGATTAACAGATACTCTTATAGGCCATTTATCTATTGAATTAAAAGATAAGCAGAAAATTCTAGAAACAGTATCTCTTGAAAAAAGAGCAACCTCCATACTTTCTCATCTCGAATCTCAACTGGACTTAACTAAAGTAGAAAAGAAGATTCGTGGAAGAGTAAAAAGTCAGATGGAAAAAAGCCAGAAAGAATATTATTTAAATGAACAAATGAAAGCTCTTAAAAAAGAGTTAGGTGAATTAGATGAATCTGAAGAAGCTGACGTTTTAGAATCTCAGATAAAAGAATCTGGAATGTCTAAAGAAGCTGAGAAAAAAGCTTTAGCTGAATTACAGAAATATACAATGATGTCTCCTATGTCGGCTGAAGCTTCAGTAGTAAGAGGCTATATAGATTGGATGCTTAATATTCCTTGGAAAAAGAAAAGCAAAATCCGTTCTGATCTTTCCAAGGCTAGTGATGTTTTAAACGAAGACCATTTTGGTTTAGAAGAAGTAAAAGAAAGAATTCTAGAATATTTAGCAGTTCAAAAAAGAGTAAAAAAACTCAAAGGGCCAGTTCTTTGTCTGGTTGGACCTCCCGGAGTAGGAAAGACTTCGTTGGGTGAATCAATTGCAAGAGCGACCAATAGGAAGTTTATCCGTATGTCTCTGGGTGGAGTCAGAGATGAAGCAGAGATCAGAGGTCACAGAAGAACCTATATAGGATCTATGCCGGGAAGAATTCTACAAAAATTATCTAAATCAGGAGTTAAAAATCCTTTATTTTTACTTGATGAGATAGACAAGATGGGCATGGACTTCAGAGGAGATCCTGCTTCAGCTCTATTGGAAGTATTAGATCCAGAACAAAACCACACCTTTAATGATCATTACTTAGAAGTAGATTTTGATCTTTCTGACATTATGTTTGTTTGTACGGCAAACAGCATGAATATACCCTCGGCTTTACTCGATAGGATGGAAATAATACGTCTTCCTGGTTATACCGAAGATGAAAAAGTTAATATTGCTGACAAATATCTCGTTGCCAAGCAAATGAAGAATAACGGTCTTAAAGAGAACGAGCTTTCTATCTCAAAAAATAGTATTAAAGATCTTATTAGGTACTTTACAAGAGAGGCAGGAGTTAGATCTTTAGAAAGGGAAATAGCTAAAATTTGTAGAAAGGTTGTTAAAAATAATTCAAACAAAAAAACCATTAAGAAATTATCCATTAAGCCCAGTCTGCTCGAAGATTATTGCGGGGTTAGAAAATTCGACTTTGGTGAAGCTGAGGAGAAAGATAGAATTGGTCAAGTAACAGGCCTTGCATGGACTCAGGTAGGAGGAGAGCTATTGACCATAGAAGCTGCAAGCTTTGAAGGCAAAGGAAAAATAATAAAAACCGGATCCTTAGGTGATGTTATGCAAGAATCAATTCAAGCAGCTTTATCAGTTGTTAGGTCAAGGTCTGAAAGCTTAGGTATTGATCCAAATTTTTACGAAAATCAAGATATCCATATTCACGTGCCAGAGGGTGCTACACCAAAAGATGGCCCTAGTGCTGGGGCTGCAATGTGTACGGCAGTCACTTCAGTTTTATCAAAGATACCAGTTAGATCTGATGTTGCGATGACGGGTGAGATAACCCTTCGAGGGGAAATTTTAAAGATAGGTGGGCTAAAAGAAAAACTACTTGCTGCTCATCGGGGTGGTATAAAAATGGTTCTTATCCCAGAAGGCAATGTGAGAGATTTAAAAGAAATTCCTGATAATATAAAAGACGAACTTGATATTAGATCAGTAAAATGGATTGATGAGGTTTTAAACCTTGTGTTAACTCGACAACCCATTCCTTGGGAAAATGAGGAGGAGTCTCCTGAAAAGATTCCGGCCAAAAAAAATAGAAGTCAAAAAAAGACTGTTGGGACTCATTAATTATTCTTGACAACCTTTATTTATAAGGTTCTAATCTTATCAACAGCTTGTAAGATTACAGGCAAAGCTTAACTAGACTCTAGGAGATAAATGTGAATAAAGCACAATTAACAGAAGCAGTTGCTGCAGCAACCGATTCTTCAAAAGCAGAAGCCGGAAGAGCAGTAGAGGCAACTCTATCAGCTATTGCAGGCAGCCTATCAGGAGGAGACAGTGTTTCTCTGGTGGGATTCGGAACTTTCAATGTAAGACACAGAGCAGCGAGAATGGGGCGTAATCCTCAGACTGGTGCGGCTATACATATAGGGGCTTCAAAATCAGTAGGTTTTAAAGCTGGGAAAGCTCTAAAAGAAAGTCTGTAAAAAGAAGATTAAAAGATAAAGCGCGCCATTAGGCGCGCTTTTTTTGATTTATAACTTAACATTAATAAAAAAATCTATGGCTGGTATTCAAGGTATACGTAAAAGTTTGGACGGAATCGTTGTTAAGATGATAGTGGGAATTATTATTATCGCTTTCGTTGGCAGCATCGGGTGGTCTGTTTTCTTTTCTTCTACGGATGTAAATGTAGTTGCTGTAGTTGATGATCAAGAAATAAATATTAATGACTTAAATTACGAGATGCGAGTTCAGGATTATTATTTTCAAGAAAGATTTGGAGATCAAGATTTTGAGATTGACGAAGAAATGCTCCAGGAGGTCTCGATTGAATCCTTAATCAGAAAAGCTTCAATATTGAACTTCGTGTCAAAATCTTCACTCGTTGTAAATGATAATGTTGCTTATCAGGAGCTTTCAAAAGATGAATCTTTTAGAGAAGACGGTAAATTTAGTTTAACTAAATTTGAAGCCATGGCTAGAAGCCAAGGATATATTCCCTCGACTTACTTAAAAAGAGTTAAGGACGATATAGCTTTAGGATTCTGGAGAGAAGGAATTGGTGGTGGAGCATTTATAACCGATAAAGAAATTCAAGAAAATTTAAGACTGGCAGAGCAGACCAGAGACATAGATTTCATAAGATTTAATTTTAACGATATTTTGGCTAAGACAATTACGAAGCCGGAAGGAGTTAAAGATTTTTACGAAAGTAATACTAAGCTTTTCTTAACAAAAAAATTAGCCAAAATAAGATACATTGACTTGTCTGCTCAGAGTTTACAGAAGGATATAGAAATTAATGAACAAGATCTTCATGACGAATATGCTTTGTACTTAGAAAATTTTGATAGTTCTATAAGGAAAACAGTATCGCACTTGATGATCAACATTGATGAAGATACCAATGAAGAACAAGCTGTATCTTTAGCAAATGACATTGTTCAAAAAATAAATGATGGATCTAGCTTTATTGATCTTGTTAAAGAATATTCTGAAGATGAGGGCACGAAGGACATGGGTGGTGAATTAGGCATAACAGATGGATCAGTATTTCCTCCTGAATTTGAGCAAGTCATAGCAACCTTAAACGAAGGTGAGTTGAGTGGGCCTGTCGAATTAGAAGAAAGTGTTCATTTATTAATGTTAACAAATATACAAGAGCCGGTTCCTGACACATACGAAGATAAGAAAGAGGCTATTTTATCTAATATTAAGGAAGATTTGGCTAATGATCAGTTTGTTGGGTTGTTGGATCAAGCTTCTGATTTAACCTTTTCACTAAATGAGATTGACTCTATTGGAAAAGAATTAAATTTATTAATACAATCAGCTAATTATTTTTCACAAGACAAAGCACCCGAAGATTTGAACAAGACAGAAATTCTAGAATTATTATTTGAAAATGATGAGTTCCGTAACAATCCGACGTTAGAAATAGTAGAGACTGGAGAAGGTAGGGCTTTTATTATTTCTTTAGATGACTATAAGCCAGAAAATATTAAGTTGTTTGAAGAGGTAGAACAAGAAGCAACTAACTATTATAAAGCAGAATTGGCACAATTAAAGTTAGATCAACTGGTCGCTACTGTTATTGATAGTCTAAATCAAGGCTCAGAGTTTTCTTCAATATCAATGGATCAAGGTACTGAATTAACGAGCTACAAAGACCTTAGTAGAAATACTTCCTTGCTATCGAGCTCGGTTGTTTTTGATATATTCAATCTGCCAAGGGCAAATTTAGCCGTTGCTCACGGTACTTCTGTGGTGGAAAATGGCGATGCAATTATCTATAAATTGAAGTCAGTTAATGAGAAGCAATCTGCAATAACACAAGAAGATAAAGTGGCTTTTAGGGATTTTATAACCGGAGAGCGAAAAATATCTGAACTGTCAGAGTTGCAATTAGTTTCTCAGCAAGCAGCTAAAGTAATAAGAAAATACTAGGATTCCGTCTCTTCAATGGAACCCATGGCAGTAACGTTAAAGCCAGCATCTACATAAATAAGCTCACCAGTAATACCGCTTGCCAAGTCTGAAGATAAAAAAGAAGCAGTATTGCCGACTTCTTCCGTAGTTACATTTCTTCCAAGTGGAGCTCTTCCTGCATTATAAGAGAGCATCTTTCTAAAATTTTTCACACCAGATGCCGCTAAAGTTTTTATAGGGCCAGCTGATATAGCATTAACTCTATGCCCATCTTTTCCTACGGAGGCTGCCAAATACCTAACGCTTGCTTCTAAGCTTGCTTTGGCAAGACCCATAACATTGTAATTTGGAAGTGTTTTCTGGGAGCCAAGATAAGTTAGTGTAAGTAAAGATCCGTTTCTTCCTTTCATCATGGCCTTGCCTGCTTGTGCTAGGGCTATAAAACTGTAGCTGCTAATGTCATGGGCTATTTTAAAGCCTTCTCTGGTAGTGACATCTAGAAAGTTACCATCCAGCTCCTCTCTGGGAGCAAAACCAACGGCATGTACAATACAATCTAATCCATCCCAAACTTTAGATAGCTCTTTAAAAGTATTCTCAATTTGAGAATCGTCAGCTACATCACAAGGGAGGCAGATATCTGAACCCCATTCGTTAGCTAATTTAACAACGTTTTCTTTTAATCTGTCGTTTTGGTACGTAAAAGCTAGATTAGCCCCCAAACCTGACATGGATTTAGCTATTCCAGCAGCAATAGAGTGCTTATTAGCCACTCCAACAATCAATATATTTTTATTTTTTAGCATAATTTTTAGTTGATGAGGTTTTATTTTAATCTTTAAAATCTTTTTTAGGGATCATATTTTTTAAAATGTAATAAATATTGCAATAAGAAGTTTACAAATATGTTGATATTACGAGAATTTTTAATTATTGTGTACTTATAAACCTTATCTAAAGGGCTTTTTTACTGTTATTTTTTTAGAAAAATTTCTGTAGGGTCGATTTTTAAATAAGGATTAATTTTAAATAATTGGGGATTAATTATGAATAAAAGTTATTCAACTTGGTTAAAATCTACTATAGGTTTTTCCGTTATTGCTCTTTTATCTTTTGGTTCGTCTACAATTTTTTCTGCCGATGAAGAAGAATCTTCTGACGAAGTTGAAGAAGTTGTTGTAACGGGTTCAAGAATTAAAAGAATATCTAATTACGATTCTACGGGTCCTGTAGAAGTGTATACAGTTCAGACTATCTTAGATAGTGGTAAGAACAACATAGGAGATTTCCTATTGGAATTACCATCAGCCAACTTGGCGTCTAATCAAAGGTCTATTAACAACGGCAACTCAGGTACTACTGAGTTTAACCTTAGAGGTGCAGGGTCTGAAAGATTGCTGACTCTAATTAATGGTAGACGTGTAGCTCCTTCAGGAACGGGTACGGGAAGTGCAGTAGACATGCAAATCTTTCCTCTTGCTTTAATAGATTCTATTGAAGTCTTAAAGGATGGTGCGGCAGCTGTATATGGTTCGGATGCTATTTCAGGTGTTCTTAATATTAAATTAAGAGAATTTGAAGGTTTTGAACTTATGGCTAATGAAGGATCTTCTAATCAAGGTGATGCTAAGCAAGATTTAATTTCAGTGGCTTTCGGGTCTTCTGGAGAACGTTCTAGCATAGTAGCCACTATATCTGCTTCAAAAAATGATAGCTTAGATATGTGGGATAGAGACTTCTCTTTCTGCCCAAGATTGGAGCCAGATTACATGCTTTATTTTCAAGCGTATGTGCCTGGTCATGGCAACTCTGGAGATAATCTAGGCGACGGAGCTTCTTGTGGAGCGTCGACTTTTATTCCAACAGGAAGATTTTACACTTCGGCTGGAAACAAGACATTGTTTGGAGACGTTGGACCTAATGGCGCAGTTTCTCCATTTAACTGGTGGGCTTATTCAGGTAATGGTCCTGGAGATCCTCAAAATAACATGGGAATGTACAACTACAGTGAGTGGATGCAATTACTTGGCGGTAGAGAAAATTACCAAGCTTGGTCTGCAGGAACTTTTGAATTAGATGGTGGAGTGGTGCTAGATTTTGAAATAGGCGCTTCTAAAAGAAAATCAGACCTTATGATGGCCCCTGTTCCTATGGGAGCTGGAGCTCAAAACACTTATGGGATGACGATTCCAGCTAATAATCCTTTTAATCCATTCGGTGAAGACCTCAATTACAGAAAAAGAATGCTAGATGTTGGTCCTAGAATGTTTAGTCAAGAAGCAGATACATTTAGATTTGTATTTGGTGCTTCTGGAACGCTAGACCGTCTTGGAGATGCTGATTGGGAGTTATACCACACGTACCAAGAATTTAGTTCAACTCAGCTAACTGAAAACTACATCAACATGATTCGTGTAGAAAGAGCGTTAACTACTGAATTAGGCGCTGGAGTACAAGTGAATGGTGTTGGCTATCGATGTCAAGATCCTGTAGCTCGTAAACTGGGTTGTGTTCCTTTGAACATGTTCGGTGGTAACAGTATTACAGCAGAAGCTGCTGAATACATTAGATTTAACCAGTTGAACAGAACTGGAACGATCTATAAAGCTTATTCTGGAAATATAGCAAATATTGAACTAGGAGAATTGCCTGCAGGTAAAGTAATGGCTGCTGTTGGATTTGATATTTCTGATTTGAGTGGATCTGAAAAAGTAGATGCTTTAACTGAAGCAGGGTACTCTTCAGGAAACCCACGTTTATCAACAGATGGTAGTTACTCAAACAGAGACTATTATGCCGAGGTTTCAATACCCTTGTTAGCAGATAAGCCAGGATTCAAAGAGCTTAATCTAGATGGAGCTTACAGGCATACTTCGTACAGTCAGTTTGCAAGTGATACTGTAGATAGAATAGCTTTAAAGTGGAAACCAATAGACGACCTAACAGTACGTGCTACTAGTTCGACTTCCTATAAGGCTCCAACAATCTCCGATTTATATTTCGGTGGTGGCGGAGGTTTTCCAACTTACGTGGATCCTTGTGAACAAAACGTTCAACAAACTTATACCGCTGAACAACAAGCCACGGCGACAGTACAGTGTGCTGCAGAAGGTTTGGATACAAGTACTTGGGCAACTTCGAATAATCAGATACTAGCCTTAGCGGTTGGAAATCCCGATCTACTACCTGAAAACGGTACAAACGAAACGTTTGGTGTAGTGTGGCAGCCAACTTCTATAAAAGTACTTGAAAATATTAATTTCAAGATGGCTGTTGATTCATTCGAACTTGAGATCGTAAATGCTGTTGTAGGTTCTGGAGTTCAGAATGCTTTAAACCAGTGTTATTTGTATGGTGATAATGCACAATGCGCAAATGTAAGCAGATCATACGGAGGAGACGTTAACTCTGTAAATTACGGTGTTATTAACAGCGCTTCTTTGTCTAGATTCAAAGGTGTTGATTATTCAGTAAACATGACTTTTGAAGATTTAGGTCGAATAGGCGGAAGTCTAGAAGTTGATGTGATTGGAACACACTTTAAAGAAAACGTATCAGTAGATGCTAGCGGAGTCAGCGATGACTACGTAGGAGCTTGTTACGACTTTGGTGAATCTTGCTTTAACAGAGACCGTATAAATCTTTCACTAAGATATTATAAAAACGATTGGCGTATAGGCCTTACTACTAGATTCTTAAGTGGTATCGACCCTTCAGATACAGTTAAAGAATATTTTGGTAGCGGAAGCCTTTACGGAGTTCCTTATACTGCTGGCATGGAAGAAGAGATTTTGGGCATTTATTCAGTGCCTGATTATCATATATCGACCTTAAACGTTGCTTATAATTTTACAGAGCACTTTGTTGCAAATCTTACAGTTAGTAACTTGTTTGACAGAGATCCTCCATACTACAAAGACTTCTTTGGATTTGTTGATCCTCAAATCAACACTCCTCAGAATACTTACGACGTAGTTGGAAGGTATTTTCAAGTAGGGTTTAAACTAACTTACTAAGTTAGAACCAATAAAAAGAGGGGTTGCTGTATGCAACCCTTTTTTTTGATTACAATAAAAAGATGAAAAAATATTTCTTATCCCTATTTATAATACTTGGACCAATTGTTTATGCAGAATCTATGACAATAGAAGAATGTATTACAATTGAGAACAACAAAGAAAGATTAGCTTGTTTTGATTTTATTACAAAACCTTTAGAAGGTAATGAAAAAAGTCCCGCTATCGCTAAAATAAGCAAACCTGAAAAGAAGACTATTTCTCAGAAAATAAAGCAGCAGGTTAAGGATTTTGGATTAACTAAAAAGGAAAAAAAAGAAGTACTACAAATTACTTCTAATATAGCCAGAGTAAAACTGCAGAATAATCTTAAATTATTGGTGGTATTGGAGAATGGGCAGAAATGGAGAAGTGTAGAGAATATTAGAAGGGTTCGCTTAAAAAAAGGTCAGACGGTAGAAATAACCGAAGGTTTTATAAGTGGTTATAGTTTAAAGGTTGTTGATAAAAAGATAGCTCTAAGAGTAAAAAGGATTAAATAATATGAAAAAGATAATTGGAATAGGGATATTAGTTTTATTTGTTTTAAATTTATCTTCTGAGGAAGTAAATCAGAATGTTAAGAATTTCTCACAATTACCTGACGTTTATAGTGTACAAATTTCTCCAAATGGAAAAATGATTGGTGTCCTGAGAGAAATTAATCAGGAAAGAATGGTTGCTATAATATCTTTAGAAACAAATAAACTAATACACAACCACAGATTTATTAAGAAAGGTCAGATAGGTTATTTTGAATGGCTTAGTGATGAAAGGCTTTTATTTACCAGACTCACAAAAATAGCAGGAGAGAATAGACTTTTACAAACTGGAGATTTGTGGGCCACAAATATTGATGGAACTAAAGGCATAATGCTGACTGGGCGGCAGGCAAAGCGCTTTAGTAAAACTGTAAAGGATGACCCAAAGAAACCAGCACAGATGGTTAATGTGCTGCCTGATGATGAAGATCATATATTAGTACAATTTTATGGATCTTCTATGTTTAATGACCTTTATAAAGTAAATATTTATGACGGAAAGATAGAAAAATATGTAGCATCACCGGTTAGACAACCTGAGTATTTTTTTGATAGAAAAGGAAATGTAGTAGCAGTAAGGGGAATTAATCCAGTTAAGTTTGGAATAGAAATTTATACCTATAATAAAAATCTGCCTTCAGAATATTTTACCGGTTCAGCTTGTACTAATTCCTCCGTTGAGTGTGTAGAAGTAGTAGAAAAATCAAATAGAAAGAAAGTATTGAATCCAAATTGGACCTTTTGGAAAACAACCGAGTGGGATGAAACTTTGGAATTAGTTGCATATAACCAAGAATCTTACACTTTGACTTCTATAGAAACAGCTGATAATAATTTATCCGGAGTTTACACAACTAACTTAAGGACAGGAAAAAGGAAACTTCTCTATAGAAATAAGACTGTAGATATAGCATATGCTCATGTAGATGACGAAGGAGCTGTTTACGGAGCAAGGTTCTTAGAAGATGGTTACCCTGCCTCTGTTTATTTTAAAGGTATAAATAAAACTAAAGAAAGAAGAAAGATTTTGTCTTCTAAATTTCCTGGAAGTTCTATTTCTGTTACAGCTTTGTCAGATGATGAAACAAAGGCTACTGTGTATATTCGTTCAGATATCAACCCAGGGATTTTTATTTTATATAATTTTGAAACCGACAAAGTAAGACCTCTAGGAAAGTCTAGGAATAGTATTGATTATCAAAACTTGGCTCCAATGGAACCAATCTCGTTTCCTGCAAAAGACGGAACAACCATTTATGGTTATCTCACAAAAAGCCGAAAAGGTGATTCCAAGAATTCTCCTACTATAGTTCATCCTCATGGAGGCCCAGATGGAGTGCAAGACACATGGGGCTTTAATTCATTTGTGCAAATGTTATCTTCAGAAGGTTTTAACGTTCTACAGGTTAATTTTAGAGGTTCTGGTGGCTATGGGCTAGATTATATGCGTTTTATTCGTGGTTATTGGGATGGGGTTCTTAATGATGTTTTTGATGGAATGAGGTATTTAGATAAAGAAGGGTTAATAGATATTAATCGTACTTGTATCTATGGGGCTAGTTATGGAGGTTATGCGGCTACCCAAAGTCCGATTATGGAGCCTGACTTATTTAAGTGTGCCGTAAGCGATGTAGGTGTATACGATCTTGTGAATTTATTTAAAACTGGTGATATACAAGCTTCAAGAGGAGGAAAACCTCAACTTAAAATTAGATTAGGTTCTGATGAAGAAAGGCATAAGGAGATGTCTCCTCATTATAATGCAGAAAAACTAACCACCCCATTTTTTTTAATACACGGAGAGAATGATATTAGAGCTCCTTACAAGGATGCTGTAAAATTTTCAAAAAAATTAAATAAACTAGGTATTGAGCATAAAGCCGTATGGATTAAAAAAGAAGGGCACGGTTACTTTGATGAAGAGATAAGGTATAACCATAATATGGATTTATTAGAGTTCTTTAACCAACATCTAAACTAAAACTTATACCGTCACTTATTGTGAGATTAAGAATATTATTTCTTCTATTGCCCTTCGTTCTTTTTAGCTGTGGTCCTTCAGAGACTCCTGTTTCAAGGGCTCATATAGATTCTATCTTGTATATGGGTAATGGCACTGAACCTCAGGGTTTAGACCCACATGTTGTAACTGGCGTTCCCGAAAGTCATATATTAATGGCTCTTCTAGAAGGTTTGGTTATAAGACACCCTGAAGGGTTAGATCCACTTCCAGGAGTAGCAGAGAGCTGGGACATATCAAGTGATGGGAAAACGTATACCTTTAATATTCGAAATACAGCTCTGTGGTCAAACGGCGATCCTGTAACTGCCCATGATTTTGTCTACGCATGGAAAAGAATGTTAATCCCAAGTTTGGGCTCTAAATACCCAGACATGCTCTATGACGTGGTTAATGCAGAGGAATTTAATAAAGGTACCATTAAAGATTTTAATCTCGTAGGAGTTAAGGCTGTAAATGATAAAACCCTAGAAGTTAAATTAAAGAATCCAGCAACCTATTTTATTGGCTTGTTAGCTCACTACACCACAAGGCCGGTCCATAAAGAAACCATAGAGAAGTTTGGTTCTATAGATACCATAGGCAGTCAATGGACTAGACCGGGTAATTTTATTGGCAACGGCCCTTTTACTCTTAATGAATGGAAACTCAATAAAGTCCTTACTGTTAAAAAAAGTAGTAATTATTGGGATGCAGAAAACGTAAAATTAAATGAGATTCATTTTTTCCCTATAGATAATGATTCTAGGGAAGATTTGATGTTTAGGTCTGGCCAATTACACGTTACTTCAACCATTCCACCAGAAAAAGTAGAAGTGTATAGAGAGCAATATCCCGATACTATACATATAGACCCTTATTACGGGACGTATTACTATAGATTTAATACCAAAAGAGAACCTTTTGATAGAAAGCTGGTTAGACAAGCTCTGTCTTTAGCGTTGGACAGAAGACAAATAGTAGATAAAGTTTCAAAGGGAGGTCAAAGCCCAGCGTTTTCTTTCACACCTCCTGACCCTAATGGTTATTATCCTCCTACCTCATTAGACTTTAATCCTGAAAAGGCTAAAGAGCTTCTAAAACAGGCTGGTTATGAAGACGGATCTTTTAAAAGCTAGCACAAGCTGTTCAGCAAATGTGGAGAACTAATCTTGGACTAAATATGACTCTGGCTAATACAGACTGGAAGGTGTATTTGTCTAGACAATCTGTAGGAGATTTCTCTATTTCAAGGGCTGGTTGGATAGGTGACTATCATGATCCGAAAACTTTTCTGGATATGATGGTAACTGGAAGAGGCAACAACCAAACGGGTTGGTCTAATTTACAATACGATAACCTTTTAGCCGAGGCAGCTAAATCAACTTCGCAAAAGCAAAGGTTTGAATTGTTATATAAAGCCGAAGAGATACTAATGGACGAACTTCCAATTGTTCCTATTTACACTTACACGCGAATATATATGTTGCATGAAAGTGTTAAGGGCTGGAATCCTAACTTATTAGATTCACACCCTTACCAATTTGTCTCTATAGAGAATTAGAGTGTTTGAATTAATTCTAAAAAGATTAGGGACAGCTATACCTGTGCTTTTGGCCGTAATTACGCTTACTTTCTTAATGGTTCATTCAGCTCCAGGAGGTCCTTTTGATGCTGAAAAAGCAGTGACTCCTGAAGTGCTAGCAAAGTTAAATGAAAATTATAATCTTGATGCGGGATTTGTGTGCCTTCTATTATTCTTGGTCCTTCGTTAATTCTAACTTTTGGAATTTGGCTAGAATGGCTACCGGTTGGAGGATGGGGAGATATCCCAGGAGATAAGATACTTCCTACAATAACTCTTGGAACGGCTTATGCCGCTTACTGTGCAAGATTAACTAGAGGAGGGATGTTAGAAGTCCTAAATCAAGATTTCATTAGAACCGCTAGAGCAAAAGGTTTAAGTGAATTTAGAGTAGTGGTAGTGCATGCTCTTCGGGGAGGCTTGACACCAGTGATAGCTTTTTTGGGACCGGCAATGGCAGGCTTATTGGCAGGGTCCTTTGTTGTAGAAACAATATTTGGTATACCGGGATTAGGTAGGTTTTACGTTGAGGCTGCTTTTAATCGTGATTACACTATGATTTTAGGTTCTTCTATATTCTTTTCATGTTTAATTATTAGTTTTAATTTATTGTCGGATGTTATTGCAGCAAGCATTAATCCAAAATTGAGACAGTAAATGGAATCTAATCAGTCCAGTCTTTTTCAAGAAGCCCTAGTAAGACTTACTTCTAACAAGCTGTCGCTTTTTAGTTGCATCTATATACTTATTATTGTTGTTATTGCAATTATCACTCCTCTAATAGCTCCTTATGACTATGCTTTCCAAGATCTGGATTTAGGCCCTTCACCTCCTTCAGCCGAACATTTATTAGGAACTGATACGTTGGGAAGGGACTTATTAACCAGAATGATGTTTGGTAGCAGAATTTCTCTCATGGTTGGATTTCTTGCAACTGTTGTAGCTTTAGTTATCGGTGTAATGTGGGGAACCATTGCTGGATTTACTGGGGGAAAGACAGATACGGTGATGATGCGAATAGTAGATGTTCTTTATGGCATACCTTTCATTATTTTAATAATCCTTTTAATGGTCATTTTTGGTAGAAATCTAATTTTACTCTTTATGGCAATTGGTGCTGTTGAATGGCTGACTATGGCTAGAATTGTAAGAAGTCAGGTAATGGGGCTTAGTAAGCAAGAATTTATATTGGCGGCAGAGGCAATGGGGGTAAGGAAGATAAATATTATTTTTCGGCATTTAATACCTAATGCCATAGGTCCTGTAATTGTCTATGCGACACTGACCGTTCCCCAAATTATGCTACTAGAAGCTTTTCTTAGTTTCCTAGGATTGGGTGTTCAGGCACCGTTAAGTTCGTGGGGAATTTTAATTCGAGACGGAGCTGTTTCCATGGAGGAATATTGGTGGTTGCTTGTTTTTCCTTCTCTTACTTTCTCACTAACTCTATTTTCTTTAAATTTTATTGGTGATGGTCTTAGAGATGCACTTGATCCTCGTTCGGGACCTTAAGTTAAACTTCTACACCAGCATCTAAAATAATCTTTAGCACTTGGCCTGGGTAGATTTTCTCAGGTGATTTTAATTTGTTCCAATTTTGAATTTCTTTAATTGAAACAGCAAACCTATTAGCTATTCTGTATAGAGTATCTCCAGATTTAACAGGGTAAAGTAGTGTGCGGTTTTTTTTGTTTGGTGTTTTCCCTCTTGCTCTTTCGTACTTAGAAAAAATCTTTATTTCCTGGCCTATTTGTAGGGGTTTTGTTAATTCAAGATCATTCCACAAAATTATATCTTGGATGGCGACACCAAATTGTTTGGAGATCCCCCAAAAGCTATCACCTTTTGCAACATTATAGCTTCGTGCTTTAGGAGTAAAAGTTTTCTCCCAAGCAGGCCCACGAGGAACCATAATTTCTTGACCAGCATAAATTACATCACTATCCATTTGATTAATTTCTTTTAAGATGGGTACTTCTATACTGTACTTGGCTGCTATTTTTGAGAGATTATCTCCTCTTCTTATTTTATATCTATCCCATTGCACAAGCTCAATATCTTCTAAAGAAGAAAGTTGTAGGGTAAATCTATCAGCTACTCCTGTGGGTAGAAGCAAGTAGTGAGGACCGTTTGGATCGGTAGCCCATTGGCTAAATCCAGGATTAAGTTCATAAATTGCTTCTGGAGTCATACCAGCCAGGTCGGCAGCTTGCATTAGATCAACCTGTCCAGGGGTTTTTACTTTTACAAAGTAAGGCCTATTAGCTATAGAAGGAAGAGTAACAAAATAATCCTCTGGGTTCTTTATAAGCTCACACAGTGCAAGTAATTTAGGGACATAGGCCGTTGTTTCTTTTGGTAAATCAAGAGACCAAAAATCAGTAGGCTTGCCAGCTCTCTCATTCTTTCTTATAGCTCGGTTTACTCTCGTAGTGCCTGCGTTGTAAGCGGCCATTGCAAGTAACCAATCTCCATCAAATCTTTTGTTTAAATAGATAAGAAAACTAAAAGCAGCTTCAGTAGAAGCTATAACATCTCTCTTTCCTTCATACCACCAATTAGACTTTAAACCCCATTCTTTACCAGTCGCAGGCATAAACTGCCATATACCCGTAGCTCCATATATAGATTGAGCATAGGGATCAAATTCACTTTCAACAAAAGGAAGAAGGGCTATTTCTATAGGTACACCTAATTCTTTTGCTCTTTTGACTGTATAAAAGAGGTAACGCTGTCCTGATTTACTGATCCTATTCACAGTATGCTGGTTATTTTTAAACCTGTTTCTGTAAATGTCAGCTTCTAAATAATCTTTAGGTATCGTTAAGGTTAATTCTTTACGAATGCTATCCCAAAGATCAAAAGGGGTTTCGTCAATTATTATCTCTATAATTTTTGGTGGATCTTTACTAAATGCCTCGTCAGAAACTAGGTTTAGCTTATTAGCTTCTGCAAATGCACAACTAATAAAAAGAAAACAAATCCAAAAAATATGTTTTTTCATAATTTTTTAAAAATTATCTTTCCAGTTTCGTATGGTTCCTAGTACTTCTTCAGGAGAGTTATCTGTAGTGGCATTGTATGCAATAGCAGCTTGGATAACATTTTCTTCATCACAACGCATGAAGGGATTTGTTTTAAGTTCAAGTTCTATCGTAGAGGGCAAGGTTACTTTATTTTGATCCCTTAAACTTTTTACTTCGGTAAGCCTATTTTTAATATCGACATTATTAGGTTCAACTTCAATGGCAAAATTGAGATTAGATTCGGTGTATTCATGCCCACAATAAACTAAGGTATTGAGAGGTAAAGCAGAAAATCTAGAAAGAGTGTTATGCATTTCAGCAGGAGTTCCTTCAAATAATCTTCCACACCCAGCTGCAAAAAGAGTATCTCCACTAAATAGAATAGGGTTAGGTTCAGATTCACAAAAATAAGCTAGTTGGTCATTGGTATGCCCAGGAGATGCCATAGCCATAAAATATTGGTCGAAAACGTTAAAATGCTCGTTATCATTCAATGGGTTGGTTATTCCTTTTATATGACCCCCTTTTGGCCCATAAGCGGGGCAATTAAAAGCTTTTTGCAATTCAAGGATTCCACCACTGTGATCAAAATGATGATGTGTCACCATTATTTGCTTCAGCGATAGATTTAGTTCATTTAATTTTTTAATAACAGGCTTCGGATCACCAGGATCAACAACAATTGCTTCATTTCCTTGAATAATTGTCCAAATGTAATTATCACTAAATGCTTTTATTGGAATTATTTTAAACATAATAAAAAAAAGTAGATTTTACACTTACTATGTCAGAATAGTTAGCTTATCTGTAATACAATTATCTTATAAGTCAATATGAATGTCATAGAAGTTTTTACAGATGGAGCATGCAAGGGAAATCCTGGTGACGGAGGTTGGGGTGCTATTATTCGGGTAGACGGAGAAGAGGAATACCTTTGGGGGGGCGAAAAAGAGACTACGAATAATAGAATGGAAATGATGGCAGCAATTAAAGCTTTGGAGTACTTTGAAAAATCCTCAAAGATTACTCTGACTACGGATTCCGGTTATGTTAAAGATGGTATCACTAAATGGCTTGAGAATTGGAAAAAAAATAACTGGAAAACTTCTTCAAATAAACCGGTTAAAAATAAAGATTTGTGGCAAGTACTAGACAGTCTGTCTTCTCGACATACTATCTCTTGGAAATGGGTAAAGGGTCATAGTGGTCATAGAGAGAATGAAATAGCAGACATGTTGGCCAATAAAGGGGTCGAAGAAATTTAAATGAACAGACAAATTATTCTGGATACAGAGACTACGGGTTTAGATCACAAGTCTGGTCATAGGGTTATAGAAATAGGTTGCGTCGAAATTATTAATAGACGTTTTACGGGCGAGGAATTTCACGTTTATCTAAATCCTGACAGAGACAGTGACGAAGGTGCTTTGAGGGTGCATGGATTAACTACTGAATTTCTAAGTGACAAACCCCATTTTCAAGATGTTTATGAGGATTTCATAGTTTTCATTAAAGGTAGCGAGCTTCTGATTCATAATGCTGAATTCGATGTAGGTTTCCTGAATAATGAAATTAAACTGGTTTCTAAGAAGAATCCTTTAATTGCATTAGAAGTCAAAAAAATAACTGATACTCTGCAAATAGCCAGAGAAAAGCACCCCGGGCAGAGAAATAGCTTAGATGCACTTGTAGGTAGGTATGAGGTAGGAGGGTATGACCGCGAACTTCATGGAGCTTTGTTGGATTCAAAGATTCTAGGAGATGTTTGATTTCGAGTCTGCTACTGCTAACAATAAAGAAGAGACAAAAGGATCAGAAAAAGAAGTATTAAAAAATGGTGCAAGACCGATTGTGGTAGAGGTTAAAAGTGAAGAGCAAGCAGCCAATAAAGCTTATTTAAAAAAAATGGAAGATGAAACAGGAGTTAAACCTCTTTGGCTGAACAACTGAGATGGAAAATAAAGTTATAACAAGGTTTGCACCCAGTCCGACAGGTAGGTTACACATAGGAGGAGCCAGAACAGCTTTATTTGCTTGGTTATTTGCCAAAAGTCATCAAGGAAAGTGCCTATTAAGAATTGAGGATACAGATCTAGAAAGATCAAAGTCGGAACATACCAAAGCTATTATTGATAGTTTTTCCTGGATGAATATTCAGTTTGATGATGAAGTTATTTACCAATCAAAGAATAAAGAAAAACACCTGTCAGCCGCAAAAAACTTGGTGAAATCAAATGCAGCTTATTTTTGTAGTTGCACTTCTGAAAGATTAAAAAACCTTAGAGAAGAACAACAAAAGAATGGGTTGAAACCTAAATACGATGGGAAATGCAGAGAATTAGATTTAAAAGAAGGATCGGATACTGTCATAAGGTTTAGGAACCCTCAAGAAGGATCTGTCCCCTTTACCGACCTTGTCAAAGGAGTCATAGAAATATCTAACCATGAATTGGACGATCTAATTATAGTGAGAAGCAATGGAACACCAACTTATAATTTAAGCGTAGTAGTAGATGATATAGACATGGATATTACGCATGTCATAAGGGGTGATGATCATATCAATAATACTCCAAGGCAAATCAATATATTTAAAGCATTAGGTGCTAAAGAGCCTATTTATGGCCACGTACCAATGATATTAGGAGAAGATGGAAAGCGATTATCTAAAAGACACGGAGCAGTGGGCGTATTTGAATACGAGCAATTAGGGGTTCTTCCTGATGCATTAAAAAATTACCTTGTAAGATTAGGTTGGTCTCTAGGAGATCAAGAAATTTTTAATCATGAAGAATTAGTTAATAAATTTAAGGAAGGGAACATAAATAATTCACCTTCAACATTTTCTTTTGAAAAACTGTCTTGGTTTAACAAAGAATACTTATCTCAAATAGACTCTGAGAATTTGCTATCCACATTAAGTAGTATGGAAACAGAATTTTCTCAAGATGATTATTCTTTAGAAGTGTTAAATTTAATAAGACAACGATGTTCTTTGATGAGTGATTTTTCTTCAGAATCAGAATATTTCTTCAGAGAAGTAGAAGATTATGATCCTAAGGCTGTCAAAAAATGCATTAACCAGCAAGCCATAGAACTTTTATCTGAAGTGTTATCAGAATTTGAAAGTAGCAAATCTTGGAAAGCCTCTGATGTTCAAGAAATCATTGAAAAGGTTCTATCAAAACACGAACTTGGTTTTGGCAAGATTGGTTTGCCGTTACGTGTTGCGCTTACAGGTTCGATAAATTCTCCTTCTATAGATAGAACGGCAGAAGTCTTAGGTCAGAAAGTTGTAGTGGAAAGAATTCAGAAGGCAATCAAAGAATTTTCATAAATTTTCTTCTATAAATTTATCTATAGCTTCCCAAGCTTGTTGCCTAATAAAATCTGTTTCCATTAGAATTTCATGCTCACTTTTAATATTTGCAATAACCACTTTATCTGACTGGCTGCAAATTTTTAAATTCTCATTAGGGTTAACTAATTTATCTTTAGTGGCATTTAATAATAGTACAGGTTGGCGGATATTTTTTATCCATCCAGGAGAATTCATTTCTTTTGTTCTTTTCAAGGCTTCGTAAGCCCAGCTAATAGAAAGCCCTCCAATGGCAAGGTTTTCATCTTTTCTTATAAGTTTTTCTGACCTTTCATATCTTGCTTCGTCCGAAGTTACATTGTTCTCTTCAAATGGTCTTTGGTGCCATCCTTTCTTTTCATGCCATTGAGGCCTTTCAAGGGCTTTCTCACCAAATCCAATTTTTGCTATCAGTCCAACTACAGAAAGAGATTTTTTAGCAAAAGAGGGCATTTGCAACGAAAGCATAGGTGCACAAAGTATCACTGCATCGAATAATTCAGTATTTTTAGCTGCTGCTGAAGCTACTAGACAGCCTCCCATGGAATGACCCATGGCAATCCATGGTTTGGGACATAAGTCTTCATAAACTTTTTCTATTACATTTATAAAATCAGAATCATAATCACTGAAATCTTTTACATGACCTAAGTGCACATCTTTAGAGATGCGATCAGATAGACCTTGTCCTCTCCAATCCATTAGGGCAATACAAAAACCTCTCTGAATAAATTCTTGGATAACTTCATAATACTTTTCTATAAATTCGGTTCTACCAGACTGCAAAAGTATTGTTCCTTTATCGGATGATTTGTTCCAGATAGCTACCCTTAAATTAACCCCATTTTCTACTTGGTAGTAAAAACTTTCACCGCCATCAGGAGGTTGGTATCCTCGGATTTCTGTTAAAGAAGCTTTAGCATGTTTCTTATCAATCATATTTTTCTTTTAAGTTATAGTTTAAAATTATCTTATGAATATTTTAAAAGGAATACTTTTCTTTATTGGGCTATTTGTTTTAAGTAGACTTGTTCCTCATCCTCCAAATTTTACACCAATAATTGCAGCTATAATCTTTCTTCCTTTTATTTCCAATAGTAAGTTAGGTATGGCACTGCCAATTGCCGTAATGCTGGTTTCAGATTTAATTATAGGTTTTCATGGGCAAATGTTCTGGGTATATGGTAGTTTCTTGCTCATAAGCCTATCTAGTTATATTTTCTATCTTCCTAAATTTTCTCGCGTATTAACTTTATCTATTTTGAGTCCAACTCTTTTTTATCTTATAACTAATTTTGGAGTTTGGATGGGTTCTCCTATGTACGATCAAAGCCTTACGGGTTTGTTTGCTTCTTATGTTTTTGCTCTTCCATTCTTTGCTAATAGCTTAATGTCTAGTATTCTCTTTGTTTCTAGTTTCTTTTTAATCTTTAAGATATACATTAATCAGGACTTATTAACAAACAAAGCTTAAGTTTTTTATCGGATAAGATTTCTTATATATAAAGCTACAGATTCGCTTTTATCTAGACTGTATGAATGATTTCTATTGTTATCAAGTATTTTCTCGAAGGTCTCGGCCAGACTATTAGGTTGAAATTGATTAATTCCTAGTCGTTCACAACCTTTCTTATTAAGAGCTCTATCTAATGTTTTTGGACCAAGATTAATAACCTTATTATTACTATCAAGAATTGCTTGTTTCAAAGCTGAATTGCTATAAGCAGTATGATGCTCAAAATCTTGGATTTCTAGCAGCATTTGAATTGCTAAAGAATTGAGGCGTATTTCTCTTCTAGAATTTAGCATCCAAGTTCTATCGTTTATATTAATGTCTTCCCAAGTAGCCAACAACAAGTCATCTTTTTTAATTCCCGTTAAGAGGATTAGTTTTAAAGCAAGTTTTGTAATAGCACTTAATTGGTTAATAGAATCAATTCTTTTCCAAAATAAGATAATCTCTTTATCCGACAAAGGTCTAAATATATTTTCTTCATTTTCATCAATATAATTATTTTCTTTAGCCTCCTCTATGTTTTGGTAGATCCATATATCCTTCCCATCTAAAACCTTTTTAGATGACTCTAGCCATTTATCTCTTGCTTTGATTAAAGATACAGCGGGATGAGTTCCAAGAGAGATCTTCCTTATATCCTTTTTAAATTTATACTCATATGAAAATTTTATTGCTCCATTAGGGTCTATTTCAATAAAAAAACCTTTTCTCAATGAATCAAAATAGATTGTTTCTTGATCTTTTGAAGATTCAAGATTCTGTAGCTTTGCATTAGTAATATTCTTTGGAATCTCTGGCATTAGTTTTCAGTGTTACTTTTATTTAATAAAAGGGGTTGAGATTAAATTATTAAGTTAAAAATACAAGAATAAAAGAAGTAACTTTTTATTTGCTGAGTTAATTGTATAATTTTTTACTTTACTAATTATTGGGGCTATAACTCAGCTGGCAGAGCAGAGATAGTTAGCCTTGAAAAACAGCTTGGGCTGTAGCTCATTTGGGAGAGCGTCTGCGTGGCACGCAAGATGCTATTGAAGCTAAGAGGTAGAAGAAAGTGAAGGGGCTGTGGCGCAGTTGGGAGCGCGCTTCCGTGGCACGGAAGAGGTCGCCGGTTCGAACCCGGCCAGCTCCACCACCTAGCCCAATTTAGAATAATTTATAGATCTGTTATAAAAAGATTAAAATTTAATCCAAAAATAAGGCAAAATAACCTGACTAAAAGATTTTATATGAAGCAAGCTATAGCTCATTTGTTACCAGAACTTTTCTCTTTGCTCGGTCAAGAGGTCGGAGTGAGTGACTGGAAGTTAATTGACCAAAAGTCTATAGATCAATTCTCTGAACTGACTGGAGATGCAGGCCCTATCCACAATGACCCAGAGTTGTCACGTCAGATAGCTCCTTTCGGGGGCACCATCGTCCAAGGTTTTATGCTCCTATCTTGCCTGACAGGATTAGCTAAAAGCCTACACTTTCCTCAGAATAAAATTGCATATCGTTTAAACTACGGCTTTGATAAGGTTCGGATTATTAAACCGGTGCCTGTTAATAGCCGAATAAGAGCTAGATTCCACTTAAAGAACTTACAAACTCGTGGTGAAAATGGTGCCCTTATGAACTTGGAAGTGGTGATGGAAGTCGAAGGAACAAAAGAACCAGCTATAGTTGCTGATTGGTTAGCTTTTCTGAAGCTTTCATCTTAGACCTCTTCGTGAATAAAATCACTTTGCCAGCGCTCAATCTGATCTCAGACCACCTTAATCGTCAAGCAGAACTACAGCCTAATCGTGACTTTCTTGTTTTAGATGACTTTCGGTTAACTTACGCCAAGACTCAAGAACTTGTAGATCGCATAGCCAGAGCTCTAATAGCTGCTGGGGTTGAGAGGCAGGATCGGGTAGCTATGATGAGTGACCCACGGCCTGAATTCTTCATCCATTTTCTAGCTGTGACTAGTATTGGGGCAATTTGGATGGGATTAAATCCCAAGCATACTAAGAATGAACTTAGTCATGTACTGAATGATGCCGAGCCTTCAATGCTCTTCGGTTTTGGAAATCAATCTGAAAATAGCCTAGAGAAACTTTTGGATCTAACTAAATCTAATAAGTCCATTCGTCAACTAGTTCTTTTTGAGCAGGAGCATTCTAATTCTGACTACAGTTGGGACAACTTTCTTGAGGGGGAGCAAGAAGTAAGCCATGCCAATCTTGAGGTCCGTCGTTCCGAAATCTCTTCTAAAGACCCTGCTTACATTGTATACACATCAGGAACAACCGGAAGGCCCAAAGGCGCATTATTGACGCACATGGGATCAAACCTTTGCAATGTCATTGCCGTTGATCGTAAAGCACTTAGTGATCGCAGTATCATCTGTAATTTCCCTATAAACCATATCGGAGCGATAGGTGATATCTGTGGGCGTACATTAACCGGAGGTGGAACTCTTTATTTTCAAGAAAAGTTTTCTCCATCTGAAGTGTTACGACTTATGGAAAGTGAAAAACTCAATACATTGGTAGGGGTACCTACTATGTTACAGATGTATGTTAACCACCCGAATTTTGCTCAGACTAACCTTACTTCAGTAGATCTTATAGCTTGGGGTGGAATGTACTCGATGTACCATGGGTTATGGAATGACCGAGACCACTGGAGGAGTCACCTACAGTGGTTTGCATGATTCTGTACAAGTATTAGCCAGTACCATCGGAACTCCAGACCCGCGTCAACCATTACGTATCTGGCACCCAGATGGAAGATTGGCAGAAGATGATGAGCCAGGAGAAATTCAGGTAAAAGGCGACTTCACAATGGTAGGATATTGGAAACATCCCGATGCAACCGCGGCGGCTTTCACAGAGGATGGCTGGTTTTGCACAGGAGATCTAGCCATACAACTAGAAGACGGTAACATTCAGATTGTGGGACGAATAAGTGAGATGTTTAAAAGTGGAGGTTACAACGTTTACCCACGCGAGGTTGAGTTGGCGTTGGAGGAACACAAGAATGTTAAGATGGCCGCTGTGATCAGTGTACCTGATCTGACCTTTCAAGAGGTTGGTATTGCTTATGTGATGTGTACTGAAAAGGACACACCCAAGCCTGATGAACTCCGCGCTTTTGTTGCACAGCGGTTGGCCAATTACAAGATTCCAAAACAAATTCTACTGCTTGAAGAACTTCCCTTATTGGATATAGGCAAAGTAGACAAAAAAGCTTTACGTACTTTTCACGATTCTATCTAGAAACTTGGTGAGAGATAAACTTGAAGCAAT
>LWDU01044228.1_pt1 | contig 30373 bp, 31 predicted proteins | sample 727161 | NCBI WGS metagenome assembly LWDU01 (sample SAMN04566230, study PRJNA314399) | hydrothermal vent metagenome | isolation source: deep sea hydrothermal plume seawater | place: Mexico: Gulf of California, Guaymas Basin | collected 2004-07-11
TGCGGTTCCGTTTGCATTTAGGCTTGGGTAATGATAAGTGACATCATCAATATCAGTGAAAACCAAGTCTCCCTGCTTCTTAATTGTTGCGTTACTGCCAAGCAGCATTACAGAGCCACCCTGAAATTTAACGTTTCCTTTGGCTTTAGCAGTTTTGCTGGATTGTTGAACAGTGACCTCGTCAGCGCTCAAGTAGTATTTGTCTGATATTAATGAAACATCTCCTTTGAGATGATATAAATCTTTTTTTATTACTTCGCTATAGTCCGCAATAATGTCAACATTTTCTGTGTCACTGGATAGAGTTTGGACAGGGAATAGTGACCCATTCTGTTCACAACTAGGTGTGACTCCTTGTGCTTTAATTGAGTTAGAAAGCAATACAATTGCAAAAAGTATTAAGTGAAACTTCATGGAAATTTATCTTGCACCAAAATGATAACATTTTAACATCATATATTGCAAAATAATATTAAATGGCTAGGAAGCGGAATGCATATATATTAAATAATAGTTATAAATTAAATATACACATAGAAGTTGTATTTACTTCATCAATTTTTGGGTAAAATAACTAACGTTTTATATAATAATTTGGAGTGAAAATAGTGTCCTGGAACGATAAAAATAATCAAAATCCTTGGGGAGGGAGTGGTCAAACTCCGCCAGAACTTGATGAAGTGATAAAAGATTTTAAAAATAAGTTCGATGGGTTTTTTGGTGGCAATAAGTCACCAGGTTCTGAAACAAGACAAAGCATTCCAAGGGGCGGTTTTAAGTATGTTTTTATACTTATAGTACTAGTCTGGCTTCTTTCTGGTATCTATATTATTGACCCTGCTGAGCGTGGAGTTGTTTTACGTTTTGGAGAGTTCCAAGAAGAGACCGGCCAAGGACCTCACTGGCATTTGCCTTTTCCGATAGAAAATGTTTCTAGGGTAAATGTTGAACAGATAAGGACTGCAGAGATTGGTTACCGTAATATGGTGAGTGGTGACCGTAATTTTGGTGGTAACGTTTCTTCTGAGTCATTAATGTTAACTAAAGACGAAAACATGATAGACGCTAAGTTTGCCGTCCAATACAAAATTAATGTAGTGCAGGATTATCTATTTAATGTTGCAAATCCAGACATGACTCTACGCCACGTCCTTGAGAGTGCTATACGCCAAGTTGTTGGAAAAAACACAATGGACTACGTCCTAACCGAGGGTCGTACTGATATCGCCGATAAAATTAAAGAGCGGTCACAACAATTGCTAGATATGTATGGCACAGGTCTTCAAATTACAACAGTCAATATGCAGGATGCTCAGCCACCAGAACAGGTTCAAGACGCATTCAGTGACGCAGTTAAAGCTCGTGAAGATAAACAGCGCTTGATCAATGAGGCACAAACGTATGCAAATGATATTTTGCCTAAATCTCGTGGTAAGGCCGCGAGGGTGCTTGAAGAGGCTAGAGCTTACAAGTCTGAAGTCGTATCCAAATCAGAGGGCGAGGCATCAAGGTTTGGCCAAATACTGGCAGAGTATGAAAAGGCCCCAGAGGTAACTCAAGAGAGGCTATTTAGAGAGACGATGGAGTCAGTTTTTGCTTCTACAAGCAAGGTTGTAGTGGACTCATCAGCCAACAGTATGATGTACCTGCCACTAGACAAGTTGATTAATACAAGACAACAAAATACTCAAATTGTTTTTAAAGAGTCTCAGCAACAAGGGAACAACAATGGAACGAATAGCAGTGTGTTAAGGTCAAGGGAGATAAGATAATGCAAAAGATATTGTTTGCGGTGGTTATAGTTCTATTTTTTGTATTGGGTTCTTCCTTGTACACAGTTACTGAAACCCAAACCGCCATTAAGTTAAGGCTTGGTGAGATTGTTAGTGTCGAGTATGAACCTGGACTTAAATTTAAAATGCCTTTTGTTAATAATATTGTTACGTTTGACAATAGGATACAAACACTGGACGCACCTTCAGAGAGATTTTTAACCGGAGAGAAAAAGAACGTAATAGTAGACTCTTATGTGAAGTGGAAGATTGTAGATGCAGAAAAATTCTATACATCAACTGGTGGAGTGATTGCTAGAGCTAATAACAACCTAACACAGATCATAAAGACCGGAATGAAGAGTGAGTTTTCTAAGCGCACAATCGTTGATGTTGTGTCTGGCGAGCGTAGTGAGATTATGGAAAATATATCCAGATTAGCCAAAAACGCTGTCGATGAGTTTGGTATAGAAGTGGTTGATGTAAGAATTAAGCGCATCGACTTGTCTCAAGAGGTTAGTAATTCTGTTTACAGACGTATGCAGGCTGAAAGACATCGTGTTGCAAAAGATTTCAGATCAAAGGGTGCCGAGGAGGCTGAAATAATTAGGGCCGCTGCAGATAGGGAGCGCACTATTATTCTTGCTAACGCTTATCGCGACTCAGAGATTATTCGTGGTGAAGGTGATGCAACTTCAGCTAATAACTATGCACAAGCATATAGCCAAAATCCAGACTTTTACTCATTCTACCGGGCACTTGAATCTTACAATAAGTCATTTAACCAGCAGAACGATATATTAGTACTTAACCCTAATACAGAATTTTTCCGCTATTTCAATCCCGCAGTACAGTAGGCCAGCTACATGAGCGCCTGGGAACTACCTGATGGGATTGACGAACTTACCGGCGACCAGGCTATAGCATTCGAAAATAGTCGACGAAAGTTGCTAGATTTATACCAAGAAAAAGGTTTTGGTCTAGTTATTCCACCAATGGTTGAGTATGTCGAGTCGCTATTACTCACATCTGAGTCCCTAAACTTAAAAACATTCAAATTTTTAGATTCATCAGGCGGCAGGTTGCTCGGTATTCATGCCGATATCACACCTCAGATAGCCAGGATAGATGCTAAAAAATCTTGCAATAGTGTTGAGAAGTATTGCTATATAAATGCTATTTTACAAACAAGTGCGGATGATTTTTATTCAACAAGATCTCCAATCCAGGCCGGTGCAGAGCTTTATGGGTCAGAAGATATAGCCGCTGATATTGAAGTCATAGAGTTAATGCTTGAAAGCTTGAAATTGTTATCTATAGACTCAATTGTTCTGAGTATTGGGAATGTAGGGATATTTAACTCTATCATTGAACAGGAAGACTTAACTTCCGAACAGTATGTACTTCTTAGGAGAATTTTTCAAAGCCGATCAGCCCCTGATTTGAATGTGTTTTTAAGTAACACTAAATTGATTAATGCAGACAAATTTGAAAAATTAATGAGCCTTGAAGGTGGATCTAAAACTTTAACTGACGCATTAACAATATTTAATGGCAACAGTAAAGCAGAACGATCAATCAATGACTTGATTGAGATAGACGAATACTTCTCCAACAAGGGTGTTGAAGTAATATATGATTTAGCAGAGTTAAAGTCTTACGAATACCATACAGGCGTTGTATTTTCAACATACAGTAAAAATTTTTCTAAGGCTTTGGCACAGGGAGGAAGGTACAACGGCCTCGGTGAATCATTCGGTAAGTACAAAAACAATAGATCTGCGACAGGCTTCTCTTTTGATTTGAAATTTTTATCGCAATATATATAAGTAATATTTATAGGGATTTATATGTCAAAAAATGTAGTAATAATAGGTACACAGTGGGGAGATGAAGGCAAAGGAAAAGTAGTTGACCTTATAACTGATAAAGTTAGCAGTGTTGTTCGGTTTCAGGGAGGACATAACGCTGGCCACACTTTGGTTATAAATGGACAAAAAACAGTGCTACACATTATCCCTTCAGGAATCTTACGTGACGATGTTGAGTGTCTCTTAGGCCATGGAGTGGTCTTGTCAATGTCAGCCCTATTGAAAGAGATTAATGAGCTTGAATCTGCCGGTGTTAATGTCTCTTCTAGGCTAAAGATAAGCCCCGGTTGTCCATTAATACTTCCCCACCATATTGCACTTGATAATGCTAGAGAGACTAAGAGAGGCAAAGCCGCAATTGGTACAACAGGTAACGGTATTGGACCAGCCTATGAAGACAAAGTTGCCCGTAGAGGGCTTCGTGCAGGAGACTTACTAGATCCAGTATTATTTGCAGAGAAGCTTAAAGTCGTAATGGAGTATCACAACTTTGCACTAGAGAACTACTATGGAGTGGATGCAGTTGACTTCGAAGATACTTTGAATGAAGCATTAACGCAGGCAGAGGTAATAAAAGGCATGATTTCTGATGTGGCTGAACAAATCCATCGCCACATTGCTAGCGATGAGAATATATTGTTTGAAGGGGCCCAGGGGGCTCTTTTAGATATTGACCAGGGAACCTATCCGTTTGTCACCTCTTCTAACACAACATCGGGCGGTGCAGTCACAGGTTCTGGTGTTGGGGTTACCAATATTGATTATGTGTTAGGAATAGTAAAGGCTTACACAACAAGGGTAGGTGGTGGACCGTTCCCTACAGAGTTGGTTTATGACATCTCTACCGATGTTGGCGATGATATAGGTAAAGAGCTTGGCACCATAGGTTGTGAATTTGGCGCAACTACAGGCAGACAGCGCAGATGTGGTTGGCTTGATATGGTAACCTTAAACAGGTCCTTTAAAATTAATTCAGTTTCTGGCATATGTCTAACCAAACTAGATGTAATGGATAACCTGGACACAGTTAAAATTTGTGTTGCCTATGAGATTGACGGCAAAAGCCAATCAACTCCACCATACGACTCAGAGGGTTATGAGAAAGCAAAGCCAGAATACATAGAGATGCCTGGCTGGAAAACCTCAACCATTGGTACAAAATCGTTCCAAAGTTTACCTATCGAGGCGCAAAACTATATTAAAAAAATAGAGGAACTATCTAGCTTGCCTGTAGACATATTATCAACCGGTCCTGATAGAGATGAAACATTGATATTGAACCATCCATTTGAGTAACAATTAATGAAGTCTGATCCACACAAAGAAAGAGAATCAAAAAAATACGGTACCCCAATTCCTTCTAGGGAATACATTATAAACTTCATCGAAAAAAAGCCTAGATCAAAGAGCCAATTGTTCGACCTTCTAGGTGTTGATGATGCACAAAAAAAGCCACTATCAAATCGCTTAAAGGCAATGGTAAGGGATCAGCAATTAAGCTGTAACAAGAAGGGCGTATACCGTCTATTTTCAAATAGGGGATTGCTCACTGGTACCGTTATCTCTAATCCAAAGGGTTTTGGGTTTATTGCTCTGGATAGTGGTGGAAAGGATTTAAAGCTTTCATCTAGGCAAATGCAGCTTGTTTTTCATGGAGACAAGGTCAAAGCTAGACTACTGAATCAGAGAGGAGACGCAGAAATTGTTAAGGTTATTGAAAGCGTAAAGAGTCTTGTTGGTCGCCTACACATAGAGAAAGGTTCCGCATATGTTGTAGTTGATGATAGAAGAATAAAACACAACATAGATATACCAAAAATTTCAAAGAAGTATAAAGACGAACAAGTTGTAATTGTGGAGTTGCTGGAATCCCCTACATTGGATAGGCCGGCAACAGGAAAAATAATTGAGGTACTCGGGACATATATGGATGAAGGCGTTGAAACAGATTCAGCCCTCTATCGACACAATATACCTGTTGAATTCTCCTCTGAAGCGATATCACAAACAGACAAGCTACCTAATAGTGTTAGGACTAAAGATAAAAGTGGCAGGGTTGACCTTACTAAATTAAAACTAGTAACCATTGACGGAGAAGATTCTCGCGACTTTGATGATGCGGTGTTTGCTGAACCCAGCAACTCTGGTTGGAAGCTTTATGTCGCCATTGCCGATGTTTCATTTTATGTAACTGAGGGATCAAAACTTGACAGTGAGGCCGTTGAAAGGGGTAACTCGGTATACTTTCCTAGGCGCGTTGTTCCAATGCTGCCAGAAAAATTGTCAAACGGTTTGTGTTCTCTTAATCCAAAAGTTGAACGCCTTTGTATGACTTGTGAAATGAACATCAATTACCAAGGAGAGCTGATCGATTACAAATTCTATCCTGCAGTTATGTACTCTCATGCTAGATTAACGTACACTAAAGTTAGTAAAATCCTTGAATATAAAGACTCACAATTAATAAAAAAATATGAAGACGTTATGGACAACCTTAACTCTTTGTATGGCCTATATAAAGCCCTTAAAATCGCTAGAACAAAACGCGGTGTAATGGATTTTGATAGGATAGAGTCACAAATATTGTTCAATAATCAAGGAAAGATTGACAATATCGTCGCACGATCACGCAATGATGCACACAAATTAATTGAAGAGTGCATGTTAATAGCTAACCAAGCTACCGCAAAATTTTTAGCCCATAACGATGAAGACTTTTTGTATAGAATACACCCAAAGCCGACATCAGACAAAGTTGAATCAACCCGTCAATTCTTGAAAGCGATAGGGCTGACCCTTGATGGTGGTACAGAGCCAGAATCAAAAGATTTTTCAAAAGTACTTAAAAGTGCAAAGGGTAGGGACGACGAAAATATAATAAAAACCGTTGTACTACGCACAATGAAGCAGGCAGTATATACTCCAGCAAACGAAGGCCATTTTGGGCTTGCATTTGACGATTACACACACTTCACTTCACCAATTCGCAGATATCCTGACCTGCTTGTGCACCGTGCCATATGCAGAGTTATTAACAAAAATAGCAGAAAACCTAGTAAAAAGATGATAGAAACCGGTACATATTTATCAATGACAGAGAGGCGTGCCGATGATGCTTCACGGGACGTTGAGCAGTGGCTCAAGTGCGAATATATGAGAGATAAGGTTGGAGAAACGTTTAATGGAGTTATATCTGGAGTTGCAGGGTTTGGAATTTTTATTGAGTTGACAGAAGTGTTTGTTGAAGGAATGATAGCGTTGCGAGACATGAAAGATGATTACTATATCTTTGATGACATTCACCATCAACTTAAAGGGCAACGTGCAGGTAAAATCTATAGGCTTGGGGACAATATAAAAATTCAGGTAGCATCGGTTAGCCTTGATGATAGGCAAATAGTTTTCATTCCAGTATATTAGTTGCAAGCAGTTCATCAAATTTATTGTGAGTATAACAACAAAAATTGCAAACTACAGTAACGATTTAGACAAGTCTTCAATTGAATTTTTGTTAGATTCTTATGCACGTGACGATATGGGTGGTGGCCAACCCCTTGACAAAAAAGTTAAGGATAGTGTTGTTAATGAATTAGCTAAGATTCCACATGCCTTTAGCGTTTTGGCATATTCAGATGGTGAGTCTGTTGGTTTAGCTAATTGTTTCGAATCTTTTTCTACATTTATGTGTAAACCTATTGTTAATATTCATGATTTGGTTGTCACTGAAGGCTATAGAAGGTCTGGTATTAGCCAACTTATGCTTGACAAGATAGTAGAAATAGCTCTAACCAAAGGGTGCTGTAAGGTTACACTTGAAGTTCTCGGTAACAACGAGGCAGCGAAGTCTGCCTACTCTAAGTTTGGGTTTGAGGGTTACAGAATAAACCAAGACACCGGAATTGCTCAGTACTGGCAAAAGATAATATAGAACATCTCAACCAGTAACTGCACCCTCAGATGCAGACTTAGCTAGTTTAGCGAACTTAGCTAAAACACCTTTACTGTAGTTTGGTTTAGGTTGCGACCATTTATTTTTTCTTTTTTCAATTGTCTCTACAGCGACCACTAAATCTAATGAGTTGTTTTCTGCATCAATAATAATCTCATCACCATCCTCAACCAATGACAACAAACCACCCTTGAAAGCTTCTGGAGTAATATGACCAACAACAAAGCCATGAGTTCCACCTGAAAACCTGCCATCAGTAATTAAGGCCACCTTGCCACCAAGACCTTTACCCATTACTGCCGAGGTTGGTGCAAGCATCTCACGCATACCGGGGCCACCTGCAGGCCCTTCGTAACGGATTACAATTACATCTCCTTCTACAATTGTGTCGTTTAGGATTGCCTTTAGGGCATCTTCTTCACGATTAAAGCATTTAGCTTTACCCTTAAAAATTAATCCCTCTTTCCCAGTAATTTTGGCAACCGCACCCTCAGTAGCAAGATTACCTCTCAGTATTCTTAGATGTGAGTCATTTTTAATTGGGTCAGACAACGGTTTTATAATTTGTTGTGATTCAGGGTATGGTTTAACATCTTTTAAATTCTCTGCTAGGGTTTTTCCTGTAACTGTTATACAGTCACCATGCAGCATGCCAGCATCAAGAAGCATTTTCATTAGAGGTAACGTGCCGCCAATCTCCACAAGCTCGCTCATCATATACTTTCCAGAGGGTTTAAGGTCTGCCAATACAGGTACATTATCCCCAATACGTGTAAAGTCATCAATAGTCAGATTAACATCTGCTGCATTTGCCATAGCTATCAAGTGAAGAACAGCGTTTGTGGACCCACCCAACGTTATGATTACAGTTATAGCGTTTTCAAAAGCCTTAAGGGTCATGATATCACGGGGCTTAATATCTTTTTCTAGAAGGTTTAGTACTGCTGATCCTGCATTGAAGCAGTCATTATTTTTATCGTCAGATATTGCATCCTGTGAGCTCGAGTTTGGTAAGCTCATTCCTAACGCTTCAATTGCTGAAGCCATAGTATTTGCAGTATACATCCCGCCACAAGAGCCAGGACCAGGTATGGCAGTTTTTTCAATATTTTCTAATTCAAGTGCGTCAATTGCATTGTTAGCGTATTTACCTACGGCTTCGAAAACACTTACAACATCAGTATGATTGTCTCCAGGCTTAATAGTTCCACCATACACGAAAATACTTGGACGATTAAGCCTAGCTAGACCGATTAAACAGCCTGGCATATTTTTATCACAACCACCGATTGCAACAACACCATCAAAGCCTTGGCATCCTACTACTGTTTCAATTGAATCTGCAATAACTTCTCTTGAAACTAGAGAATATTTCATGCCTTCGGAGCCCATTGAGATTCCGTCTGATATGGTTATAGTATTAAAAATTACAGCCTTACCACCAGTATTGTTAATGCCTTTTTCTGCTTGCTTTGCTAGTTCGTCTATATGCATATTGCACGGTGTAACCATTGACCAGGTAGAGGCTATTCCTACCTGTGGCTTATTAAAATCTTCCTTCTTGAAGCCGACCGGATATAACATTGCACGGCTTGGGGCGCGCTCATAACCATCAACTACCTCTGAAGAATATTTTCTCGTATTACTCATAATTAATCTGTACGCCTAATAAATAATAACTATTTTAGATTAAAATAGATAGTTTTTTATAAGATTTAAGTAGTTCTTGGACAAAACTGAACAAATATTAGAACTAATAGAGCCTTTCGTTAAGGAGGGGAAGATATTGCCAAGAACATACGAACAGATAGATAACAATATAGATGACTTTGTGTTTGTTATGAATTCTGATAAGTTGGTAGCCTGCGCAGGATTGAGGGGATACAAAAATAGTGTAATGTGTGAAATATATTGCTTAGCAGTCATTTCTGGAGCACAAAAACAAGGACACTCTGAGAAGCTTTTAGGAGAACTTATAAACAAAGCAAGAGATTTTCATTACTCTAAGATATTTGCACTATCAAAATTCAGTACCAATTGGTTTATTAAGAACGGCTTTACACAGGCCGGAATTGAAGATCTGCCTAATGAACGAAAAGATAACTATGACCAAGAAAGAAGTTCTTCTATTTTTATAAAGGATATTAATTAGAAAATGCACATACGCGATAGAATCAGGAGCTATCTACCAGTGGTAATAGATATAGAAACGGCAGGCTTTAATGAGAATACAGACGCGATGCTTGAGATCTGCGCAATCATAATAGGTGTAGACGAAGATGGCAGGTTCTACCCTAAAGAACCTCAACATTTTCATGTAGAGCCATTCGAGGGCTCGAATATAGATCCAAGCGCTATAAAGTTTAATGGTATTGATATAGAAAATCCATTTAGGCTCGCTGTTAACGAAAAAAAGGCTTTAAGTGAAATCTTTGCTAGAGTCAGAAGTGAGCTTAAGTTAGAGGAGTGTACTAGAGCAATACTGGTTGGTCATAACGCATTTTTTGACTTAGGATTCTTAAGGTGTGCAACAAAAAGATCTAGACTTAAAAGTCCTTTCCATAAATTTTCTACCTTAGACACGGTAACTCTTTCAGCGCTTTATTATGGCGAAACAGTACTTGCAAAGGCAATCAAAAAGGCGGACATCCAGTGGGACGACTCTAGTGCTCATTCTGCCCTTTATGACACATTGAAGACGTCAGAGCTTTTTTGCAAGGTGTTTAATTCTCAAAGCTATCCTTGATAAATTTATAACTAATTATATCTTTCAAATACTGAATTTATTTGACTGATTCTGTGTCCACTCTTTGATCTCATTAGAGATTTCTGTGGCCGACTTTGAGTTAGGGTCTATGGGCTTACCTATTACTATGTTTATGGTTCCAGGTTTTTTCACAAAAGAACCCTTTGGCCAACATTTACCTGAGTCATGAAATACTGGTATTAGCTTGTTGTTTGACTTCTTAGCGATTGCAGAACCTCCGTTTTGATAGTCTCCTAATTTACCATATGGTTGTCTTGTTCCCTCAGGAAAAACCACCACAAAGATGCCATTTTTTAGCCTATCAGAGCCCCCAGTAATCACTTTTTTCATTGCTGCAATCTTTTTTCCTCGATTAATAACTACAGGCTTAAGTAATGCTATCGCCCAACCAAACAGCGGTAACCACAAGAGTTCTCTTTTAAATACCCAAGTCTGTGGAGGGAATATAGTTTGAAATGCTAAAGTTTCTAAGGTCGATTGATGATTTGAAATAATAACGCAAGGGTCATCAGGAATGTTTTCTTTTCCAATAACTTTTAGTTCAATATTGGCTGTAATTCTAAGCCACCAAATACAAAAATAAGCCCACCTAGAAGCAATATAGTATCTATAACTGAATGGTAGAAAAAACAAAATTATGGTTATAGACGCGATAAAACTAATAGCGACCATGGTTCCTAAAAAATACAAAGAGGATCTTAAAAACAACATATGAATATAATGAGTAAACGTTATAATTTATACAATAGATGATTTTAATGATTTTTGCATATGGAAACGCTCTAACTGTTCTGGCTGCAATTATTTTTTAACAGTATTTAAATAACACTCTGAAATATAAATCCAGGCAGTTTTATATATATGCAAAAAAGAAAAGAAAGAAAATGTTAATTTCAACTAACTACGAGTTCAGTGAAGAACAACTAAAAGATAAGACAATACTTGTTACTGGAGCAAACCGAGGTTTTGGTCGAGCTATAACCATAGATTTGGCAAAGGCTGGTGCCTGCGTGATTATGATGGGTAGGGATTTGGCTTCATTAGAATCAGCCTATGATGAAGTTGTTGATTTGGGTTTTGTTGAGCCTATACTGTACCCTTTGGATCTTGAGGGTGCATCTCCTGAACATTATGAACAGCTTCAAGCCAACGTTCTAGACCAGATTGGAAGCCTAGATGGACTAATTCATAATGCTGGAATTATTGGCACCATGATGCCAATAGAGCAGTACGATATAAAAATTTGGTATTCAACGATGCAAATTAATGTCAATGCCGCATTTATGTTAACCCAATTCATGATTCCAGTGTTAAGCAAATCTAGAGACGCAAGGATACTCTTTCTTTCATCGTCAGTTGGTAGACAGGCAAGGGCATATTGGGGTGCCTATGGTGTTAGCAAGTTTGCTATTGAAGGTTTGAGTAAGACGCTTGCAGAGGAGCTAGAAAAAACAAACATTAAAGTTAACTCCCTCAACCCTGGAAACATGAGAACTGAGATGAGAAGAACAGCATACCCTGCAGAGGACTCAGATAAGAACCCTTTACCTGAGAAAAAGAGTCCAGCAATTGTCTACCTGATGTGTTCCGAATCTGGCCACTTAAACGGTGAGCAGATCACCCTTGATAATTAATAAATTTACCGTTGTAGTTGTGTTGTGAGGTGTGGATGTATTGTTTTTAACAGTTCCTTATACACAGACTGATTTCCAGCAACAACATTCCCAGTATCTAAAAACTTCTCCCTGCCTGAGAAATCGCCTATAAACCCTCCTGCCTCTTTTACTAACAAGGACCCTGCAGCTATATCCCAAATATTCAGCCCTATTTCCCAAAAACCGTCCAACCTTCCCGCAGCAAGGTAAGCTAAATCGAGGGCTGCAGATCCGGCTCTACGTATGCCAGAAACTTTTGGATGTATTGCTTTGAACATGTCTAAATACGCATCTAAATGTTGTGGGGACTTAAACGGAAAGCCAGTACCAATAAGTGTATCTTCTAGTCCATGAGTATCAGTGACTCTTATCCTTTGGTCATTTAAAAATGCTCCACCGCCTTTGGAAGCAGTAAACAGTTCTTCTTTAAATGGGTCATATACAACTGCATGCGAGGCTACGTTTTTCTCATATAATGCGATAGAGACAGCGTACTGGGGGAAACCATGCAGATAATTTGTTGTACCATCTAGGGGGTCAATTATCCATCTGAAATCTTCATCACCTACAATCTCACCGCTCTCTTCACCCGTGATTGAATGATTAGGAAAGGACTTTTTAATCTCGTCTATAATAGCACTTTCAGCAGCTTGATCAACCTCTGATACAAAGTCGTTAATTGCTTTATTCTCGATAGTTAAGAGATCAATCTGATTATGATATCTTAAAATGATATCACCTGCCTTACGTGCAGCTCTAGTTGCGATATTAACAGTAGGATGCATTATTTAATGAACTTAAAAGACAAAAACGAGAATTATACCTCTGTACGCATAGTTATGGTCAATACTACTGAGCCTGGAAATATAGGTGCTGCAGCTAGGGCGATGAAAAATATGAACCTAAGTAAACTGTACTTGGTTAATCCCAAGGGTTATCCATCTGCAGCAGCAACTGCAAGAGCAAGCGGTGCAGATGACGTGCTATCGAATGCAGTGGTTTGCGATTCTTTACAAGAGGCTCTTAATGGAACAGGGCTCGTTATCGGAGCTAGTGCCAGACAGCGCAGTGTTAAATGGAGACAGATGGATGTTGTTGGTGCATGTATTGAAATACAAAAGGCGTACTCAACAAATAGTCTGGAGTCTGCTGTAGTTTTCGGAACTGAAAAATTTGGATTAACGAACAAGGAGCTAGATCTTTGTCATATACTTATGACAATACCCGGTAACCCAGATTACTTTTCGTTAAACGTCGCTTCAGCTATTCAAGTCTTTTCCTACCAAAATCTAGTTTACAACACAGATACTGAATTTGACAATGAAAAGAGTAAGGTCTCCAGTTTTGGAGAGCTTGAAAGTTTTTATGAGCACTTAGCTCAAGTTCTTGAGCATATAGATTATTTTGAAGAGAATAAGCCCAAAGAATTGTTAATGAGGAGGCTGCGTAGATTTTTTAATAGGGCAGAACCAGAGAAAGAAGAGATAGCTATACTTAGAGGTATACTTAAAGATATTAAGCCATTTGAAAAGCAATAAAGCCAGACTATTCGAGCTTTATTGCTTCTTGTATATGTAATTATTTTATGAGCTTATTCATTCTTTTAACAAACTCGGCAGGGTCTTTTAGTTGACCACCCTCGCTGAGCACAGCCTGATCGAACAGAACATTAACTAAATCTTTGTCAACCTTAGTCTTTAATTTTTTTACTAATGGGTGGTTTGGGTTAATCTCAAGAATGGGTTTTGTTTCAGGGACATCCTGGCCCAGAGATTTCATGATCCTCTCCATATTGCCGCCCATCTCATTTTCATCTGCAACTAGGCATGACGGAGACTCACTGAGTCTTGAAGATACCTTGACTTGTTTGACCTGAGAATCTAGAATTTTGCTAACTTTCTTAATTACGCCCTCGAAATCCTTAGCAACCTTTTCCTTTCCCTCTTTTTCTTCTTTAGAGTCGATACTATCTAAATCACCCTTGGATATAGACTTAAGTCCTTTGCCTTCGAACTCTGTGAAATTATTTACCATCCACTCATCAACTCTGTCAGATAGTAGTAATACTTCAATACCTTTTTGTTTAAATATCTCTAGGTGAGGGGACCCTTTAGCTGCTTGGTAAGTTTCTGCCGTGACATAGTAGATCTCTTTTTGGTCTTTATCCATCCCTTCAACGTAATCTTTGAGTGATACAGTCTGCTTTTCACTGTCACTTTTAGTTGTTGAGAAGCGCAATAGTTCTGCTATTGAGTCCTTATTTGAGAAATCCTCAACAACGCCTTCCTTAATAACCATTCCGAACTCTTGCCAAAAAATGTCATAGTCTTCTGGCTTATTTTTTGACATTTTTGATAGCGCATTTAGAATACGTTTAACATTAGCTTTACGGATAGTATCTACCACTTTGTTGCTTTGTAATATTTCACGAGATACATTCAATGACAGGTCAGCTGTGTCTATTACACCCTTTACAAATCTTAGATATAATGGCATTAACTCTTCATTGTCCTCCATTATAAAAACTCTTTTAGCGTAAAGCTTTATGCCTCCCTTACGTTTAGGCTCCCACATATCGAAAGGTGCTTTTTTTGGTATAAACAATAAAGATGTGTAATCAAGTTTACCCTCTACCTTATTGTGTAATTGTGTCAGAGGTCCTTCGAAATCGTATGTTAGAGATTTATAGAATTCATCATAATCTTTCTGCTTTAGGTCTGCCTTGTCTTGTGTCCAAAAGGCGTTAGCTTTGTTTATTGTTTCATATTCAATTTCTTTATTATCATCTGATTGCTTAATCATCATAATTGGTACCGTTATATGGTCGGAGTATTTAGAAACTATGTTGCGCAGCCTGTAAGACTCTAGAAATTCTTTCTCCTTCTTCTTTAAGTGTAGGGTGACAGATGTTCCAAAGTCTGGACAATCGACACTCTCTATTGAATATTTTCCTTTACCTGTAGATGTCCACTTGGTACCTTTTTTGCTCTTGCTACCTGCCTTTCTAGTAATTAAAGTAACCTTATCAGACACAATAAAACTAGAATAAAACCCGACACCAAACTGGCCAATTAAATTCGAATCCTGGGCCTGCTTTTCATCTAAGCTATTAAGAAATTTTTTGGTGCCAGAATTAGCAATTGTTCCAATATTTTTGTTCACTTCAGACTCTGTCATGCCTATACCGTTATCCGTTATAGTTACAGTACCAGCACTCTTATCAATGTCTATATGAATATTTAGTTCTTCTTTCCCCTCAACTAGGGTGTCATCAGACAATGATGCAAATTTGACCTTGTCAATAGCGTCAGATGCATTTGAAATTAATTCTCTTAGAAATATCTCTTTGTTAGAATACAAAGAGTGAATCATTATGTCTAGTAGTTGAGAAACCTCAGTTTGAAACGTATGAGTCTGTTTAGTAGTCATTTATATTTTCCTTTTGTTTCACGTAAAATAGATTGATATGGCCAGAGTGCGAAAATTTCAAGTGCAAATCACACTTTGTAATAAACTAATGCTGAATAAATCTTTAATAATGCCTGTACAAAGAAAAAACTACTATGAACTTAGATACAAAACATAACTCTGGCTATGAATAATAATATTGTTGCATTTGTTCAATATTTGAAGGTCGAAAGGCATTATGCCCTTAACACCCAGCAAGCATATAGTCGAGACCTAACAAAGCTACTACACTTTGTCAAATCTCACAACCTTTATAGCTGGGAACATTTAACAGTTGAGCACCTTAATTTGTTTGTTATGGGGCTGAGAAGCAAACAAATGAGTAGCAGAACTATTAGGAGGAATCTATCATCGATACGTGGCTTTCTTGCCTATTTGGTTGATCAAAATCTACTTCAACAAAATTGCTCACTTGGTGTCCACACACCAAAAATTGATTCAAAATTACCTAAAACTCTAGACTATGAAAAACTTCTTAAAATGGTCATCCCTATGTCAAGTAATTGGAAAGAATTAAGGGACGTAGCTATAGTTGAGGTTATATATTCATGCGGTCTGAGGGTTTCTGAATTAGTTAATCTAAATGTTGGTGATATTGATATGGGCCAGGGATACATAACAGTAACAGGCAAAGGCTCTAAGATGCGTCACACACCTATAGGAGAGTCAGCTATAAAATCAATATCAACGTACCTAGAAAAAACTAGCACCAACAAGGCTCTATTTGTTAACAATAGCAATAAACGTATAAGTGTGAGGTCTGTACAAAATCTTGTTAAGAAAAGAGCAATAGATGCAGGCATTACAATCAATGTGTACCCACACATGCTAAGGCACGCTGCAGCAACTCACTTCTTACAATCTAGCCATGATTTGCGTTCTGTACAGGAGTTCCTTGGGCACAAAAGCATTAAGTCCACCCAAGTCTACACTCATCTTGACTTTCTTGAGCTATCGAAGGTATATGACAAGTGCCATCCAAGAGCAAAAAAATAACAACAATGTTTAGATATAATTTGGCGTCACAGGTACTAAGTAGAGGTGGGGTTATCTCTCACCCGACAGACTCTATACAAAGTGTTGGCTGTTTGCCAAGCTTTCCTGGCTCAGTAGATCTGCTTCTTAAGATGAAAAGAAGAGACATAAATAAGGGACTAATTCTTTTAGCTTCTGATTTGATTTACGTTTTGGAATATATAGACTTTAGTTCTTTAACTAAGCCAGATTTTGACAAGCTAGCAAAGTTAAACCCTAATCCAATTACATACATAGTGCCCGCAAGCAAAAGCGCACCAAGATACATTACTGGTGGTCAAAGTACGCTAGCTTTAAGAGTAACTGATAATAGCGTTGTTAAATTTCTATGTGAAAACACAAACTCAGCACTAATATCAACTAGCGCGAATATTTCCTCTTTACAGGCAGCAAGATCGACACTAAAATTACGTGTTTATTTTGGTAATGATTTGGACCTAGTGCTGTCTCCAAAACAAGTTAACTCAAAACCATCAACTATTGTTAATTTATTAACAGGAGAGCGTTATAGATGATAGAACAAGTAAAAAAGTACCTGTTGAATCTTCAAGATGATATTTGTTACCAACTAGAACAGGTTGATGGTAAAGCTGAATTTATTGAAGATAACTGGAAAAAGCAAGGCGAAACTGGTAATGGCATTACTCGCGTGATAAGGGATGGAGGTGTATTCGAGCAGGGTGGTGTTAATTTTTCAATCGTTCAGGGAGATGACCTGCCCGCTTCAGCTACCGCATTAAGGCCTGAATTAGCTGGCAGAAGTTTTACTGCTCTCGGAGTGTCCCTAGTTATTCATCCGCACAACCCTTATATTCCCACGTCCCATGCTAATGTTCGTTTTTTCATAGCTTTTAAAGATGGAAAAGACCCAATATGGTGGTTCGGTGGTGGGTTTGACTTAACTCCGTATTATGGTTTTGATGAGGACGCTGTTCATTGGCATACAGCTGCTAAAGATGCCTGCGACCCTTTCGGTGACGACACATACCCTAAATATAAACAATGGTGCGATGAATATTTTTATATAAAGCACAGAGACGAACAAAGGGGGATAGGAGGCTTATTCTTTGACGACCTTAACGAGGGCAGCTTTGAGGAATGCTTTGCTTTTATGAGGAGTGTAGGAGATCACTATATTCAGGCTTACAGGCCAATTGTCGAGAAAAGAAAAGGTACACCGTTCGGGCAAAGGGAGAGGCAATTTCAGTTATATAGGCGAGGCCGTTATGTAGAGTTTAATTTAGTTTATGATCGCGGAACATTGTTTGGGCTCCAAACAGGAGGACGCACTGAATCGATACTAATGTCTTTACCACCTCTCGTGCGTTGGGAATATAATTACGAGATTAAACAGGGTAGTGAGGAAGAAAAGTTATATGAGAGATACCTTAAACCACAACAATGGATAGTTGAGTCTTAATGAAGCATAAAGTTGATGTCAGGCGATTGCTATGCCCTTTGCCTGTTATTCGTTTAGGTGAGGCAATGAACCTTGCCAGTGTCGGTGATATCATAGAAATACGAGCAACTGACAAAGGCGTACTGCACGATATACCGGCCTGGTCTAGGGTACATGGGCATGAGGTTATTTGTGCAGAAGAAAAAGTAGATGAAATTATCTTGACTGTTAAAAAGATAGTGTAAAATTGGCGTCTGTTTTGGATTTTTTGTATTTTCACAATAACCATTAACAACAAATTTGGCTTGTAACGGCGCAAGCTCCTTGACAATGTCTGTCATCTAAAATAATTAATTTAATTTAAGGAGTAGATATGTCTGCTAAAGATGTAATAAAGTTGATGAAGGATAACGAAGTAAAGTTCGTTGATTTCCGTTTTACAGATACTAAGGGTAAGGAGCAGCACGTAACTGTTCCAGCACACGCAGTAGATGCCGACAAGTTTAAAGAGGGGCAGATGTTCGATGGTTCGTCGATTTCAGGATGGAAAGATATTAATGAATCAGATATGATTCTACAGCCTGATTTGGATGCCTGCGTCATGGACCCATTCACTGAAGAGTCTACATTGATTGTTCGTTGTGATATTATTGAACCATCTGATATGCAGGGTTATGAAAAAGACCCAAGATCTATTGCTAAAAAAGCTGAAATGTATCTTGTAGAAACTGGTGTTGGCGATACAGCTTTTTTTGGTAATGAACCAGAATTTTTTGTTTTTGATAGCGTTAAGTGGGACACAGGTTTTGGATTAGGTAAGGCTTTCTATGAAATTAATTCAGAAGAAGCTGCATGGAATTCAGGTGTTGATTTAGAGGGTGGTAACAAAGGTCACAGGCCTCGTATTAAGGGCGGCTACTTCCCAGTTCCCCCAGTAGATTCATTACATGATTTACGTTCTCAAATGTGTCTGGCTATTGAAGAAATGGGTGTTACAACTGAAGTTCACCACCATGAAGTGGGTACAGCTGGACAATGTGAAATTGGCGCACTATTTAATACTTTAGTTAAAAAAGCTGATGAGACACAAATATTAAAATATTGTGTTCATAATGTTGCACACATATACGGTAAGACAGCAACATTTATGCCTAAGCCAATAGCGGTTGACAATGGTAACGGTATGCATGTACACATGTCAATTTCTAAGAATGGTAAAAATTTATTTGATGGTGATGGATATGGCAATCTGAGCGAAACAGCTCTTTACTATATCGGGGGTATTATCAAGCATGCTCAAGCATTAAATGCTTTTACTAACCCATCAACAAATTCATATAAGCGCTTAGTGCCAGGTTTTGAGGCACCAGAGATGTTAGCTTATTCAGCTAAAAACCGTTCTGCAGCTATCCGTATACCTTTTGTTTCAAATCCAAAAGGTCGTCGCATTGAGGTTCGTTTCCCTGATTGTACAGCTAACCCATATCTAGCTTTTTCTGCAATGCTTATGGCTGGCTTAGATGGAATTAAAAATAAAATTCACCCAGGCGAGCCTGCAGACCAAGATTTATATGATTCTGATACAACCGGTATACCTAAAGTTGCTGGCATGCTTCATATAGCCCTAGAAGAGTTAGACAAAGATCGTGAATTCCTTAAACAAGGCGGTGTTTTTACTGATAATGTAATAGATTCTTTTATTGCTCTGAAAATGGAAGAAGTTACAGCGATGAGGGCTTCTCCACAGCCTTTAGAGTTTGACCTTTATTACAGTTGTTAATATTTTACTATGTAAACAAAAAGCCGCGCAATGCGCGGCTTTTTAATGCCTAAATTATCTTCCTTACTATAAAATCACTTTAATAATAAAATTGAAAAGTATTAACATGATTGAGATTAGAAATGATTGGAAGATAGAAGAAATAGAAGCTTTGTTTGCAATGCCATTTAATGATTTATTGTTCACAGCACACAGTATTCATAGAGAGAGTTTTGACCCAAACAAGGTTCAAGTCAGCTCATTACTAAATATTAAGACAGGCGCATGCCCTGAGGATTGCTCTTATTGTTCTCAAAGTTCAAAGTATGATACCGGCCTGGAACGTGAAAAACTTATGGATATCGATAAAGTTTTACAGCAAGCGATGGTAGCCAAAGAGCAGGGCGCTTCTCGTTTCTGTATGGGTGCAGCATGGAGAAACCCTACCGATAAAAGCCTAGACAAGGTTATACCAATGATTCAGGGCGTAAAGGATATGGGCATGGAGACATGTGTGACTTTGGGTATGCTCACTCAAGAACAGGCTTTCACTCTAAAAGAGGCTGGTCTAGACTATTACAATCACAATATAGACACTTCCAAAGAAAATTATTCAAATGTCATAACTACACGCAATTTCCAAGATAGGCTTGACACCCTTGAGGCGGTACAAAATGCAGACATTAGTGTTTGTAGTGGAGGGATATTGGGACTTGGTGAGACGCAAACTGATAGAGCTTCAATGCTTCAAACTTTGTGCAATCTTGAGAGTCACCCTGACAGCGTTCCTATCAACTTGCTAGTTCCAATTCCTGGGACGCCATTTGAAAATGTAGATCCACCATCTGAGGTGGAGTTTGTTCGTACTATAGCCGTGGCACGCATTTTAATGCCTAAATCTGTAGTAAGGCTATCAGCAGGTCGTACAGAGATGGGTGAAGCAATGCAGGCTACATGCTTTTTTGCAGGCGCAAATTCAATTTTTTATGGTGAGCAATTACTAACCACAGATAACCCTAACACTAAAGGTGATCAAGAGCTATTTGAAAAGTTAGGTATCAACATATAGTCACATATAGTTTTAGCAGAGTTAATATTCTTTATCATTGCTACTTTACTTTTTATATCTTTAAATTGAATATTTTCAATAATTTCATTTAAACTTTGGGGGCTTAATTTGCTCTCTTTTAGTAATACTCCTGCACCCTTGTCAGATAGTATTTTAGCGTTAGCTGTTTGGTGGTCATCAATCGCATAAGGGAACGGTATAAGTATCGCAACACTATTGGTTGCAATAATTTCTGACACTGTCATTGCACCCGAACGACAAATAACTATGTCTGCCCAAGAGTAAGCCTCTGCCATATTCTCAATGAATGGCTCTATTTTCACTTTTGACTCAGTAATATTTGATTGTGTATATAAATTCTTTACAAGTTCAATGTGCTGCTTACCGGTTTGATGCCATATATTGAGACTTGTTTTAAGTTCAGGAATGCAGTAATTTATACTTTTAGCTCCAAGAGATCCTCCTAGCACTAATAAATTTCTAATAGATTGTTTTGAGGCCGGTTCTTGGGCCTTGAATGCAATTGGGTTTCCACATGTTATTGCATTAATATTGCTATCGAAAGTGTTGTCGAATGCTTGGAAGGTTTTGTTAGCAATTTTTGAGAGGATGCGATTTGTTGTGCCCGGTATTGCATTCTGTTCATGGATAATTAAAGTCTTTCCAGTCAATTTAGATAGTAATCCACCAATCCCTGATACAAATCCACCCATACCTAGAACTATGTCAGGTTTGGCAATAACAAAAATTTTCAATGTTTGTAATACCGCTAGAGACAGCAAGAATGGGGCTTTAATTAAACTTTTTATCTTTTTTCCTCTTAAACCAACAGCACTAACATTGTGTAGTTTAAATCCGTTTTTTTTGACTATAGGGCCTTCCATTCCTTTAACAGAGCCTAACCACTCTACATTTATAGAATTAGATTCAAGTTCTCTAGCAATAGCAAGAGCAGGGAATATGTGGCCTCCAGTACCTCCAGCCATTATTAATACTTTCTTTGGCCTAGACATACTGCCTTTGGATTTGATATTCCGCTCTATTCTCCATGTCAATTCTTAATAAAATTGCAAGAGCAATTATTGAAAAAATCATACTAGTTCCACCGTAGCTAATTAGTGGCAATGTAAATCCTTTAGGAGGTACTAGCCCTAAGTTCATAGCAATATTAACACTTATCTGCATACTGAACCATGAACATATACCGAAAGCAACATAGGAGCTATACTTACGCCTATTTTTTAGAGCGTGTTTTGCTATGTTGAATCCCTTGCCTATTATATAAGCAAAGGCGAATAAAACGGATAGCATGCCTATAATGCCTAGCTCTTCTCCTATAACGGAGAATATCATATCTGTGTGTGCTTCAGGCAGTTTGCTATATTTTTGAATACCTGCGCCTATACCGGTACCGGTCCAATCCCCTCTAGCTATTCCAATAAGTGCCTGCTTAGTTTGGTAGACCCTTGCACTAGAGTTGGTCCATAGGTCTTCTTGCCAAAACTCAAACATTCTCTCTTTACGAACGGTATCGAAAAAGGTAATATAGATTCCAGCTGCGGAAAAGAGTGTAAAGCCTACATACCATAGTTGTTTTAGATATGTACCAGCAACCAATAGCATGCTTAAAGCCGTCAAGGTTACTATTATTGCAGCCCCCAGGTCTATTTCTAGCATTAATAATATCGCTGGAGTACCAACAATCAATAAAGTTTTTAACAGTACTAACCATGGATGTTTTAGGTCTTTTTCTTGCCTAACCAAAAACCCTGCCATAAATAATATCACAACAACCTTCATCATTTCAGATGGTTGGAAATTGTATACAAATAGATTAATCCATCTAGTTGAGTTATTCACTGTAACACCTATAGGAGAGGGTAAAAAAACTGCAGCAAGAAGTATAAGTGTTAATAAATATAGCACTGGAGAAATTTTCCTTAAGTGAGAGGTTTTCAGGTTAAGTATTACAAGCCCACTCATAAGACCTATGAATATTGACAAACTTTGCTTTAATACAAAAGAGTAACTACCAAACTTACCAAGAGATGCCGAGAACGATATTATCCACCCAAGCGTGATAAGTACAAGAATAGTTGTTAGTAGAGTAAAGTCAGGTGATTGACCTGTTTTCATTGTTCAATGTGTTTAGCTATAAAACTATATTTTATACTCTAATCAATGACAAAATAATGGGCTAAATTTACACTTTATTCATTGAAATATTAGAGCAGTGAGTATAATACTGACTTTTTTATCGATAAATATTAATAATTTATGATTTCTACTGCCAATATCACCATGCAGTTTGGTGAAAAACCATTGTTCGAGAATATTTCTATCAAGTTTCAAAGCGGTAATCGTTACGGTCTGATTGGGGCTAATGGTTGCGGTAAGTCAACCTTCATGAAAATACTAACAGGCGAATTAACTCCAAGTAACGGCACAGTCACTGTCAGTGAAGGCGAGCGCCTTGGTGTTTTACGTCAAGATCAGTTTGCCTTTGAAAAATGTCGTGTTGTGGACACTGTAATTATGGGCCACGCAAAGTTGTGGGAAATTAAGAAAGAAAGAGATAGAATTTATGGCTTAGCAGAGATGACCGAAGAAGACGGTAATAAGGTTGCAGAGTTAGAAATGGAGTTCGCAGAAATGGACGGCTATATGGCAGAGTCTTCAGCCAGCGAACTGTTGCTAGGTTTGGATATTCCTGAAGAACAGCATTATGGCTTAATGAGCGAGATTGCACCAGGCTGGAAGCTTCGTGTGTTGTTGGCACAGGCTTTGTTCTCTAGTCCTGAGATATTATTGCTTGATGAGCCGACGAATAACTTGGACATTAACTCAATTCGTTGGCTAGAGGGTGTATTAAATGAACGTAAAGCGACTATGGTAATTATTTCTCACGATAGGCACTTCCTAAATGGAGTTTGCACTCATATGTCTGATCTTGATTATGGCGCACTAAAGACCTTCCCAGGTAATTATGATGATTTTATGATTGCGTCAACTGCCATTCAAGAAAAAATGCAAACAGACAACGCCAAGAAAGAGGCCAAAATTAAAGAGCTAAAACATTTTGTGTCGAGATTCTCAGCAAACGCTTCGAAGTCTAAACAAGCAACTTCACGTTTAAAGCAGCTAGACAAAATCGTTTTAGATGATATGCGGCCTTCATCAAGAGTAAGTCCATACATTATGTTTAGACAAGAAAAAGAATTACATAGAAACGTGATTGAGGTAGAGGGTTTAAATAAAAGTTTTGATGGTCTTGTTGTTCTTAAAGACGTTAACTTTATCTTTGAAGTCGGAGATCGTGTGGCAATTATTGGTCAAAATGGTATCGGTAAAACTACTTTATTGCGTTCTCTTGTAGGCGAGATAGATACAGATAAGGGAAAAATAAAGTGGAGTGAAAATGCTAATATCGGTTATTACGCACAAGACCATAATGCTGATTTTGAGGAGGATATGACAGTACTTGATTGGATGGCACAATTTAAGAGACCTAACCAAGAAATACAAGATATGCGTGCAGTATTGGGAAAAATGCTATTTGGTAAAAATGATATTACAAAGAGTGTCAAGGCTCTATCTGGTGGTGAAAAGGGCAGAATGCTGTTTGGTAAATTAATGTTACAAAATCCAAATATATTAGTCATGGACGAGCCAACCAACCATTTAGATATGGAGTCAATCGAGGCACTCAACCTTGCATTAGATAATTATGAGGGTACACTGATTTTTGTTAGCCACGATAGAGAATTTGTTTCGTCACTATCCACAAAGGTGGTAGAACTTAAAGAAGATGGCGCTAATTATTATTCTGGGAACTACGAAGATTACTTAAAATCACAAGGCTGAGATGGTTACATCGGTATTGAAAAGGTTTGTTAATCGTCAAGGCTTTGATTCCGCTGCAATACTGTCGTTTGATACCTTGTTTGCTGTTGTTCCTGGTTTAGCCTTAGGACTGAGTGTTTTTTCTGTGTCACCTTACTTTGATAATCTTAAGCTACACCTTGAGAAGTTTTTGTTCACTCAACTTTTACCGCAGAATTATGACGTAGCTAAGGAATACATTCAACAATTTATTGCTCAAGCACAGGCACTAAAAGGGCTGACCTCTGTGTTCTTGGTGTTTGCGGTAATGCTTCTGTTATATGAAGTGGACAAACGCATTAACATAATGTGGCATGATTCACATCATCGCCATTGGATGCAAGGACTAGTGTCTTATTTATTTGTACTATTCTTAGGCCCAATTTTTGTTGGCGCTTCATTATTTTTTAGTTCTTATGTAATGGCACTAGAGCTTTTTAATCAATTGCCCATGTCTGGATACGCTCCATTCTTAGCTCCATTTATTTTATCCAGCTTTGGTTTTGCAATCTTGTATTATGCGGTGCCACTAGAGAGTGTTCGCTTTACTAATGCACTTAAAGCCGGAGTTATTGCTGCGGTGGGCTTGGAAGTAATTAAGTATGCAATGTTCGCTTATATTCAGTTTTTCCCTGTATATGAGCTAATTTATGGCACATTGTCTATACTTATGCTGGCAATGCTGTGGGTTTATTTGGCATGGATAATAGTGTTACTTGGGGCAAGCTTTTGTTATCATTTTGAAAACAAATAGTTAATCAATATCAACAACTAGAGTAAAATTCACACCCTTTAATGTAGCCATTCAATCTTATGTTTACAGGCATTATTCAAGCAATTGGAAAAATTAAAATTAAGGAAGAGTCTGTACAAGGCGCTGTGTTTAAATTCATTAGTGTAGATTTTGATTTTTCTGACTCAGTTGTTGGAGATAGTATTTCCGCGAATGGTGTATGTCTAACTGCTATTGAAGTTGGTGATGATTATTTTGAGGCAGATATTTCTCAGGAAACATTAAATTGCTCTACTTTTGGAAATATTCGTAACTATGAAGAGGTCAACCTTGAAAAATCCCTAAGAATTAATCAAGGAATCGATGGGCATATGGTTAGTGGTCACGTAGATGACGTAGCAAAAGTGGTTGAAAAAATTAAACAGGGAGACTCAATTCGTTTTAAATTTAAAGTGCCACAAAATTTAGTAAAATATATTGCTAGAAAGGGATCTGTATGTATTAATGGAGTTAGTTTGACAGTGAATGATATAGATGGAGATGTTTTTGATATTAATGTTGTTCCACACACAATGAATGTAACTACTTTAAGTCGATTAAATGTATCGGATAGTGTTAATGTTGAGGTTGATATTATTGCTCGCCATCTAGAGCAGCTACTAAGTTCTAGGGACTTATGATAACAAATAATTATGAAAGCAACTATTGAAGAAATTTTAAATGACTACAAACAAGGGAAAATGATAATTCTCTTAGACGACGAGGGTCGAGAAAACGAAGGAGACTTGATAGTTCCAGCATCAACAGTTACCAAGGAAGATATTAACTTTATGGCCACCCATGGCCGTGGTCTTATATGTTTAACACTTACTCAAGAGCGCTGCAAGCAACTCAACTTGCCATTGATGGTAAGTAATAACAATGACACCAACGGTACTAATTTTACTGTATCTATTGAAGCCACAAGTGGTGTGACTACAGGTATTTCAGCAGCAGACAGGGCGAAAACAATTCTAGATGCAGTAGCAAAGAATGCAGTGCCTGACGATATTGTGCAACCAGGTCATATTTTTCCTTTAATGTCTCAACCTGGAGGGGTTTTGATTCGCGCAGGGCACACAGAGGCAGGTTGCGATTTAGCACGCTTAGCTGGCTATGAAGCTGCATCAGTTATAGTAGAAATATTAAACGAAGACGGAAGTATGGCTAGACGTGATGACTTAGAAACTTTTTCTGAAAAGCACGGTATTAAATGGGGAACTATTGAGGATTTAATAAGTTACAGAATTAAAAACGAAAAAACTATTGAGAGAATTGGTGAAAGAAAATTCAAAACTACCTATGCCACATTCAGGCTGGTGTCATTTTTAGACACAATACATAACGAAACTCATCTTGCCCTAGTGAAGGGAAAAATAAGTGGCGACAAGGAGGTTCGTGTTAGAGTTCACATGGAGGACACTTTTAAAGACGTTTTGCGTGAAAGTAGTCACGGCTTCAGTGTTGATGACGCATTAAAGAACATTGCTGATTCTGATTCTGGAGTCTTTCTATTGCTCAGAATGCAGACTGATAAAACTATTTTAGAAAACATAGATTTACCAGAAAAAGGTCACAGTGACGACCTTAAAACATATGGCATTGGTGCCCAAATATTATCTGACTTAGGTGTTAAGAATATGAAAATACTAGGAACACCTAGAAAACTTAACGCTCTAAAAGGTTTCGGTCTAGAGGTTAGCGATTACGTTAACATTAAAAACTAACCCAATACAGGAATATCGTTTATGGCCAGTTATAAATTTAACAAGCAAGACAGTCTATCATTCTTAAAGGATTCAAAAATTGCAGTCATTGTTGCTTATTTTTATAAAGATATTGGGGATAATTTATTGTCTAGCGCTCTAGACACCATAGATAGATATGGTGTCGATAGTGATAATGTAAATATTTTCTATGTTCCTGGAGCCTTTGAGATTCCATTGATGGCAAAAAAATTGGCCCAACAAACTACAAATGGTAGCAACGTGTATGATGGAATTATTACTTTAGGAGCTGTCATACAGGGGGAAACCCCACACTTTGACTATGTATGCAATGAGTGCTCAAGAGGTGTTGCCGATGTTAGCAACAATTATGAAATACCAGTTGCATTTGGGGTTCTTACTACTAATAATATGGAACAAACGCTGAATAGATCTGGCGGCAATAAAGGCAACAAGGGTGAGGAAGCTGCTATGGCAATGATTGAGATGCTGTATCTTATAGACAAGGCTGATACGCAAATATTTTAGTTTACGGTGAAAATTAAAACATCAAAACAACGTTCTAGAGAGAGAGTTGTCCAAGCTTTATATCAATGGCTAACATCGGGAGATGATTTGACATCCATAGAGGAACAATTTTTAAATCAAAGGGAAGGCAAAATCTCAAAATCATTCTTCTCGAATTTACTTATAAATATACATAAAAATATAAAACTACTAGACGAACTAATAGAACCAACTATAAGCAGAAATGCTGATGAATTAGGGTCGGTAGAGCATGCTGTATTGTATCTTGGTACTTATGAATTAAAGTTTAGTCTAGAGGTGCCCTATAGAGTAGTTATAAATGAAGCAGTGGAGATTTCAAAGCTGTACGGAGCCGATGGTTCCTATAAGTTAATAAACGCATCTCTAGACAAGCTAGCAAATAACTTACGAAGCATTGAAATGGATTCAAGTGTTTGATTGATTAAATCTACTCTAATATCCTGTTGTTGTAAGTTGTACTCGTATAACAATAATTATTAAATATATATGATAAAAAAGGATGGATTCTTTCACGATATCAATGGGTCAAATATCTTCTATCAGTGCTGGTTGCCTAAGGATGATATAAAGGCTGTTCTGTTGGTGGTTCATGGTCTTGCAGAACATAGTGGCAGATATATGAACATTGTCAATGAGTTTGTGCCTATGGGTTTTGCTGTTTATGCATTAGATCACATTGGTCACGGAAAATCTGATGGCATTAGGGGTTATGTCAACCGGTTTAGTGATTATACAAATACCCTTAAGATATATTTGGACAAAGTTTTGTTATGGCAAACAGGCAAGCCAATATTTTTGATTGGACACAGTATGGGGGGACTAATTAGTGCTGAATTTTTGGTAAATTATGATACTGAATTGGCAGGGGTTATTTTTTCTGCTCCAAGCATTCAGGCTCCCAAAAAAACCTCTATCTGGCTTGTCATGGCTGGAAAACTGTTATCAAAATTCTTGCCTAAAGTTAAACTAATTAAACTTACATCATCTAGTGTAAGCAGTGACCAAAAAGTGGTAAGCCAATATTTTGATGACGAACTGGTTTATAACGGTAAAACTACTGCTAGATTAGCCTACGAAATATTTATTTCAATGGAGATGGTAGTTAAAAACTTATATAAGATAAACCTCCCAATAATTATATTTCAAGGGTCTCAGGACAAGTTAGTTCACCCCGACGGAGCACAATTACTGTTTGAAAGTGTCCGATCTAGTGACAAAACATTGAAGATTTATAGTGAGATGTATCATGAAGTTTTTAATGAGCCTGACCATGAAAAGGTTCTTAATGATTTGCGTTATTGGTTAGAATCTCGTACCTAGTAAGTTAGTGTGTATGTTGATATTATAGGAGTATGTGTTGAGTACAGTGTTGTTGGTCAATTTTAATAAAACATATAGACCTTGGATTACCTATATCAGAAATTCTGTCTTTACTTTAGAGCAACTGGTTGATTCAAATATTGACTTTGATGGCCAAGATGATGGAGCAATACACGTTCTAATAAGACGAGATAATGATTATATTGCCACTGGAAGAATGCTGAGTGATGGACATATAGGAAGAGTCGCAGTACTAAAGGAATACAGAGAGCACGGTTACGGATTTAAAATAGTATCTGCCCTTATAAATGAAGCCAAAAACAAGTACCTGAATAGAGTATATCTTGGAGCACAACTTCATGCGATTGATTTTTATTTGAAGTTAGGTTTTTTGCCTTACGGCGAACCCTATGTTGAAGCAAATATTGAGCATATTTCGATGGAAATTATATTTAATCAATGAACTAAGTTATATTCAATTACTAAACAGGTCTAGTTTGTTTGTCCCAATTTTTTTTTGAACTTTTTGTTTGCATGTAAAATATTAGTATGTTATAATATTAAGCTTATTTAATATCTATACGGAGACAATAAAGATGAAGAAAATAATCGCAATTGCATTATTAGCGTTTACTCTAGGAGCTAATGCATTTTGGAATAACAATAATAACAACGGCTGGGGCAATAACGGTCCATGGAGTAGCTTTAGTAATGGTCCATGGGGAGGAAACAATGGTCCATGGGGTTATAGTGATAATGGTATTTTTGGTTTTAATCCATATGATTTTTGGGATCCAAGATGGTACATGGAAGAAATGGAAAACATGATGGATGAGTTCGATAATAACGGCTGGGGTAATAACGGCTGGGGTAATAACGGCTGGGGTAATAACGGCTGGGGTAATAACGGCTGGGGTAATAACGGTCCATGGGGATATAATAACAACCAATACATGAACAACCCTACTAACTTTGGTTATAACCAACCAATCTCACCTTCTGCAAATTCTGCTGAAGTTGTGGGAGCTGCACAATAATTAACTTGTCAAAGTTTAATTCAAAAAGAATGCCAGCAAATGCTGGCATTTTTTTTTATATCTATAATACCTGGTCCACTATTAATCACCGAAGAACTCCAAGATAAAATTAATCTATTCAAAGAATAACTATTTGAATTACATAGTTATAACTTGATCAAAGAACTAGGTAATTCAAATTGTATGAAAACCTCTAGCTATTAGATATTTGTAGATAAAGATAGATGGGTTGAAAGGATTTTTATTATGATCGAAAGGAATTGTAGGATTGTATTGGAATGGTTGTTAGAATTGGTTCGTTAATCAACATAGTCACAAACATAATTTAATACATATCCACCC